>Ga0214919_10008316_pt1 | contig 13698 bp, 17 predicted proteins | sample LL1503_MetaG_FD_177994 | JGI IMG/M metagenome (GOLD analysis project Ga0214919, IMG submission 177994) | Freshwater microbial communities from Lake Lanier, Atlanta, Georgia, United States - LL-1503 | ecosystem: Environmental > Aquatic > Freshwater > Lake | place: USA: Georgia | collected...
GCACCTGCCAGCGGATTTTGCCATTGTCGAAGGTCTCGGCCTGCAAGCCGCGAATAGCGACTGGGTCGGTGGAGTCGGCGGGGATGAGTTTTTCGAAAAAGCCCAGGTCATCGCGCAGGCGCCGGTTTTCGGCTTCCAGTAGCTTGACCTGCGCGTTGACCTGTTCGCTAGACGCTTTTTCCGCCACCACCAGGGTTCCGGCGGTATTGGCAATCGATTGGGCCTGGTCGCGTTGCTCGCGCGCGGCCTCCATTTCCATCTTTAGGGCTTCGAGTTGGGTGCGTAGTTGTTGCACATCCGCCTGACCGCCATTTTCCAAGCCGGCAATATCCCGGCCAAATTCAAAGGCCCATAGCGCAATGGCGGCGCAAAAGCCCAGCATGATGGCGGCCACCGCCCAGCGCAGCGGCCAGGGCATGGCGCTGCGTACCGCCATGCGCGGTGCACTGATGGTGAGCCTGCGTCGTAATAATCTGAATCGCATTGGATGGACCTCCCACAAACACAAAGACCGCCCATGGGCGGCCCTTGTGGTAAATCCTAAATAAAGGATTAACGCTTGGAGAACTGCTTACGACGGCGTGCGCCGTGAAAGCCGACCTTTTTGCGTTCCACTTCGCGCGCATCACGCGTTACGAAGCCGGCTTGGCTCAGCATGGGTTTCAACGTCGCATCGTAATCGATCAGCGCACGGGTGATGCCATGGCGTGTAGCGCCGGCCTGACCCGATTCGCCACCACCGGCCACATTGACCATGATGTCAAAAGTTTCCGCATGGTTGGTCAGCAGCAAAGGCTGCTTGCAAATCATGATGGAGGTTGCGCGGCCGAAGAAGTTTTCGATCGCTTTGCCGTTGACCACGATCTGGCCCGAACCCTTTTTCAGGAACACGCGGGCGACGCTGGATTTGCGACGGCCGGTTCCATTGTTCCAATCACCGATCATTTTGCGACTCCTGGAATATCAAGGACTTTGGGCTGTTGTGCAGTATGGGGGTGCTCGGCGCCGCCGTACACCTTGAGTTTTTTGATCATCGCGTAGCCCAAGGGGCCTTTAGGCAGCATGCCCTTGACGGCTTTTTCCAAAGCGCGGCCAGGGTGTTTGGCTTGCATATCGCGGAAATTGGTGGCTGTGATGCCGCCGGGGTAGCCGGAGTGGCGGTAGTACACCTTGTCCAGGGCCTTGGCACCGGTGACTCGCAGCTGGGCTGCGTTGATGACGACAATATAGTCGCCGGTATCTACGTGAGGCGTGTAAATGGCCTTGTGTTTGCCGCGCAAACGGAGAGCAACTTCGCTGGCTACTCGTCCGAGGACCTTATCGGTCGCGTCAAGCACAAACCACTCGTGAACGACCTCAGCGGGTTTTGCGCTGAAAGTTGACATGAGTTTTCTCTTTAAAAAGAAGGTTTGCAGGGCTCTTTTCCACGGTCGGCGCTCCACTACCGGGAGCCTCTTAGGTGGGGTTTTCAAGCTTCGCCGCGGAGCCACTCAATCGCTGCGAAGCCTTCCATTGTAGCCTGCCTGAGAGCCTATCTTGCCCGTGTGGAGCTTTTTGACTGATATAGACGCGGTTTCTAAAGGAGTTCGACTTGTAAATCAATCCTTGGACTGGATGCTGGAATTAGCCGATTTTTCGCAACATGGAGGGCGCAACGCCCACAGAAAGCGGTTTACTCATCATTTCAATAAGCACCATCACGCGCTTTTCGCCCTCGGCAATTTGAAATACGCCTTCAATGCCGGTAAACGGGCCATCGGTAAAGCGAACCCGGTCTCCTACTTCAAATAGACGGGCTGGGCGCTCCTTGAAGCTGGATTCGCTGATTTGGAGTTGCGCGATTAGGCAATCGTCGATGCGCGCGGGTTCCGAGCCAAAACTGACCAAACGGCTCACACCCGTGGTGTAGCGTATCGGCCCCCAGCCTTTGGCTGACAGGTCGTTTCCTAGGCGGATAAATAAGTAGCGGGGGAAAAGCGCTTCGTCGGCAATCGTCAGTGAACCGCGACGCATTTTCTCAGTGGGCAATACGGGTAGGTAGCATTGGTAGCCTTGCCGCTCCAAGTTCTCCAAAGCGAGACGCTCTTGCCTGGGCTTGCTGTGAACGAGATACCAATGCATTGCGATTCCACCAAATTTTGTAAATCAAAACTCTAAAGACATGAAATACGACTATCGGGCCTAGCCTGATAAAACGGTTGACGTATGACAAACAATAAACGGAATTTAAAGCTAATTCGTTATATTTTTGGTAAGTATATAGGAGAATTACCCGAAAACTGACGGCAAACGCCTGTAAAAGCATTGGGGGGGAATTTGGTGGCCTGGGGCGGAATCGAACCACCGACACAAGGATTTTCAACACCTTAGTTAGTACTTGCTTACTTTTCACTAACCTGAAGAAATGTAACACTTTTTTCGGATTCTGGGACACACCCAACGTGCTTTCCGAACCTGACTCCGAACTTGGCCGACCTCAGGTCCCGCATGGCCATGGCATTTTCCCGAATGGAATCAACGCAATAGCCATACCGAACTCCGAACCTGCGGTGCCGAGCAGATGGACGCGCCAGTGGTCGAGCCGGGATGCCTGCCCTTTACCGAACCAAGGCAAGCACCCAACGCACACTTTATGCCGCCTGCATCGGTATAGATGGCATAGGCACAGAAGCCACGTTAGCCCCATCTAGAAAGGCCTGTGGACTGAGTCGCGCGTACCTTAACGTGGTCCGGCTATCTTGGTGTCCCAGCAGACGCTGCACGAGGTACAAGCTCTGTCCTGCGCTCAGAAGTCTCTCCGCAAGGCAAGCCCTCAAATCATGTACCCGCATATCGGGATCAATGCCAGCCTTCTTTCGCAAGCGATACCAGACGCGCATGATTCCCGAATACGGAAGTCCAGTCTGCGGATTTGGGAACAGGTATGGGTTCTTGCCATTGGATTCCAAACCACCGAGGACTTGCAGGGCACTGTCATTCAGGGGCAAAGTCTTAGGACGCTTGGATTTGTTGTTGGCCGCTGGAATTTTCCAAAGACGATTGTCCAAATCAACGTCCACCCACTTGGCCTGAATGGCTTCCATTCTGCGGGCGCCTGTGTTGAGAAGGAACAGGAGAATGGCACACACAGTTTTGTTGGCATCCGTGGTCAGCACTTCCACGAGACGATTGGTTTCTTCCGTACTCAAAAAGTTCTCCCTGAAATTGTCCAGGGGCAACAAGGGTATGCCGCGTAAAACATTTTTCTCCAGTAACTCCCAACTGCAGGCTAAATTGAGCATCCTGCGAAAGAGAACAACATGGTGATTGCATGAGGCTGGGCTCAGCCCTTCGGTCAGCAGATCGTTATGAAACTTCTGTACCTCCCGGCGATTGATGGCCGACAGCGGAAGATGCCCAAACTTCGGGCTGATGCGCAGCTTGTAGAGAGTCACGTCCTTGGCAAACGATCGCTTGTGCACCTTGGCATGGGGAAGATACTGTTCCTGGAAAAAACGCTCCAGCGTAAGCTCCTGCGATACAGCTACCTGGAGCGCATTGGGCTGCTTAACGATGGTGTGTTCCGCACGCAATTGCTTGACCAGTTTCCGGGCCTGAGCAAGGCTAATATCTCTGACCGTGCCGAGTTTCTTGTAGGTGTTTGTGCCCTTCGTATTTTTCAGCCTCAGGTACCAAGTCGGGATGGCTGTCGCGGAATCACGACATTCGACGAACAGGCCTGGCTCATCAGACACGCTGTACTCAATTTTCTTCTTTTCGGATGGGCACACCATACCCGATGCCATAAATGCTGGTGTGAATTGAACGACGGGCATGTCAGACTCCTTTGCTATGTTGATTGATCGACAGGTGCACCAAGAGCGCACCACCGCGAGCAGCGCCAAGATGCGCCAATATTTTCAAAAATTTGATAACTTTCATGGGTTTACTTTCAGTCAGGCACTTAAGCCCTAGTGGCGAAGTGGGCCCCACCCCGGTAGTGGGGGGCAGGGCCGCATGCCGGTTTAATAGTCCAGATTGCTCAGGCCAGCCTTGGCTGGAGGCGGTGGCGCATAGTTTTTGCTTTGCACAACGATCTGGCGTTCCTTGCCACGGGCAATGAGAATCTCTACGCCTTGGCTCAGCAATGCCCCTTGCAGACCATGTAGCCGCTTGGACATGCTGGCCGCACTTGAAGGCCATGCCCTGGACCGCTGGTGGGTGAATGACGCAGTATTCGAAAGTTCCTGATAAAGCTCAGTTGGCGTGCCGCTCCAAATTTCCTGCTTTTCGGCAAACTGCATCAGGACTGCCGCCAGGGGGTTATCCATCAGACTCTCAAGCTGTGAATCGATCAGGGTGGCCTTGTAGGCATCTTGCAGACTACGTGCCTCCAACTGCATGACGTGCTCAACCCCTGCCAACCAACGGCAGAACTCAACCATGCGCGTCGGGGCATCAGGGCGTACGTCAGGCAGAACCTGCAGAACCTGATGAATGATCCGATAAAGGCCACCCAAAATAAGCGGTTGAGCGATCTCAAGGTCGCGTAGCAACTCACTGTCCGACCTGCGACCCTCGCTCGCAATGGGTGTCAACTCGATACACACCGTGCGATCGCTGAAATCAGACTGCCCCATAAATGGATGAATGCCGTTGAACAGGATGGCACCATGGAGCTTGAGAGCCTTCAGCCCCTCATCGGTATACAGCTTTCGCTGAACCGTAACGCCGCCAGTGCTTGCCATGCATAACAAATCAGACAGCTGTGGGCTGAGGTCACGCACGTTATCAACGAGGGCAAGGTGACAAGACTGCAGCATGATGCCAAGGTCGCGTGCCGAGTTGGGTAATGTCTGTGCGTCAATGACGCTAGGGTCAATCAGCCCTTTGATCACCTTGCTTGCAAACGTTTTCCCCGTGCCTTGGGCTCCACGCAGGACAAGGAACACGTACTTACTGCGGTCAATTTTTGGACTGGCAATGGTGAAGGTGATGTAGGCCAACAGCAGGTAGAAGGCCACCCCCTTTACATTGATAAAGCTTCGCAACAGGCTCGCGTCTGCGGTGTCGTCCAGTACCGCAACCGGCAGCGCTCTTGCCTCAGCGGAACGTGCAAAGAAGTTTATGGCGGTGTTGCGGACCCAAACCCCAGAAGCTGTGATGACAACGGTCTGAAAGCGCCCATCCATCATGTCAATCTCAATGCCGCCTTCGATCGTTGCCACACGTGGCAGCACATGATCTTGAACAGCATAGACAGAGGCTAGGGCCAATAAAGTTTCTTTGATCTCCTGAATTTCACGCGGCTTCAGGATCATGTCCTTCTGAAGTGCATAGCGGCGGATTCGGTCTGTCATCTGGGATGACTCGATCAGAACGGCGTGGTAGGCACCGCGAATATGGAAGGCAGCGTAGTTTTTGCCAGAACCGATGTCCTGCACAAACCCGACCAGACTTTCCATGTGCACTGGCAGATTGGCGTGGGGCATAGTGGGCCAGACTCGCTTGACCGAAACGGGCTCTCCCGTGCGCGTATCGTCTAGCGGCGTGCTGTCGCTGCCGACGCTGCCGACGCCTTCGTCAGCTCCGACGGGTTCGTCGACAGTTTCCGATGTATTTTCCTCCCCCGTTGGTGTGTTGATGACATCCGCATTTTTAGGCGGGACAGCTTCGCTATTTGCGGGTAAAGATGCGGCAGAGACCGAGTCATCGGGAAACAATGTCGCCCTCAGATCATTGGTAGAAAAACTAACCATTTTTAAAACTTCCACGCCCAGTGGAATAGACCTCTCCGAAACCCATGGACGCAGCTAGGCAACGAAGAAGGTCGTTTCGCAAGAAGTGTTTAGAGGGTCAAACTGCCGATCGTCACGACGTCGATCTGCGTTTTTCCATCGAACCTTAGGCTGCTTTCGATAGCATGGCAGCTAGGTAAAAGTTGAATCGAGGTGAGAGTTGCTATGACTCTGGCTCACCTGCCACCCCAAAGTAGTGTTCACCGTAGTGCCCATGGGTGGCTGAGGGCAGGACTGAATTAAAAGTAGCGCAATAGGTATCTTAAGGGCTCGCAGTTTGAAAATCAAGAGGTAGGATAAAAAATCTTGCAAGCCAGCCATCCTTTTTTAGCGCTGCAAAAATGCAGTCCGCATTTTTTTTTACCGCTTGATGTGTGTTGGTAGGTGTCAGTCGATAGCCGCCATGATGGTGCTCACGTCATGATGATCCAGTGCATAGTCGCGCTGCAGGTGATATTGGTTTGCACAGACCTGTGCAAGCTTGCCGGTCCCAAAGGACAAGGCGCTGTAGGCATACATCATCACAATGATTCCCATGGCGTCTGCCTCAACAGAACCAGCGAAGCCGTTGTCACAGCGCACCGTGTAGCGTGGCAGCGCCGTTGGGGCCATGTAAAACCCACCGTTTGATAGGGTGTAGAAATCCCAGTAGGAGCCATCGTAATCGTCGGCCAGCGCTTCAGCCATCCGAAACGCCAACGGCTCAAGTTGGAGCGCATACCCCATCCCGAAAATACGATCGGCGACGTCCATTCGTTGGTTGTCAGGGAAGAGGTGACTGATTATTGGATTTTGGTTAAACATATTAGGTCTACGGACAAAGTTGATAGTTCGAAAAAAATGTCTTTTCGTCCCGACGCTGCCGACGCTGCCGACGACCTTGTGAGGGGCGACGGTTACGACGGCTGCGTCAGGAGCGACGGAGAGGTTTTGCAGCAGGGAGAAAATTGGCGCACCGGAGTTCCGTGGGAGGAAGCCCCGAGGCGGCGGCTGGAGGCCAGGTTTACCCCATGCAGCGCCGTTGCGGTCGGGTCGAGGGGCTGGTACTCAGTCCCAGGCGGCGCAGCCTATACGGTCACTGTCGAGTCCCGCCAGCATGGAGGCATCCTGGGTAATAGTTAAAGGCATCAGGCCAATGGGCAGGTCTGAGTCGAATGCATGTTGGATGGCCATGCAAATGGAGTCAGCGTAGTTTGTGTTCATGATTTTTCCTTTGGGTTGAGGTTGATTACTTGCGGAGAAAGCGGAGGTAAATGGCGATGGCGGCGCCTGCCAGAACGGCAAGCAGAGCCATGGGGTAGATGAACGTCAGGGCGGCGATGGCTGCAATGGCCATGCCTCTGGTGCTGGAGAACGACAGGCCCAAGATGCCTGCCACGATGAGTGCTGCGGTAACGCTTCCGGTCAATCAAGCTCCTTCGCTTTTCGGCGAGAGGTCTTGCTGTCGTCTGCTTGCCGCTTGGCACTGTAGGCTTGGGACACAAGGGCCATCACCACTTTCTCAAACGTAGCGCCTGGAACGTGTTCGTGAATGCGGGTGTTCTCAGCATTGGCACGGACCAGACCGATTTCCTTGACAGCGGCCAGAATGAAGCCTCGGGTGTTTATGCTGCGACCCTCATGCAAACCATGAAAACTCGCGGCGGTCAGCCCAAAGGCTCCTAAGGCAACCTCCTGAATGGCGCTAGCCGGTGCCCAGTCCTTGCACCACATGCCTTTGCCACTGTTGCCAGTGATCGCAAGATGCAGTGTTTTATCGTCGGCATGGCGGCCAACGGCAAAGGACAGTGTTGAGCGCCCTGATATCGATGGACACTCTCCCTCGTAGATGACCTTGATGGGGTCGATGACGTCTGCTTGCGCGTCGGTCTGAACTTCTTTGGCTTTAATTTCTGACATAGCGAATCCTTAAAAAGAATGATGTTGATAATTCGAATCGTTCTTATATAAGATACTATTTCTGCCTCTTTTTTAAGCAATAGTCCTTATGGCGATTCCAAAGGAGCTTGCCCATTAGCGGCCAACGAGCAAGTACACCGCGCTCATAATCAAAGCCCAGACGGCGAAGAACACGAGCAAATAGACGGCGGCATAACTGAGGACTGCTGTGAGCCAGATGAGTGCTGCAGGCGCTGCCAGTCCGGCCAAGCCGTACCAAAGCGCGCCCTGAAAGCCACCGAAATAGCCACCACTGGCGACACCCAGCAGTACGCATATGGCGACAAGTGCCCACCAATTGCCGAAATAGGACCCCAAGCCTGTGATACCGAATTTCAAAAACAGAATTTGTGCCAAGCGGTTGGTGGCTTCCGTTTGGGCATATGTCCACCGTGGCACAGCGTCAATCCACTGGGGCCCGTGACGGCTGGAACGACTGTTGGGCTTGCGATACATGGTCGATTTCCTTTTTGACGTAAAAAAACCAGATCGATGGCTGGCGCGTGGTGGGGATGTGTTGTGTGGCCTCAAGGCGCGTCCTCCGGTGGTGCCGTGTACGCGTACATCCGACACATGGCGGTCAGGCCTGGATCGATGCCATCCTCCTTGGGCACAAACAATTCGATTCCGATGCCCGTGTCGTCAAGCACGAACACCATGTCAAAGCAGGCTGGAAATTCCTCAATGAACTCGAAGGAAGGGGTGAAGCCGGTGGCATCGAAGCGGATGCCGGTGAAACGGTTTTGCAGGATGTTGAAGCCGACTTGTTTCTGAATGGCTTCGATGGTGTCGCTGGATTCGACCACGAGGAAGTAGCCCAGCTCGCTAGAATTGAATGCCTCGCCGCCGAGGTCATTGATGCGTTGCTGGACTAACTCCCTGATTTGTAGGTTGCTGATTTGGTCAATGGTTGGAAGATCACGAACGACGATCACGTGGCACCTCCAGGCTGGGTTTCTGTTTTGGGAATTGGCGGTATGAGGGTTGGTGGTAGACGTCGTGGGGCATAAACGCGGCTGTGACGGTGTGGGTGAATGACATGGATGGATCCTTTGGGTTGGTTAATTCGCAGACGAAAAAAAGCCCACATGCTTTGACACATGCAGGCTGGTGGTGAAGGCGAAACGGTAGCTATGGCCTTGATCTTTTGAAATAGCTATAGCCCAGCATCGCGGTCAGGGCGACAATGGTCAGGAGGGCAAGCTTTAGGGCCAGTGCCAGGACCGCGACCCATACGATGAGGGATCCCAGTTTAAGTATCGCAAGGCTGACAAGGCTGGCAAGGCTGAATCCGATGATCGGCAGGAGCATGTGAAATCCTTTGAGGGTTGTGGGCGGACGAAAAAAAGCCCCGAACGTTTCCGTAGGGGGCTTAGCGGGGGTAAAGTTAAAAGATGTCTTGTAGCGTATGAGTTGTTACTTGAAATTTTTAAGTTGTTGATATTGGACTGACGAGTGCGCCCAAGCGCTCGGGTAAAGATTCTGGTACCGGGTCACTGTTATGCAACAGCATGACCACTATAAGCACTACTATCGTAATAGCAGAGATAGAAAAAATAATTTTTAACCGGCGGTAGTTATTTAACTTCGGTATGTCGCCTAATTTCCGATGCGCATACAAAGTTAACACCGCGCAGACTAGTGTCACAAACAAGAAATAGATAAAACTTAATACTCCCAACAACAAGAGCGCTGCATGCAGCGTAATATTTAGCGTATTAACTTGAAAAATCGCTTTTCTTGCTGTGCATTTAAATGCCAATATTCCCGACGCCACCGTTGCAACCAACAAGGTTGCATAGCCGAAGTAGTCGCTTAGGTAATCATAAGATATGGCATGGTCTAGGGCCAGAAAAAAAGATGAAATTGCGAAACCCCAACTTAATAATCTGGCAAATCCGTGATCTTTCCATGCAGCGATGACTTCGGGCCAAAATTGCTTTAAATAAACTCGAATTGATTCGCCCGTTCTCTCTATTCTTTCATTCTGATCGATCTTTAATTTTACGAGCCTTTCGGATGCATCATCAGCCTCCTCTTTGGTTTCCTTAATTTTGAATGTTGCAAATAAAATGATACCTGCTATGAATAGTAATCCTCCGATAATTAATGTGTTCTGACGCTCGTTCAAGAGGTGGATATTGACCAGCCCTGAGGACCCAACTGAAACTGGCATGATCAACGCATAGATTATCACTACTATGCCAATGCCGATCAACAATTTTCCGACTGACTGTAATTTCATGTTAAAGCCCAGAAATATTTGATTAGAAAATGAATAAATTCAAATGGTTAGTTTTTTTGAGTCAGCGTCATTTGTAAGGTTAATCTAAAAATTGATTGTTATTGGAGTCAGTGGCAAAGAATTCAATCCTCTCCTGTTAATGTAACTGCGCGGCAGAAATCTTCCCCTTTTGCAAAGGGGCGATTACTCAACATAAATGGAGTATGAAAGCGTAGTCAGCCCTTGGTTCAGCTACGAACCAGTTCAGCTGGGCTCAAAACCAGTGCCGTACGGATGGTGATGCTATCCACCCGACCATGAATTTCAACCTCACTGCCTGTTTTTAGCTTTAACAAAGCCTCCATATCCGCATCATCCCTTGGGGTAACGAAAGCCACAATTGTGAACTTCCCAAATGAACCTGGGTCAGAGCCATTCATCAGCTCAGAAATAACCCTGTAGCGGCCATCTTCCTTGGCTATGTCAAACACCTTGAACCGCCAAGTCACAGAAGCCCCCACCCATTTGGCAGTCATGGCCTCGCGCTGCAGATCTGTACGGTCACCACCTAGCACGTATGTGTCCACTACCTCTTGCAAGGCAATGGGCATCACGGGGATTTCTTTCCAGGCCTGGGTGATTTGAGTTGGTTCGGAAGGGGTGTTCGGTTTGGGCGCCTCACCGCATCCGGCTAACGCCATGCCCAGCAGCACCGGAATCATCTTGAACAAACGATAGTTCACAAAAGTGACTGTACGAGAGCAGGTCAGAAGACAATCTCAATCTCGGCGCTGTCAGGTATCTTGTCTTTACCATCTCGCATCCATTTCCGAGCGAACTCTTCCACGGTCTTTTCCGCATCCTGCTGCTGAGCCTTAAGATAAGTTGGAGAGTTAGCTCGACTTTCCAGTTCTGGCTGCATGTAGGTCTGCATTTTTTGTTGTGTTGGACCAGAAGGCGAAAACACAGATCCACTGTTGATGATCCGTATCGTCGGGAGACTGACGGTCACTGGCAACTTGGGCTCCAGCTTGGGCACTTTCAGCCGGTAGCGAAGGGGCTCGCTGCTGACCTTCTCCAACACCCAATACTCGGCCAAGGGAATCCGATAGGTGTAGTGGGCTATAGCAGAAATCTGGGAACTGGATGAGGGCAAAAAGCCGCAGAGATTCGCAGGGCAGGTCCAGGATATTTGCCAGGCGAACGACTCTTCTTTCTGGATCGTGCCGACTTCCAACAGGCCACCGGGTGTCCGTACGAGCTTATAGCGCTCCCCGACGAGGATGAGTGGCTCTAAATCCTTACGGGTTTTGTAACCACCATAGAAGTACCCAGCGACAAACGTGGCACATAGCAAGACCGCCAAGGACACCCCGATGGCTCGCCAGTTTTTCATGCTCAGCCTTTTAAAAATTGTTGCTTGGATCGTACTAACGTTGATCGGGCTTTTAAGGCATGGGCACCCCAAAAAGCAGCAATCCCACTGGAGTAAACCAATGGGGTTTCAATTCTGGTGGCCTGGGACAGAATCGAACTGCCGACACAAGGATTTTCAATCCTCTGCTCTACCGACTGAGCTACCGGGCCAGAGCCGAAAATTGTAACACCAGAGAAACCTGTAATGGCTGTCTCTGCCCCCAAGGCATTGAATCACTTTGCCGACTTGGTGAAAACGGCTGTCGCAATTGAACCGGAAAAGATCGCCGGGCTCAATACACTGTCGGCTGGCCTCGGTGGCCCCCATTTCCAAATTCTGTAGGAGCGAGTGCAAACATGGCCCAATTTCCTGAACGCGCCAAAGTGGTCATCATCGGCCAAGGCGGCATCGTCGGTGCCTCGGTGGCACACCACCTGATTGAACGCGGCTGGGACAACATTGTCGGCATCGACAAGTCCGCCATTCCGACCGATGTGGGCTCCACGGCACACGCTTCTGATTTTTGCTTCAACACGATGCACGATCAGATGACGATCTTCACCACCAAGTACAGCATCGACTTTTACGAGAAGATGGGGCGCTATGACCGCATTGGCGGCATCGAGGTGGCGCGGGTCGGTGACGACGAGCGCATGCTGGAGCTCAAACGACGCGTGGCCTCGGGCAAGGCCTTTGGCAACCGGGTCGAGCTCATCAGTGCTGCCGAGGCGAAAGCCAAAATGCCGCTGCTGGAAGAGAGCATGGTGCAGGGTGCCCTGTGGGACCCAGATGCCGGCCTGGTCAAACCCCGCTCCCAAATGGTGGCGGGTGAACTGGTGGATGCAGCCGTTGCGTCAGGCAAGTTGCAGTCCTTTGCCAACACCGCCTGCACGGGCTTGCGCATTGAGAACGGCCGCATCCAGGGTGTGGAAACCACCAAAGGCTTTATTGCCGCCGACTACGTGGTGGTCTGCGCCGGTCTTTGGGGACGCCTGATTGCCAATATGGCCGGGGAAGACCTGCCCATCATGCCGGTGGACCATCCGCTGACCTTCTTCAAACCGTATTTGGAATTTGCAGGCACGGGCAAGGATATTGGCTACCCGCTGCTACGCGACCAAGGTAATTCGGCTTACCTGCGGGATACGGGTGACCCCAAAACGCCGGAAGGCGGCCAGATCGAATGGGGCTATTACGAAGAGAAAAACCCGCGCATGTGCCACCCGCGCGATTTGCTGGAGAAAGAGCAGGCACGCCTGTCGCCTTCGCAGCGCGACTTGGAGTTGGATCAAATCATGGCGCCGCTGGAGCGCGCCATCGAGCTCACGCCCATCCTGGCCGAACTAGGCTACGACGACAAATACTCCTTCAACGGCCTGTTGCAGGTGACCACCGACGGCAACCCATCTATTGGCGAATCGTCCAAAGTGCGCGGCCTGTGGTATGCCGAAGCGGTGTGGGTGAAAGATGCGCCCGGTGTGGGCAAGATCGTGGCCGACTGGATGACCGATGGCTATACCCATATCGACCATGCCCGCATTGACGTGGCCCGCATCTACCCCTACCAGCAGGAGGAGCAATACATCCATGACCGCTGCTACGAGGGGGCCTTCAAGATTTACAACCCGCCGGTGCACAACCGCGAGCCCTATAGCGCCGGGCGCGGCATTTTCAAGAGCCCTTTTTACGAGCGTGAAAAAGCGCTGGGCGCTTACTTTATGGAACTGTCAGGCTGGGAGCGCGCCCATGGCTACGCCAGCAACGAGCACTTACTAGCCGTCTACGGCGACAAAGTGCCGGTGCGCGCCCATGAGTGGGACAACCGCCACTTCTGGCGTGTGTCCAATGCCGAGCACCTCAAAATGACCGAGGACGTGGGCATGATCAACGTCTCCCACTTTGCAGAAATCGATGTCGAGGGCCCGGATGCAGCCGATCTGCTGGAGTACATCTGCGTGGCCAAGGTGGGTGGTGACACGCCCGTGGGCAAAGGTGTTTACACCCATTTCTTGGACGCCAAAGGCGGCGTGCGCGCCGACCTAACGGTGTTGCGCCTAGCCCAGGATCACTACCGTGTGATTGACGGCGCCGATGCCGGCCACCGCGACCTGGTGTGGATCCAGCGCATGGCGCAGGACCGCGGCTCGAAGGTAAAAGTCACCGATACCACTACCGCTTACGGCTGCATCGGCGTGTGGGGCCCAAATGCCCGCGCCACTATCCAAAAGATTGCCGACGCTCCCGATGCCTGGACGCATGAGAACTTCCCCTTTGCCGCTTTTCGCAACCTCACGATTGCAGGTGTGCCGGTGCTGGCCTTTCGCATTTCGTATGTGGGCGAG
>Ga0214919_10008317_pt1 | contig 13697 bp, 11 predicted proteins | sample LL1503_MetaG_FD_177994 | JGI IMG/M metagenome (GOLD analysis project Ga0214919, IMG submission 177994) | Freshwater microbial communities from Lake Lanier, Atlanta, Georgia, United States - LL-1503 | ecosystem: Environmental > Aquatic > Freshwater > Lake | place: USA: Georgia | collected...
GACGTGGTCGCAGGCAATGCGGGTCATCCCCGACCCCTTTACCGGGCGGACATCGACGCTTTCCACGCGCTTGCCGCCATGCGCGCGGGTAATCACCGAGCCGCGCAGCACTTGAATGCCGGCTTCGGAGGCGCGTTGCAGCAGCGTCTCGCCCACTTCGGCGCGCGCGTCGACGATGGTCGGCAGGTTGCCCGCCGTGGCTTGTGTTTCAAGCGCAAGGGCGAAACCGTGGTCGTTGTTCACAAAGGCGACGCCGCGACTCCCGAGCGAGACGCCATAGCGCGTCGCATAGGTGCAGGCTGCGTTTGCCAGCATGATGCCCGGCAGGTCGTTGTTGCCGAAAACGATGGGGCGCTCGTGTGCACCGGTGGCGAGGATCACGCGCTTGGCGCGGAAATGCCAGAGGCGCTTTCTTGCAACGCCCTTGCTCCGCCCGGGCCCGATGTGATCGGTGCGCCGCTCGACCGCCATCAGGTAGTTGTGGTCGTAGTACCCGAAGACCGAGGTGCGATTGAGCACGAGGACGTTCGGCAATTGCGCCAGTTCTTCCGATGCGCGGGACACCCAGGCCGTGCCTTCCACGCCATCGACCTCCCCCGGCCGCGACAACAGGCTGCCGCCGCATTCGGGGCTTTCCTCCACGAGGACGGTGCGCACGCCCTGGCGTCCCGCCTGCAGCGCGGCGGAGAGGCCGGCCGGCCCGGCACCGACGATGAGGACGTCGCAATGCCAGTGCATCCGGTCGTAGGTGTCCGGGTCGGGCGCGTCGGGCGCGACGCCCAGGCCGGCGGCCGCCCGCAATGCCGGCTCATAGAACTTCTTCCAGAAGCTCTTGGGCCACATGAAGGTCTTGTTATAAAAGCCGGCGACCAGAATGGAGGAGGCGAGGCCGTTGATGGCGCCGATGTCGAACTCGACGCTCGGGAAGCAATTGACGCTCGACGCCGACAAGCCCGCGTAAAGCTCGATTTCGGTCGCGCGCAGGTTTGGCTCGGTGTAGGGGCCCTGCTCGAGCTGCACCAGTGCATTCGGCTCCTCGTTGCCCGCGGAAAGCATGCCGCGCGGGCGGTGATACTTGAAGCTGCGTGCGACGAGGTGGATGCCGTTGGCGAGCAGGGCGGAAGCGAGGGTGTCGCCTGCGTAGCCCTGCAGCTGCCGGCCGTTGAACGTGAAGTCCAGCGGCCGCATGCGGTCGATGCGGCCTGCGCCGACGAGGCGAGAATTGCTCGTCCGCGCGCTGCTCATTTGGCACCCCCGGGGGGCAGTTCGCCGGGCTTGTAGACCGCGCTGATCTCGTGCGTCACTGTGTGGCGCGCAACGTTGAACCACCGGCGGCAGCCCTGGCTGTGGGCCCAGCGTTCGAGGAACAGCCCTTTGGGGTTGTCGCGCATGAAGACGAATTGCGCCCACTCCTCATCCGATAGTGCATGGGGATCCTTGGGGTAGGCGATGTGCGCCTGGCCTCCGTAGGAGAACTCCATCTCCTCGCGTTCACCGCACCAGGGGCAGGCGATCCTGAGCATCAGTGCGCCACGGCAGCGGCGCCGTGCTCGTCGATCAGTGCGCCGCTCGTGAACCGGCCGAGCGAGAACGCGGCATTGAGCGGGTGCGGCTCGCCGGTTGCTATCGTGTGCGCGAACACCCAGCCCGACCCCGGAGTGGCCTTGAAGCCGCCGGTGCCCCAGCCGCAGTTGATGAAGAGGTTCTTCACCGGCGTCTTTGAGACGATGGGCGAGGCGTCGGGGCAGACGTCCACGATGCCACCCCAGGTGCGCAGCATGCGCATACGGCTGAAGATCGGGAACAGCTCGATCAGCGCGGCCATTTGGTGCTCGATGATATGGAACGACCCGCGCTGGCTGTAGGAGTTGAAGGAATCGATGCCTGCGCCGATGACGAGCTCACCCTTGTCCGATTGCGATACGTACACATGCACTGCGTTGGACATGATGACGCAGGGGTGGATGGGCTTGACCGGCTCGGACACGAGCGCCTGCAGCGGATGGCTCTGCAGCGGCAGGCGGATGTCGGCCATTGCGGCGAGCACCGAAGTGTGGCCTGCTGCGACCATTCCAACCTTGTCCGCCATGATGGTCCCGCGCGTGGTGCGCACGCCGGTTACGCGGCCGTCTTCGCGCAGGATGCCGGTGACTTCGCAGTTCTGGATGATGTCCACGCCGAGGCTGTCGGCGGCACGCGCGTAGCCCCAGGCCACCGTGTCGTGGCGGGCCGTGCCGCCGCGGCGCTGCAGCGTCGCGCCCATCACGGGATAGCGCGCGGTCTTCGAAATGTCGATGATCGGGCAGAATTCCTTGACCTGCTCCGGCGTGAGCCATTCGCCGTCGATGCCGTTGAGGCGGTTGGCCTCCACCCGGCGGACGCCTTCGCGCACATCGGCGAGGTTGTGCGCGAGGTTGATCACGCCGCGCTGGCTGAACATCAGGTTGATGTTGAGGTCCTCGTTGAGTCCCTCCCAGAGCTTCAGCGAATGCTCGTACAGCGCGCCGCTTTCGTTCCACAGATAGTTGGAACGGATGATCGTGGTGTTGCGCCCCGTGTTGCCCCCGCCGATCCAGCCCTTTTCGAGCACGGCGATGTTGGTCATGCCGTGGTTCTTGGCGAGGTAGTAGGCCGTCGCGAGCCCGTGGCCGCCGCCACCGATGATGATCGCGTCGTACTTCTGCTTGGGCGCGGCGTCCCGCCAGAAGGGCTTCCAGCCGGTATGGCCCGAGAGCGAGTTCTGGAGGAGGCTGAGGAGGGAGAAGCGTTGCATGGGGTCGGATCCTTCCCCGGATGCTATTCATTGCTCCCGGGCTGCACTTTCATTTAAGCGACAGAATGTTTAATCTATACGACAACCCTTCGTAAGGCGAGGACGGCAGCAGATGCGCAGGCACGGACAGGCAAAACGCAACCCGATACCGCCGGACGGGCCGGTTACGCCGCGGATGCGCGTCGGCTTCGTGCTGGCGCCACGGTTTACGCTGACGGCCTTTGCCGGGTTTGTCGATGCATTGCGGCTCGCGGCCGACGAGGGCGACCGCAGCCGGCCGATCGAAGTCCAGTGGGACGTGCTCGGCCATCCGGGCACCCCGGTGGCTTCGAGTTGCGGCGCCGTGGTGCAGCCCTGGGCCGAGATGGGGGACCCGCAGAAGTACGACTACATCGTCGTGGTCGGCGGCCTCCTGCACGGCGGCCAGAAGGTGTTGCCAGGGAGCTATCCCTTCCTCAAGTCGGCTGCTCGCGCCGGGGTGGCGCTGGTCGGCTTGTGCACCGGCTCATTCGTGCTGGCCCGTGCCGGCCTGCTGGACGGCTACGTGGCCTGCGTGAGCTGGTTCCATCGCGAGGAGTTTGTCGCAGAGTTTCCCGACCAGCGCATGATCACCAACCGCATGTTCGTGGTCGACCGGGACCGCATGACCTGCGCCGGTGGCACGAGCGTGGTCCACCTCGCCGCCCACCTGATCGAGAAGCACTGCGGCCGGGCACTCGCGAACAAGAGCCTGCGCATCATGATCGAGGATCAACCCCTCCCGTCCAACACGCCGCAGCCGGAATCCGTGGTGACGCGCCAGGCGCACGACAGCGTGGTGCGCCAGGCGATGCTGCTGATCGAGCAGAAGCTGGCCCAGCCGGAGCCGCTGACAGGCATTGCGGAAGCGCTCGGCATCAGCATGCGGCAACTGGAGCGAAAATTTGTCGCCGATGTCGGCATCACCCCCCGGGATTACCGGCTGCAGTTGCGGCTCACGCGCGCACGCTGGATGATCGAGCACACCGACCTTTCGGTCACGGATGTCGGCTTTGAGTGCGGATTCGGGGATTGCTCGCACTTTTCCCGTGCGTTCACCAGCCACTTCAAGGTCCGCCCGTCGAGCCTGCGGCGGTCGGACTGAGGTGTTTCGCTAAAGTGCACAAAAAAGTCGCAAAACGTCAAAACGCGGGGGTTGGCTTTAGTTAAGCTGCGTCGATCGGAGTTCAACGCCGGAGGAAGCGGATGAGGGTACTTGTGCGTGTAGTGCTGTTGGCGGCGCTGGCGGTCGGCCAGCTCCAGTCGACTGCCGCGGCCGCCGATGCCTACCCCTCCAGGGCGGTTCGGATCATCGTGGGGTACTCACCGGGCACTACTTCCGACGTATTTGCCCGGATCATTGCCCAGAAGCTGTCGGAGCGCTGGGGCCAGAGCGTGATCGTCGAGAACCGCGACGGGGCGGCCGGCTCAATCGGGGCCGACGCAGTGGCCAAATCCGAGCCCGACGGCTACACGCTCATGCTTGGGTCGAACGCCTTCACGCTGGGCAAGATCCTGCGAGTGAAACTGCCCTACGATCCGTTCTCCGACTTCTATGCCGTGACCCAGGTCGCCCAGACCCCCAATATCTTCCTTGTCGGTACCGGCCTCGGGGTCAAGAACCTCAAGGAATTCATCGCGCTCGCCAAGGCCTCGCCCGGCAAGCTGCAGTACGCGTCCTCAGGGCGCGGCACGCCGAGCCACTTGACCGTAGAGCTGTTCAAGGCGATGGCTGGTGTCTCGATCGAAGAGATCCCCTACAAGTCCAGCGGGCAGGCGGTGACCGACACGATCAGCGGGCAGGTAGCCCTCAATGCGCCTGGACTGGCGCAGGGCATCCCGCACACGAAGGGCGGCAAAGTGGTTGCGCTTGGGATTACCGGATCGAAGCGCGCCCCCGGGGCTCCGGACATTCCCACGCTGGCGGAGCAGGGGGTGCCTGGATACGAAGCCTACGGATGGCACGGCATCTTCGCGCCCGCAAAAACGCCCGCTGTGGTGGCCGCCTTTCTGACCCGCGAGACGATTGCGATTCTCGGCACCCCCGATATGCGCGAGAAGTTCGGCGCACAGGGCGCGGAACTGGTGGCAAGCGAGTCCGCGCCGTTCGTGGAATTCCTGCGCCGCGACCTCGACAAATGGCAGAAGCTGTTCGCCCAGCTCGGCATCAAGCCTGAATAGGACACCCAGACTCATGAGAATCCGCCTGCTCGGCACCGGTACCCCGACTCCCTCACTGCGGAGGATGTGCTCAGGCTACGTCGTGGAAATCGGCAACGACGTGATCGTTTTCGACCACGGTTTTGGCGCGCACCACCGGCTGCTGGAACTGGGAATCCCGCCCACCAAGGTGACCCACTTCTTCTGCAGCCACCTGCATTACGATCACATGGGCGACTACCCGCGCCTGCTGCTCACGCGCTGGGACCAGGGCGCGGGAAAAATCCCGGAGCTCAAGGTCTACGGGCCGCCCCCGATCGCCAAGGTCACCGCGGCGCTCTTCCAGGAAGGCGGTGCATTCTGGCCCGACCTCGTGGCCCGCACCGAGCACATGTGCAGCGTGTCGATCTATCACGCTCGCGGCGGTGTCGGCGAGCGCAAGAAGCCTGCCCCTGAATTGACCGAGATGAAGCCCAACCAGGTGATCACGGGCAACGGATGGACGGTCAAGGCCGTGGGCGTCGCGCACTTCGGTCCGCAGCTCACCTCGTACGGGTTCCGGTTCGACTCTCCCGAAGGTTCGTTCGTGTACTCGGGCGACAGCGGGCCGTGCGCTTCGATGGAGCGTCTGGCGGAAGGCGCGGACGTGCTTGTGCACATGTGCCAGTACCTGTCGGGCACGGAGTTGTGCGAAGAGTTCGCCGAGTCCTGCATGGGGCACCTCGAGCTGGCCCGGCTCGGTGCCAAGGCCAACGTGAAGACGCTGGTGATCTCGCACGTGACCGAGCAGATCGACCAGCCTGGCGTACGCGAGAAGGTCGTGCGTGAAATGGCGGCGATCTACCCGGGCAACATCGTCTTCGGCGAGGATCTGCTCGAGGTCCCCGTCCGGGGGCCGACTGCGGCAAAGCTTCTGTGAGGGCAATCATGCGCACTTTGGCGGGATTAATCGCGGCAGCAGCCCTGGCGTTTGTGGCCTGCGCGCATGCCCAGTACCCGGACAAGCCGGTCAAGGTCGTGGTGGCCTGGCCGCCGGGGTCGCCGACCGACAGCGTCGCGCGCATCGTTTCCGAGAGGCTCGCGCAGAGGCTGGGCCAGCCGGTGACGGTCGAGAACCGCCCCGGGGCCAACGGCACCCTAGGCACGACCTACGTCGCCAAGGCCGCGCCGGACGGTTACACGCTGATTTTCGGCACGGCCGACACGCACTCGATCAACCCGCATGTGTACAAGTCCCTGCCGTACGACGCGATGAAGGGGTTCGAGCCGATTTCCCTGGTCGGCACCGTGACCTTCGTGCTGATTTCGCGCGCCAATTTCGAGTACTCCGACGTGGCGAGCCTGGTTGCTGCCGCAAAGCAGCAGCCCGGCAAGATCACCTACGCTACCTGGGGCACCGGGAGCACGGCACACGTCGGCTTCGCCCTGCTGGAGCAGGCGGCCGGGATTAATCTCTTGCACGTGCCATTCCAGGGTTCGGCGCCCGCGCTGAACGCGCTGCTGGGCTCGCAGGTCGACCTGATGATTACGAGCGTGCTGAGCGCGGACACGCAGCGCAAGGCGGGCAAGGCGAAGATCCTCGGGGTGAGCGGAGCACTGCGTCTCGCTGCGCTCCCGGACGTGCGCTCGTTTGCCGAGCAGGGTGTGCCGGATGCGCACGCGGGATCCTGGTACGGCATGCTGGCCCCGGCCGGAATCCCGGTGGCGGTGCGCGACCGGCTCGCCGGGGAAATCATCGCCATCGTCAAGACACCGGAGGTCGCGCAGCGGATCGCGGGCTTCGGGTGGACCGTGGTCGGCAATACCCCGGCGGAGTATTCCGCCTTCCTTCGCACCGAGCTCGATCGCTACGGCAAGGTGATCAGGTCGCGCGGCATCCAGCTTGACCAACCCTAGAATGGAGCGCGCATCCCGGTGACCGAGACAGTGCAGATCAGCGACAAGGCCCGCGCCATTTATCGTTCCTCCCTGGTGTGGGACATGACGGTGCCTTACGGCATGCAACACGCTACCGACGGGATTACGCTGCCGCGCTTCAAGAAGGCCGGCTTCGGGCTGGTTTCGCTGACGCTCGGAGGCGACAAGACCTTCGGGCCCGAAGGCGCGCTCGCAAACATCAGCAAGGTCTACGCGGTCTGCGCGAAAAACCCGGACCTGTACGTGCTGGTCCGCACGATCGACGATGTCGACCGCGCGAGGAAGGAGGGCAAGCTCGCGATCACGATCAATTTCCAGGGCACCAACGTTCTGGCCAACGACCCGGGCCTGGTGGAGGTGTTCTACCGCCTGGGCGTGCGCCACATGCTGATGGCCTACAACCAGAAGAACCTCGTCGGCGACGGCTGCGCCGAGCGCACCGATGCCGGCTTGTCCCGGTTCGGCCTTGCGATGATCAAGGAAATGAACCGCGTGGGCATGCTGGTGGATGGCACGCACAGCGGCTACCGCACCACCATGGAGGCGATGGAGGCGAGCACCTCGCCGTGCATCTTCTCCCATTGCTGTGCCTACTCGGTGTTCGCGCACTATCGCAACATCAAGGACGACCAGATCAAAAAGTGCGCCGAGACCGGCGGCGTGATCGGCGTCAACGGCCTGGGCGAGTTCATCGACGACATGGAGGCCACCAGCGAATCCATGTTCCGCCACCTCGACCACATCGTGAACCTGGTCGGGCCGCAGCATGCCGGCATCGGCCTGGATTACGTGAAGGACGTCGCCGCCTTCTGGAAGTACGTCGACGACAACCCGGAGGCCTGGCCGGAGAACCACGGCAAGCCCAACCGGCATACCAAGTTTGTGCAGCCCGAGCAGATCGAGGATCTGGCCGAGCTGATGTGCAGGAAGAACTACACCGAGGCCGACATCCGTGCCATCCTCGGCGGAAATTTCCATCGTGTGTGCAAACAGGTCTGGAAATAGGACCACTTCGGAGGGAACCATGAAACGCAGAGAGTTCGTAGGGGCAGGGCTGGCGGTGGCGGGGGCGGGCATGCTCGGAATGCGCCCGGCGTACGCGCAATCCAAGCAGATCGTCGTCACCAACTGGGGTGGGGACTGGAACGGCCGCGCCGTGAAGCACATCGAGGCGCCGCTGCTCGAGTCCAAGGGCTGGACCATCGTCCGGGACCTGAACGAGCAGCCCCAGCGCATGACCAAGATCCTGGCCGAGCGGCGCCTGCCGCGCGGCACCGTCGACGTGGCGCACTTCGCAGACGGCGAGGCCTACACGCTGAACGTCCAGGACGCCCTTGAGACGATCGATTACTCGAAGATCCCGAACGCCGCGACCATGATCCCGAAGATGAAGCAGCCGTACTTCATGCCGTGGCTGTACTCAGCGTGGGAAGTCGTCTACCTCGCCGACAGGATCAAGGATCCGGTCACGTCCTATGCCGACATGTGGAACCCGAAGTACGCCGGCAAGATCGGCGTGATGGACCAGAACTACGGCGCGGCCATGCAGGTGGCGAGCATCCTCGCCGGCGGCAAGATGGACAACTTCGAGGGCGCCAAGAAACTGCTGCTTGAGTGGAAGAAGGCCGTGCAGCCCAAGATCTACCCCTCCCACCAGCAGGCGCAGGCGGCGCTCAAGGCCGACGAGATCTGGATGCTGGGCAACTGGAAGGCGCGCGGCCTGCAGTGGCAGAAGGACGGCCTCAACGTGCGCGTCGCCTCGCCCAAGGAAGGCGGCATCCACACCGTGTTCGGCGTGGTGATCCCGAAGCGCGCGGCCAACAAGGACGGCGCCCACGCCTACCTGAATGCGCTGATCGACCCGGAAGGCATGAGGAATCTCTGCTCGGACAACTTCTACGCGCCCCCGACCACCGCGGTCAGCATCCCGGGCGAGGTCGGCGCGAAGATCGCGTTCACGCCGGCGCAGACCGCGGCACTGCATTATTACGACCATAAGTACTGGGCCGAGAACATCACCAAGTGGCTCGATTGGTGGAAGAAGGACTTTGTCGGCAGCTGACCCAGGGCCTGGCGGAGCGGCGATGAGCGCGGGCGGGATGCGGGAAGATCGAAACTGGGGCGGTTCGGCACTGGTCCTGCCGGCGCTCGTCCTGGTTGCGGCGTTCCTGCTCGCGCCGCTTGCGCTGATCCTGCGCTACAGCTTCGACAAGTACGACCCGGTCAAGTTGATGCTCGGGGTCTTCAGCCCGGGCAACTACGTACTCGCGGTCGCCGACCCGTTCTACCAGAAAGTGCTCACGACCACGGCCGGCATCGCCGCGCTGTCCACCGTGATCGTGATGCTGCTCGCGTTCCCGGTGGCCTACTACATCTCGCGCTTGGAATCGCAGCGCCTGCGAGGCTGGCTGATCATCCTGACCATGCTGCCGCTGTTGCTGGGCAATGCCGTGCGCTCGGCGGCCTGGATGATCGTGATGGGCACCAAGGGCGTGGCCAACTCAATGATGCTGGGCGCGGGCCTGATCGAGGAGCCGATCAAGATCCTCTACACCCAGACGGCCGTAGTCATCGCGCTGGTGTCCGTGCTGCTGCCGTTCGCCATCATCACGCTGCAGAGCGTGATGGATTCAATTCCCACCAGCCTGGAGGAAGCGGGCCAGTCGCTGGGCCACTCCCCGTTGCGCACGGTGTTCGGCGTCGTGCTGCCGCTGGCCATGCCGGGTGTGGTCGCGGCCGCGGCGATTTCTTTCGCGCTGGCAATGAACGCCTACGCCACACCGGTGCTGATCGGTGGCCCGACCATCAAGATGATGGGTCCGGCGGTGTATGACCAGATCGCGAAGGCCAACAACTGGCCGTTCGGCTCGACGCTCGCCTGCATCCTCATGCTGGCGACGCTGCTGCTGACGGTGCTCTCCACGCGGTTCCTCAGCCGGAAGTACTTCTGAGCATGGGCGGGCTTTCCCTCGGGCGGTTGGCGTTCCTGTCCCTGGTGGTCGCGATCTTCGCGTTCGTGATCGCGCCGCTGCTGACGATCGTCTGGGTGAGCTTCTTCTCCGAAAAGATCCTGGCCTTCCCGCCCACCGGGTACACGGTTACCTGGTATGCGCGTGCATCCGAGATGGCCGATTTCTACAACGGGTTCGTCATGAGCCTCAAGGTGGGCGTGTGCGCGACCCTGGCTTCGCTCGCCATCGGCGTGCCCGCGGCGCTGGCCATCGAGCGATTTCCCTTCCCGGGCCGCGAGACCATCCGGCAGGTCCTGCTTTCCCCGATGTATGTTCCGGCCATCGTGGCCGGCGCGGCCGTCTACATCTATTTCATCGAACTCGAGATCCTCACCACCTTCCAGCTGGCCGCGACCTTTTCGGGCCTGGTGATCGCGCATACCCTGGTGGCGCTGCCCTGGACCCTGCGGCTGGTATGCGCGTCGCTTGTATCCGCGAACACGGTGTCCGAGGAGGCGGCCCGCAGCCTTGGCGCGAACGCGCTGCAGACCTTCTTCTATGTCACGCTTCCCATCATCCGCCCTGGCATGATCGCCGCCGCGATGTTCTCGTTCATCGCCTCGTTCTCCGACCTGGAGAAGTCGCTGTTCCTGGTCGGACCCGGCAAGACCACGCTGCCGATCGCGATCCTGAACTATCTCGAATGGAGTCTCGACCCCACGATCGCCGCGGTCGCGACAGTGCAGATCCTCATCATCGGGACGGCGCTGATCGTGTCGGACCGCTTCGTCAAACTCGGAAAGGTGTTCTAGTCCCATGGCCGGCGTCACCCTCAACAACATCCGCAAGACCTACGGGACGCTCCCCGCGGTGGACGACGTGTCCCTGGATATCCGCGACGGCGAGCTGCTCGCGCTCCTCGGCCCGAGCGGCTGCGGCAAGACCACCACGCTGCGCATGATCGCCGGGTTCGTGGCGCCCACCTCGGGGACGGTGAAATTCGGCGAACGCGACGTGACGCGGTTGCCGGTGCACAAGCGCAATGTCGGCATGGTGTTCCAGGGGTACGCGCTGTTCCCGCACCTGACCGTGGCGAAGAACGTCGAGTTCGGCCTGCGCGTGCGTGGCTGGGACAAGCCGAAGATCGCTGCGCGCGTCATTGAAATGCTGCGCTGGGTGCAGATGGAGTCGATGGCCGAACGCTCGCCGCGGGCCCTGTCCGGCGGCCAGCAGCAGCGCGTGGCCCTGGCCCGCGCCATGGCCAACCACCCGGACGTGCTGTTGCTCGACGAACCGTTTTCCGCGCTCGACGCCAAGCTGCGCACCCAGATGCGCACCGAGATCCGCGAGCTGCAGCGCCAGGCGGGCATCACCTCGGTGTTCGTGACCCACGACCAGGAAGAGGCGATGGCGATTGCGGATCGCATCGGCGTGATGAGCCATGGCAAGCTGGAGCAGCTGGGCTCCGCCGAAGACCTCTACAAGCGCCCGGTGTCGCGGTTCGTGGCGGGGTTCATCGGCAAGTGCAATTTCATCGAAGGCCGGGTGACCGGGCCTGGGCGTTTCGAGGCGACCAACGGAAGCATGCTGCAATTCACGGGCGCGCATGCAGGCGGGGCGGCGGCTTTGTGCTTCAGGCCTGAGCACGCCGTGCTGACGCAATCGGGCACGCCGGGAAACAGCATGCCCGTGACGGTCAAGGCGGTGACTTATCTCGGGCCCGTGACCGAATACGACCTCGTTTCGGAAGCAGGAGACAGGCTGTTGGTCAGCGCGTCCTCTTCCGGGGAAGGTGCGCCCAAGGAGGGCGACAAGCTCTCCGTGGACTGGCGTATCGGCGATGCGTTCGTGGTCGACTAAATCCGGGCTGCGCAGACAATCGAGCGTGGAAGCAACGCTTGGCATCCACGGCAGTTGGACCTACGGGCAGCTGGCTGGATGCTTTCTGAGCATCCTTGCATATTGAAAGCCTATCATTCGATATGCATGGATGAGAATTGCGCTGCGCTGCCGCTTGAAAGACACTTTCGTGGTCCATTGATTTTTTTTCGCGAGACCGAGCATGAAAATACTGGACACGCTCCCCCATCAGGTGCGGGAGGTCCGCAATTGCTGGATCCCGCTGTCGCGTCCCGGCCACGAAGGCAAGCGCCTCGCCGCGCGGCTCTGGCTGCCCGAAATGCCCGCGGGCGAGAAGGTGCCTGCGGTCATGGATTTCTTCGTGTACCGCAAGAGCGACATCCAGGCCGTGCGCGATTCGACCACTTACGGCAACCTCGCGGGCCATGGCTATGCCTGCGTGAAGGTCGATTGCCGCGGCACTGGCGATTCCGACGGCCTTGCGCCCGACCAGTTCTCGACCGAGTTCGTGGAGGATGCGCTCGAGGCCCTCGCGTGGATCGCGCGCCAGCCCTGGTGCACGGGCAAAGTCGGGATGACGGGCCTCTCGTGGCCCGGCCACATGTGCCTGCAGGTCGCGGCGCGCAACCCGCCCGAACTGCGCGCGATCGTGCCCATGGATGCGGCCGACGACCGCTACACGAACAAGTATCACGGCGGCTGCCTGCTGCACTACGGCTTCACGATCAGCACCGCGCTGCTCGGCATGCATGCCCGGCCGCCGAACCCGGAACACGTGGGCGAGGGTTGGCGGGACGCGTGGAAGGAACGTGTCGAGAATTCGGTCGCCTGCATCGAGCGCTGGACGGGCCATCCGGACCGCGACGGCTACTGGGCCGCGGGATCGGTGGTCGAGCGCTACAAGGACATGACCGCCGCGGTGTATGCCTCCTGCGGCCTCGCCGATCCGGGCTACGCGGTGTGCGTGCCACGCATGCTCAACGGCCTCACCGGTCCGCGCAAGGTGCTGCTCGGGCCCTGGGCGCACCGCACGCCGCACTACCCGGCGCCCGGGCCCGGCGTGGATTTCGTCAACGAAATGCGGCGCTGGTTCGATCACTGGCTCAAGGGAATCGACACCGGCATGCTCGACGAGCCTGCCGTGCGAGCCTGGATCTACGACGCCGAGCCTCCGCGGATGCAGGTCGGCGATGCCTTGGGGCGTTGGGTCACCGATTCCGAGTGGCCCCCGAAGGACCTCGAGACGCGGCAGTTCACGGTCTGTGCCGAAGGCCTCGTGCAGGGAAAGGGGACCGCGGGCACGGTGGAGGTTGCCTCGCCCCTGACGGTCGGTGCGGCAGGCGGCGAATGGATGCCCTGGTTCGTGGCCGGCAACGGCCCGGAGATGGCGGGCGACCAGAGAACAGACGACGCGCTGTCAGCCTGTTTCGATTCTCCGCCGCTCGAGGCGGCCATCGACGTTTTTGGCCAGGTGCGCGTAGCGCTTGACGTGTCCTCGGACCAGCGCGAAGCGCAGGTCGCGCTGCGCCTGTGCGCGGTGGCGCCGGATGGCACTTCCCGCAGGCTGGCTTTTGGCTTCCTCGACCTGAGCCATCGCGAGGGTGATGCGCAGCACCTGCCGGTGGAACCGGGCAAGCCGTACCGCATCACATTGGACATGCTCCCGGCCTGCTGCCATGTGCCCAAGGGGCACAGGCTGCGCCTCGCGGTCTCTACGAGCTACTGGCCGATGATCTGGCCTTCGCGCTTCCCCGTGCGCCTGTCCATCCATGCAGGGCAGGGCGCGCTCAGCGTGCCGATCCGCCCGCGTCGTGCTGAGGATGACTTGGTGCCGTCGTTGGGCGAGCCGACGGTGGCGCGCGGCAATCCGACGACGGTGCTGCGGCAGCCGGCGGCGAAACGCTCACTGACGCAGGACCTCTCGACCGGTGCCTCGACCTTGACGATCGAAGAGGACGGCGGCCATACGCGCATCGACGACCGCGCGATCGAGATCGACTGGACGGGCAAGCGCATCA
>Ga0214919_10008320_pt1 | contig 13693 bp, 8 predicted proteins | sample LL1503_MetaG_FD_177994 | JGI IMG/M metagenome (GOLD analysis project Ga0214919, IMG submission 177994) | Freshwater microbial communities from Lake Lanier, Atlanta, Georgia, United States - LL-1503 | ecosystem: Environmental > Aquatic > Freshwater > Lake | place: USA: Georgia | collected 2015-03-15
GCGGGGACACCGCGTGCTCGCGCCTGACCTCCGCAACCATGGCGTCTCGCCCTGGGGCGACGATTGCGGGTACGCGGCGCTGGCCGGCGACGTCGCGGCCTGCCTCGAACGGCTCGCCCTCGGCCCGATCCATCTCGTCGGTCACAGCATGGGCGGCAAAGCCGCCATGCGGCTCGCGATGGATCGCCCCGACCTCGTCGCGCGCCTGACCATCGTGGACATCGCCCCGCGGGCCTACGGCGACCGCGTGCGCGTGGAGTTCGCCGCGATGAACGCACTCGACCTCGCCGCCGTGACCTCGCGGAAGGACGCCGAGACGAAGCTTGCCGCGCAGGTCCCCGAGTGGGGCCTGCGCCAGTTCATCCTCACGAACCTCGGCCAGGATGCGGAGGGTCGCTGGCGCTGGACGGTCAACCGCGCCGCGCTGACCGCCGCCATCCCGGAGATCCTCGGCAACCCCTTGGGCGGGGGCGAGGTCTTCGCGGGTCCGTCCCGTTTCATCCGCGGGGGCAAGTCCGACTACATCCGCGACGAGGACCTCGCGCCCATCCGCGCCCACTTCCCGCGGGCCGACCTCGTGACGCTGCCGGAGAGCGGGCACAACCCGCATTTCGACGCGCGGGCGGGTTTCGTGGACGCGGTGACGGCCTAGCGCTTGCGTTTGCGGTCCAACCACTCGCCGACGCGCTTCCGGCCGGGCGCGAACCCCATCAGCAGCGCGCCGAGCGCCGCGACGAGGAGGACGAGCGCGACGAGGCCGGGGCCCAGCCCGCCGGGCGGCTCTTTGCGCGGCGCGGCCGCCCCTGTTTGGATCATCGGCGATTCATCGCCGCCGATGAGCATGACCCAGCGGGCTTCCGCGGAGGCTTGGCGCCGGTCGTCGAGCCACAGGAGCACCGTGTGCGGGCTCTTCTCCGGGGCGAGCAACGTGAACTTGGGCGGCGGGTCGTCCCAGCGCCACGTCGCCTGCAGGAGGGTGTAGCGGCGGGCCAGTTCCTCCGGCGTGTGGTTGAGCGGCGCGGCCGGGTCGAGGCGGTCGGCCGTTCCGAAGGTCGGCGCCGGCGCGACTTCGCTCCAGGGCCGCGTCTCCTTGCCGTCGTTCAGCAGGAGCAGCTCCTTGGCCTCCCGCGCGAGGGCCGCCGGGTCCTTGATCAGGAAGTTGGCCTCGGCGTCGACGGTCACCGTGAGGCTCACCTCGCCCGACGCGGGGATGGTCAGCTTGGCCAGCAGCCATTCGCCGTTATGGGCGGACGCAAACAGGGGGAGCATGAGCGCTCCCCCCAGCAGGCCGGCTTGGCGTAAGCCGCGGATCACTTGGCGTCCCAGCGCAGCACGCGACCGAACTGGTTCCACTCGGTCTCGAGGATGTTGCCCTTGCCGTCGAAGGTGATGCCGTGCGGGGAGGTCACGACGCCGGTGCGCCAGGCCTCGGGTTTGACGCCCGGGGTGTTGGTCTGGCCCTTGGTGTCGTTGGCGCCGAGCTCGGCGATCATCTTGCCTTCCTTGTCCCACACGGAGACGCGGCCGGCGATCTCGGCGACGCACATCCGGTCGCCATGGAACGAGGCGGAGGACGGGTTGCGCAGGCCCTTGTCGGCGATCATCTGCGGATTCTGGCCGTCGAGGTCGACATGGAACATGCGGTTGTTGCCGCGGTCCAGGCAGAGCAGGCGCGCCGGGGAGTAGCGGTTGTCGACGAAGACCTTGTGGGTGTTGGCGAAGGCCTTGTCGTTCACCTTCTGGGTCGGGCCGCCGAAGACCTGCTTGAACTTGCCGGCCTTGTCGAAGACGAAGACCCAGCTCTTGCCGTAGCCGTCGACGACGTAGATGTCGCCGTTGGCCGCCACGTCGCAATTGGTGAGCTTCAGCGCGTTCACTTCCTTGCCGTTCTTGTCCTTGGTCTTGCCTTGGGCGGCCGGGAAGGCGTCGGCCTTGATCTCCATGACCACCGTGCCGTCGAGCTGGCACTTGATGACGCGCTGCTCGTTGAGCACGGCGGCGAAGATGAACTCGCCCTCGTCGGTCTTGCGGATGACGAAGCCGTGGAGGGAGCCGGGGAGCTTGAGGGCCTTCACGAACTTGCCGGTCTGGTCGTAGACCTGGAGGCCCGCGTTGTTCTCCTGGACGCTGACGTAGATGAGGCCGGCGGAGTCGACGGCGATCTCGCCGTGGCCGTTGCCGATGGTCTTGCGGCCCTCGGCGGGCTTGAGGAAGTCGGGGACGAGCTCGTATTTGGCTTCGGCCGCGAAGGCGAAGGAGCCGGCGGCGAGGAGGGCGAGGGCGGGGAGGAGGGGACGCATGGGGGTAGGTCGTTTGGTAAGGGGCAGGGGCGGGGGCTGGCAATTTGAAACACCACCGAGGCTTGCAACCCGCCCGGGTTTGAGGTGTCTATGGGCCACTCCCATGCGTTCCCTCCGCCTCCTCCCGCTCCTCGCCTTGGCTCTGGTCGCCGCCCTCCGCGCCGCCGACGCCCCGGCCGCCGAACCTCTCCCCAAGGCCGATTTCGTCCCCGCCTTCAACGGCAAGGACCTGACGGGCTGGAAGGACGCCAAGGACAACAAGTTCTGGAAGGTCGTCGATGGCGTGCTCGTCGGCGAGAACGACGAGAAGCTCAAGGGTAACATGCTCTACACCGAGAAGGCCTACGGCGACGTCATCGTCTCCCTCGAGTGCCGCTTCAGCGGCGAGATCGACAGCGGCATCATGGTCCGTCGCGACAAGGCCGGGAAGAAGGACATGCAGATGCAGATCGGCGTCTCGCGCAGCCTCAAGAAGGACATGACCTGCGCCTTCTACGTCGGCAAGTATCCCGAGGCCGGTTGGGCGCCGAAGGTCGAGAAGCTCTGGAAGAAGGACGATTGGAACAAGCTCGTGTTCCGCGCCAAGGGCGACACCTACACCGTCTGGCTCAACGGCGAGCAGGTCTCCCAGCTCACCGACCCGGCCTACCCCGAGCCTTACTCCGTCGGGCTGCAGATCCACGGCGGCCTGAAGATGAAGGTCGAGTATCGGAACATCCAGATCGCCGAGTTGAAATAAGCCCGTCACCCGTTCGTGACGCCGAGGGGCGGGGCCAAGGCCCCGCCCTTTTTCGCGGGCAGGTTTCCGCTGGCGGGCGCCGCCCTGGTCCGTATCAAGGTGGCATGGAGCCCATTACCCCCGGCGACCCCACCCGTCGCGACTTCCTCCGCCGTGCCGGCGCGATCTCGCTCGGCTTCGCGCCGTTCTTCGCCCGCGCCGCGGAAGCGACCAAGCCCGCGGCCGAGCCGCCCCGCGATCCCTACGCCGACGCGGTCTTCGTCGACGAGGAGCCGCCGTTGCCGGCGGCGGACGCGTTCACCTTCGCGGTGCTCCCGGATACCCAGTTCTACTCCCAGAAGCACCCGGAGACGTTCCTCGCCCAGACCCGTTGGCTCGTCGCCCAACGTGAGCGGCGCCGCATCGCCGGGGTGCTCCATCTCGGCGATATCACGAACAGCAACACCGAGCCGCAGTGGGAGAACGCCCGGCGCGCGCTCCAGGTGCTGATCGACGCGCGGATGCCGATGTGCCTGGTGCCGGGCAATCATGACTACGGCCCGGGCGGCGGCTGCGCGGACCGCACCACGCTCATGTCGCGTTACCTCCCGGTCGCCGAGCTGGCCCGGGCCCCCCACTGGAAGGGCGCCTACGACAAGGAGCCCGAACGCTCCGAGAACAGCTGGCACTTCCTCGAGGCCGGCGGTCGCCGGTTCCTCGTGCTCTGCCTGGAATTCGGGCCGCGCGCCGACGTGCTCCGCTGGGCGAACGACGTCGTCGGGGCCCATCCCGACCGCGAGGTGATCCTCGTCACGCACGCGCACATCTACCACGATGACACGCGTTACGACCAGGCGCGCTTCGGCAAGAAGCAGAACCACAACCCGCACACCTATTTCGCGAAGGCGCAGCCCGACATCAACGACGGCGAGGAGGTCTGGACCAAGTTGATCGCGCGGCACGAGAACTTCATCCTGACGCTGAACGGCCATGTCACCGCGGATGGCCTGGGTCGGTTCGTCTCCGCCACCCCGAAGGGGCGGCCGGTCCCGCAGGTGCTGGTCAATTTCCAGATGAAGCCCAACGGGGGCGACGGCTGGCTGCGGTTGATCGAGATGCGCAAGGACGGCACCATGCGGACGTTCGATTATTCCCCGACGCGTCGGCAGTCGAACGCCTCGCCGCAGAACCAGTTCACGATCCCCTGGGCCTGAGCGGGGTGCTCACTTCGCCGGCGCTTCCGGGAGCAGGAACCGCAGCAGCGCCTGCCGGAGACGTTCCTGTTCGGCTTGCCGGGCCTTCTCCTCGGCGCCGGCCCGGTCCAGCTGCTGCGCCCGCCAGCGACGGTGCGTCTCCTCGTCGGAGATCCAGAGGCTCAGGCGGAAGGGCAGGGGGATGGTTTCCTGGGTCGGCTGGGCCTCCGGGGCCGGGGCGTGCAAACCGCGACCGGCGACCGTCGGGGCGTTGGTTCCCGGAGCGAATGGCGGCAGGTCGCGGGCCGCGGCGGACGGTTGGTTCGACCGCGCCGCGGTTTCGCCCGTCAAACCATGCAGGCCGGTCGCGGCGGCCCGCGCCGCCGGCTCCTCTCCTGTGGGGCCGACTCGCAAGGAGCCGGTGTTGGCGCGAGCGCGGCTGGAATCCTTGTCCGCGGGAACGGGCAGGCCGACGGTGGCGACGCCGCCGGCTTGGATCGCGGCCGCGTCGGGCGAGGGAAGCGCGAGGCCGCTCGCGCGAGGCCGGGTCATCGATGGGTTCGGCTGGATGCCGTCCATGGGTAGCGAACGGCCGAGGCGGGAAGCGACGGAGGGAGCTTCGCCGGACGGCGTCGGAATCCGCGGGGGGCGACCGTCCTGACCGGATGGGGAATCGCCGGAAGGCAAGTGCAGCGAAGGACGGGAATCGCGCGGGTTCGCCGGGCCATCGACCTCCGGGAGGGGCAGCGCGGGTTGCCCGCCCGGGGGCGTCTCCTTCTCGCCGAAACCAGGCAACCGCAACGTGGCGGCCGGAGGCCGCCGACCAGAGGAGGGCGATGTCGGGGGTAGAGGCAAGCCGGTCTCGGAGCGGGCCGGTTTGGAGCCCGAGCCCGGCTCGAGCGTCCGCGCGGGCGCCGCGGAGCGCGACACCGGGCTGGCGTCCCTGACATCGAGGCCGAGCGGCGGTGTCGCGGGCCGGGAGACGTCGTCGCCGGGCGGTGATTTCAAGCCCAAGCGGGTCGAGGGTTCGCGGGGCGCCCGGGGCGCATCGTCCGTCAGCTTGGCGGGGGCGGGCAACGGGGCTGGTCGGACGGCCTCGGTCGGGGCGTCCGCGGATGCCGGCGGGTTCGCGGGGCGCGCGGGTTTGGACGGCGCTGGCCCGGTCGCGTCGGTCGGGTCCGGTGCCGTCGTGGCGTCGACCTTCGTCGGGGCGGGCGCGGTGGGACGAGGCTTGGCGACGGGTTTCGCGCCGGAGGCCCCGCCGTGGCCGCCGCGGCGCGAGGAGAAATCGAACCACGAGGAACTTTCCTCGCTACCCGTCTCGGTGCGGCAACCCGCCAGGGCGAGGGCGCCCGCGGCGAGCAGCCACCAGGTCGGGTTTCCTCGCCGTGGATCCATCGGCCTTACTGCGCCAGGATCTGCAGCGCCGAGACGAGGGGCGGTCCGGCCTTCGGGTCGAAGCGCGCGGAGATCGTGAACTTGGCGTCGCGACCCGTCGGCACCGTCTTCTCGACGCGGACCAGCTGGGCGCCGGGGCGCTTGTCGTCGCCGAGCGCGCCGCGCATCCGCTCGATGAGGGAGTCGTAGTCGAGCGTGTCGACGCAGCGATCCATGAGCTTCCAACCGAGGTCGGGCTGCGGCGGGGCCGGTTGCGCGGCCAGCAACTTGACGGGGTCGCGCGTGGCGCCGTCGGTGAAGCGGTCGGATTGGTAGAGGTAGCTGGCGGCGATCGAGAGCGTGTCGTTGCCGGCGGCCTCCAGGGCGAGCAGGAGCTCGAACTCCATCGCCGGTCGCAGCTGCTCGTGGCGGGCGCGGGTCGCGGCGCCCATCGGCAGGCGGCGGAAGAAACGGTTGGCGTCCAGCCAGAGCGTCAGCGCGCCGGGCTGGTCGCACGCGTAGTGGGGGAGCTTCTCGGGGAGCTCGCCGGCTTTGCGGAGCCGGGCCTCGGGGCGCGTCAGGCAGAGCCGGATCTCCTTCTCCACGCAGGGGGCCGCGGGATCGCCTTCGAACTCAACCAGGATGACCGCGGTCCGGTTCGTCAGACCAAAGGTGAAAAAACCGCCTTCCGGATCCATGTAACGGCCCTCCCCGTGCCTGATCATCGAGCGGCTGCGGGTGAGGTTCGAGGCGGCCTTGCCGGTCTCCCCGCGCAGCGTCTGGTTGAGCTGGTCGGCGATGCGCGAGAGCGCCGCCTCCGCGGTCGCCGGGTCCGCGACGCGGATCACCAGGCCGCAGAGCATCACCGGGCGCGAGCCGTCCCCGGCGTCCTTGGCGTCGGCGGGAAACTTGGCGAAGGCGTAGAGGTCGGAGCGGGGGTCGAGGCCGTTCTTCACCAGCTCGGCCACGGCCGAGGACAGGCCCTTGCCGCCCGTGCGTTCCAGCCAGGCGGGAAAAGCCTGGCTGCCTTTCTGGCGGAGCTCGTCAGGCCGGAACGTCAGCACCGCGAAACTGTCGCCCGGGATGACGTTGGCCGTCCCGAAGTTGCCGCGGGCCGCCTGCTCATGGCGGTCCGACATCCAGAGCCAGGCGAAGAGCAGCAGCAGGATGCCCGCGAGCACCGCGGCCACGACGATCTCGAGCCGGGTCCATTGGCCGCGGCGCGGCGCGGCGGGAGCGGCGACGGCCACGGGCGCCGGCGCGACCGCCGGGGTCTCCGCCGACCCGCCGGGTGCGGCGCCCGCCGGGGCGGGGCGCGCGCGGCCGCGGGTGAGGGCCATGTTGAAGGCGACGACGAGGGTCACGGCGAGCGGGTCGAACACCGCGACGAGCGCGAGCATCAGCCACTTCACGACGTCCGTCGCCTCGGCGTCGAACGCGCGGGCGACGAAACGGTAGGAGCCGATGTCCGTCGCGGCGATCTGGTCGCGCAGCTTGTGGATCTGCTCCGTCCGTTCGCGGTTCACCTTGTAGAGCGCCTCGACCTCGGCCTCGGTGAGGCCGGCCTTGGTCTGGCCCTGTTCCTGCAACGTGGCGAGCTGCTTCTCGAGGCCGGCGATGGCTTCCTCGCCCGCCTTGCGGAGAGCCTTCTCCTCGTCGTCGAGGCGGGTGAGCTCGCCCTTGAACTGGTCGCGCAGGAGGCCCGATTCCTTGGCGGCGTCGGCGTTGACCCGCGCCTGGTCGGCGCGCAGGCGCTCGACGCGCGCGGCCCCGTCGGCGCGGAGCCGGGCCACGGCGGCGGCCGCCTCCGTGAGCTTGGCGAGGATCGCCTCGCGCTCGGGCTTCTGCTGCTCGCGCAGCTCCTGGCCCTTCTTCACGTTATCCTGCTCGAAGATCAGGTAGGAGCTGGTCGTGCCCTGCGCGGTGTAGGCCGCGACGGCCTGGTCCAGGACCTTGAGGCGGTCGTTGAGCCCGGTGATGGCCGTCTCCTGGGCGGCGATGGCCTTGGCGGCGGCCGCCTCCTCGGCGGCGATGCTCTTGGCGAGGGTCGCGCCGAGCTCGGCCGCCCGCTGGGCGGGCGCGGCGGTGTCCTGGGCGCGGCGGGCATCGAGGGCCTTGCGCTGCTCCTGCAGGCGGGCCAGCGACTGGGCGAGGGTCTCGCCGGCCTGGGTGATGCGGCCCTGCAGCTTGGCGATGTCCTCGCGGCTGGCGGTGTTCACGCGGACCGTCTTGCCGCGGGCGTCGTCGATCTGCCGCTGGCTGTCGGCGATGGTCTTCTCCAGCGCGGCGATCTCGGTCTCGTTGCGCGCGATGGTGGTCGCGGTCTTCTCGTAGGCGCGGGCCAGGTAGCCGTAGTTGCCGAGGGAGGTGATGGCGATCAGCACCAGCACCGCGAGCGTGAGGTAGAAGCGGAGCACCCCCGTGATCAGGTGCCAGTAGCGGTAGAGGAACGAGGCGGCGACCAGCTTGCCGACCTCCAGGGAGGCCGCCATCACCATGACCGGCCCCTCCGACCCCGTGAAGAGCTGGCCGAGGCCCAGGACCGAGAAGTAGGCCGAGCACCCGGCGATGTACAGGGCCGAGGACAGGAGGACGACGCGGAACCCCCAGGTCAGCGCCTTGGGCTCCTCGCTCGGTTTTTCGTCAGGGGAGGGGGTGGTCATGCGGGCGGCAACGGCGGGGTTCTACGGGGGGTTTCCGGGGTTGTCAAAAGGTAGATTGGCCCCGCCGCCCCCCGGCCGCCACCCCCCTGGCCCGCTAGGCGATATTTTTGTTATTTTAAGGCAACCGCGGGGTGATACACCTGTCTCAACCCCAGACCCCTCCCCAGCCATGAAGATGCACCGCGATTGCCAAGGCGACCACCCCGACATCCGCGCCAGCTGGCGCCGCCGCGAGTTCCTGCAGGTCGGCATGTTCGGCACGCTCGGGCTGACCCTCCCCGGCATGCTCCGCCTGCAGGCGCTCGAGCTGCCCAAGGTGGAGACCTTCGACGCCCTCGCGGACGCGGTGATCCACATCTACCTGCCCGGCGGCATGGCGCAGCACGAGTCCTGGGACCCGAAGCCCTTCGCCGCGCCCGAGTACCGCGGGCCCTTCACCCCGATCAAGACCTCCGTCCCGGGCGAGTACGTCGGCGAGAAGTTCGTGAACATCGCCAAGATCATGAACAAGCTGACGGTCGTCCGCTCCATGACGCACGGCGAGGCCGCCCATGAGCGCGGCACGCACAACATGTTCACCGGCTACCGGCCCAGCCCGGCGATCAAGTTCCCGAGCTTCGGTTCCGTGATCTCCCACGAGCAGGGCTCCCGCAACAACCTCCCGCCCTACGTCGTCGTCCCGAGCCAGAGCATCCCGGAACAGGGCACCGGCTACATGAGCAGCGCCTTCGGGCCGTTCGCCCTCGGCAGCGATCCCGCCGACAAGGCCTTCACCGTGCGCGACCTGCTCGCCCCGAAGGACGTCGCCCCGGCCCGCTTCGACCGGCGCCGCGGCCTCCTCGCCTCGGTCGACGAGCATTTCCGCGCCACCGAGAAGTCCGACGCGATCGGCGCGATGGACAGCTTCCAGCAGGCCGCCTACGGCCTCGTCAGCAGCGCCAAGGCCCGCCAGGCCTTCGACCTCTCCCAGGAGCCGGACAAGCTCCGCGACGAGTACGGCCGCAACACCGCGGGCCAGCGCTTCCTCCTCGCCCGCCGCCTCGTCGAGTCCGGCGTGCGCATGGTCTCCGTGACCTTCGGCGGCTGGGATCACCACTCCAACATCAAGGGCGGCTTCGAGAACCAGGCCTCCCAGTTCGACCAAGCCTTCGCCCGCCTCATCACCGACCTCGCCGATCGCGGCCTCCTCAAGCGCACGCTCGTCCTGGTCAGCTCCGAGTTCGGCCGCACCCCCAAGCTCAACGGCACCAACGGCCGCGACCACTGGCCGCGCGTCTTCTCCGTGGCCATGGCCGGCGGCGGCGTGAAGGAAGGCTACGTCCACGGCGCTTCCGACGCCCTCGGCGGCGAGCCCGACCGCGACGCGGTGGGTCCGGAGGACCTCGCCAAGACCATGTACCGCGTGCTCGGCATCAACGCCGAGAAGCGCATCGTCTCCGACGGCGGCCGGCCCATCGACATCGTGAACGGCGGCCGCGTCATGACCGATTGGCTCGCCTGAGCCTTCCGTCCGCCGCCCGCGCGTCATGTTCGTCCGACTCCTCGCGCCGCTCCTGCTGACCCTCGCGGTCGCCCGGGCGGCCTATCCTGATTTCACCGGTACCAAACCCAACGGCGGCCAGCGCGGCGCCGAGGTCAAGGTCACGCTCACCGGCGCGCGCCTGGCCGATTTCGAGGACCTCCTCTTCTACACCCCGGGCTTCCAGGTGAAGGGCGTGCAGGCGGTGGCGACGGGCAAGGTCGAGCTCACCCTCGCGATCGGCCCGGACGTCCCGCTCGGCAACCACCTCGTCCGCGTGCGCACGAAGTCCGGCCTCTCCCACGCCCGCCAGTTCTTCGTCAGTCCGTTCCCGAACGTGGAGGAGAAGGAGCCGAACGACGATTTCGCCCGCGCGCAGCCGGTCGAGCTCGACCGGACCATCGAGGGCGTCGTCCTGGCGGAGGACGTCGACTATTACAAGGTGGCGATGCGCAAGGGGCAGCGGCTCAGCGTGGAGGTCGACGGCCTGCGCCTCGGTTACGAGGTCTTCGACCCCTATGTCGCCATCCTCGACAAGGACCGCTTCGAGAAGGCGTTTTCGGATGACACCATCCTGCACCGCCAGGACGGCTATTGTTCCTTCGTCGCCGAGTATGACGGCGACTATTTCGTCATGGTCCGGGAGTCCTCTTACCGGGGCAGCGGCCGTTCCTTCTATCGGCTCCACCTCGGGAGTTTCCCGCGTCCGGACACCTTGTATCCGGCCGGCGGCAAGCTCGGGGCCAAGCTCCCCGTCAGCTTCGTCTCCGCCAAGGAGGCCTTCACCGAGGAGGTCGTCCTCCCCGCCGAGCCGCGCGCCGACTTCCAGCTCTTCGCCCGCTCCCAGGCCTCGGCGCCCTCCGGCAACGTCTTCCGCCTCTCGACCGTCGACAACTTCCTCGAGGCCGAGCCCAATGACGACCGCGACACGGCCAACGTGGTGCCGCCCGCCGACGCCTACGCGCTCAACGGGGTCATCGGCAAACCGGGTGACGTCGACTACTTCAAGCTCACGCTCAAGAAGGGCCAGGTCCTCGAGGGGCAGTGCCTCGCGCAATCCCTCGGGTCGCCCCTCGATCCCACCGTCCGGGTCTCGACCCCGTCCGGGGGCGACCTGATCTCCAACGACGACGGCGGCGGCATGCGGCGGCTCGACTCCAAGTTCAAGGTCACCGTTCCCGCCGACGGCGTCTACACCCTGCGCGTCCGCGACCACCTCGAGCGCGGCGGCGCCAACTTCGTCTACCGCGTCGAGCTCACGGCCTCCTTGCCCAGCCTGACCTTCGCCTCGCCGGATTACACGGTGAACGACACGAACTACCGGCAGTTCATCGCGGTCCCCCGCGGCGGCCGCATGGCCTTGCTCCAGAACTTCACCCGCTCCGGCGTGGGCGGCGACTACCGGTTCGACGCCCCGGGCCTGCCGGCGGGCGTGCGTCTGTTGTCCGACGCCGCGCCCAAGGACCTGCCCAACGTGCCGCTCGTCTTCGAGGCCGCCGCCGACGCCCCGCTCGGTCAGGCGGTCGTGCCCCTGCGGCTGCTGCCCCTCGACCCCAAGCAGACCGTCGTCGGGCGGATGCGCCAGGTCTACGACATCGTCCGCAATGGCAACGTGATCTATTACCAGGGCGTCGAGGATCGCCTGCCGGTCGCGGTCGTCGAGGCCGCGCCTTACAGCCTCGAGATCGCCGTGCCGAAGGTCCCCGTCGTCCAGAACGGCGTGCTCAGCCTGCCGGTGGTCGCCAAGCGCAAGGACGGGTTCAAGGGCCCGATCCGCGTCTTCATGGTGTGGACGCCGCCGGGCATCACCTCGCTCGGCGAGCAGACCATCGCCGAAGGCGAGGAGCGCTGCGCCTTCGAGCTCAGCGCGAGCGCCGGGGTGACCGCGGCCGATTGGAATTTCGTGGTCATGGGCGAGGCCGACGCCGGCAACGGGCGCGTGTACAACGCCTCGCCCTTCGCCAAGGTCGCCACGGCGCCGGCCTTCGTGGCCGCGAACCCGGTCCCGCTCGCGGCGATCGAGCAGGGCAAGGAGGCCGTCCTGGTCACCAACTTCGAGGTCCTGCGCCCCTTCGAGGGCGAGGCCGTCGCCCGTCTGGTCGGCGTGCCCGACACCATCGCGATCGCCCCGATCAAGGTCACCAAGGACACCAAGGAGCTGCGCTTCACGGTGAAGACCACCGGCGAGTCGCCCCTCGGCAAGAAGGAGAATCTCTTCGTGCAGGTCGACGTGCCGCTGAACGGCGCGACCACCACCCACCGCATCGCGCTGGGTTCCTCCCTGCGCGTCGACGCCCCGCGCAAGGGTGCGCCGGTCGCCGCCCCGGCCCCCGCGACGCCGGGCGCCAAGCCCGTGGCCGCGATCGCGCCCGCCGCCCCCGCCGCCTTGTCCCGTCTCGAGCAACTCCGCCAGAAGACCGACGCCCCCAAGAACTGACCATGCTCCGCCGCCTCCTGCCGCTCCTCCTGCTCCTCCCGAGCCTCCCTGCCGCCGAGTCCGTGACCTTCGAGCAGGTCCGTCCGGTGCTCGAGACGCGCTGCCTCGAGTGCCACAACCCCGACAAGGTGAAGGGCAAGCTGCTGATGCATACGCAGGCCGCCTTCCTCAAGGGCGGGGCCAATGGTCCGATCATCGAGCCCGGCCAGCCGGAGCGCAGCGAGCTGGTGAAGCGAATCTTTCTCGCGAAGGACCACGAGGACCTGATGCCCCCGAAGGGCGGTCCGTTGCCCGCCGCCGAGCTCGCCCTCCTGCGCGGCTGGGTGGCGGCCGGCGCCCCCTGGACGACCGGCGTCACGCTCGCCCCGCGCGGCAAGGAGGCGGCCGACCCCAAGGCCGAGCTGCTCCGCAAGCTCGCCACGATCGAGAAGCTCGAGGTCTTCCCCCCGGAGGTCCGCCTGGAGACCCGGCGCGACAGCCACCGGCTCATCGTGTTCGCGACCTTCCGGGACGCCACCACGCGCGACGTCACGGCCTTCGCCGACGTCAAGGTGGCCGACGCCAAGGTGGCCGCGCTCGACGGCGCCGTGCTCCGTCCCGTCGCCGCCGCCGGCGCGACCGAGGTGGTGGCCGCCCTCGGCGGGCTCACCGCCCGCGTCCCGGTGACCGTCAAGGACGGCGCCCAGGATCGGCCCGTCTCCTTCCGGCTCGACGTCATGCCGGTCTTCCTGCGCGGGGGTTGCAACCAAGGCGGCTGCCACGGCGCCGCCCGCGGCAAGGATGGCTTCCGGCTCTCCCTCTTCGGCATGGATCCGGACGGTGATTACGTGCGGCTGACCCGCGAGATGGTCGGTCGCCGCATCAACCTCGCCATCCCCGAGGAGAGCACCCTGGTCGAGAAGGCCGTCGGCGCGGTGCCCCATTCGGGCAACAAGCTCTACGAGCCGGATTCCGCCTACAACCGGACCATCCTGGAATGGATCGCCAACGGGGCGAAGGACGACGCCCCCGGTGTCGCCAAGGTCACGGGCATCGAGGTCTACCCGAAGGCGGCCGTCCTCGAGGGCGCGGACGCCACGCAGCAGATCACCGTGCGCGCGACCTACTCGGACGGCACGGATCGCGACGTCACCGACCTCGCGCTGTTCATGTCCAACAACGACCCGGTCGCCAAGGTGGGCAAGGACGGCAAGGTCCGCTCGGGCGAGCGCGGCGCGGCCTTCATCCTCGCCCGCTTCGACGTCTTCAGCGTCACGGCCCAGGTGCTGGTCATCCCGAAGGACCTCGTCTACGCCCGTCCCGCCGCCCCTGAGTTCAACTACATCGACCGGGCGGTCAACGAGCGCCTGCACAAGCTCCGCATCCTGCCCTCCGGCCTCTGCACGGACGAGGAATACGTCCGGCGCGTGACCATCGACGTGATCGGGCTGTACCCGACCCCCGCGGAGGTCCGGGCCTTCCTCGCCGATACCCGTCCCGCCAAGCG
>Ga0214919_10008321_pt1 | contig 13692 bp, 8 predicted proteins | sample LL1503_MetaG_FD_177994 | JGI IMG/M metagenome (GOLD analysis project Ga0214919, IMG submission 177994) | Freshwater microbial communities from Lake Lanier, Atlanta, Georgia, United States - LL-1503 | ecosystem: Environmental > Aquatic > Freshwater > Lake | place: USA: Georgia | collected 2015-03-15
AAGACCCTTCTCGGTCTCGACGAATCGAACGCAACCACTCAGCGTGGCGTTCTTTGGCGCAGCAATGTGATCAGCATATTTGTCCATCCACCTTTCAAGCGCCGCAACAAAATTCAGGTTGTAGTTCTTGTCATCAGGATCTCGCGCTGGATGATCCGCACGCAAGAGCGATCGAAAGACGCGATCCACCGTCTGCAAGACAACGGGCGCGCTGCGCCAACTTGTGGCGAGCGTCTCATCGCGAACATCTGCATGCCCACTTTCATTGAGGAGTGCAGCCAGACCACGCAGCAGACGCGGATCGCCGTTGCGCCAGCCATAAATAGATTGTTTCGCATCGCCAACCGCCAGAATGGACCGGGCATTTTCGCCGCCCGATGCAATCGATTCTGCCAACGGCTTCAACGCACGCCACTGCGCAAGGCTCGTGTCCTGAAACTCATCAAGCAGTAAGTGATCAATGCGTCCATCCAAGCGATAGAGCATGTCGCCGAGCGTGTCCTTCGCCAGACTGCGGCTGACGGATCGTGTAATCGAATCGAATGTGCAAGCACCCGCTTGAAAAAGAAGGCTGCGTACTTCTTCATCTAACCGCTGCGCCAATTCGCACTGTGCAATGCTCGAGCGCAATGCAGTGACGGTGATGACTCCCCGAGCCCATTCCAGAATGTCCTCGAAATGCGGTAATGCAGAAGGGTCGATTGGCTTTCGGTTATAAGTTGGATCTCCCTGAATCAGTTTTTTGGGAATTCCTACGGACAAGAATTTCTTGAGCGATTCAATGTCGGACCGACCATCGTCAACCGACTTCAGAATCTTGGCACCATCCTTGCTGACTCTCTCATACTCACTTTGATTACTTCCACTCATCGTGCCAACCAATCCGGCGATGGCCTTGATTGCTTTGCGCGCTACGGAAATATCCACCACCTTGACTTCATCAGTTCGAACCCACGCTGGCGAAGGATTCACCGACTCATCATCCGATTGACTATCCCGCCAGATCTCCAGCAATTTTCCTATTCCATCGAGCAACTGCGTAGCTAAATCGCGTTTGCCTTTGCCCATGGCGGTGGTTCGCAAGAGTCGCTGCGCATCCGCTGGATTCGCCTGAATTACGCGCGCAAGGGCCTCCATATGAATCTTCTGAAGCTTTGAATCGTCGACCGGAGTCGTCCCAGGAGACAAACCAAGTTCTAGCGAATATGCAGAAGCGAGTCGATTGAAAAAACCATCGATCGTCCGAATCTCCAATCGATCCAAACGCTGCACAAGCACATCGAGCAACTCTTCGCATTTCACATCGCCACTACGTGCTTTGTTGCCGAAAATGGATTCCGCAAGTTCGCCTCGCGCCCCATGATGAAGAGGGTTGCGATCAAGAACAGCATCGGCAACGCGCAGAAGAACTTTGTTTCGAATGTCACGCGCAGAAGCTCGCGTGAATGTCGTGGCGAGAATGGATTCGACGCGCGCTAGATCGCCTTCGATCAGTCCGCTGTGTGCAACGCGCAAGAAATCTGCAGAAAGTTTATGCGTCTTACCGCTACCTGCATTCGCCAGCACGCGAGTGATCTGCAGTGGAGGCAACGCACTCATGACGCAGCTCCATCTGCAGGTGCATCTTCGTCATCGCCTGTTGGAGTAAAGCAGATTTGGCGCAAGAGTCTTGCGTATCCCTCATCCCGTGTGACCAAATCGCCCGCCGTGCCGAATTCTCGCGCACGAATCTTTCGGATGATGCCAGACGCACTTTCAGTTGCGCGATCGGTTTCTTCGGATTCGAATTGGAGCGGGAGGAACGAAACAACTCCAGGCACTGCGGGAAGCGTGACATACCCGACAGTCGGCACTGCCCCACTCATTCCTAGATAGTGCTCTGGAACGAATTTGCGGTAAAGCGGCAACTGCAGATCGAAGAATTCACCGTCCCTCCAAGTCGCCTTGTTTGGATCCGCTTCGTTGTCACCACTCTTATAGTCAATGATTCTCCACTCGCCGCTCGTGTTGTGGCGGTCAATGCGGTCAACACGGCCACTGATTCCATGCCGTATTCCATCAACAACAATCTCCGTCTCCTTTGGGAGATTCCACTCGACCTCTTGCAACCTCCAACCCTGTGCGCGATCTGCGAGATGCCATTCGATCGCCCCTTGAAGCCGCTCGATCGCGACATCAACCTGCAGAGTGATTCCCGCCTTGGGATGCTTCCCATATCGCTGCGCAACTTCGGCACGAATCCACTGCGAGAGAAAATCCACAAGCGTGCTCGGATCATCGCACTCCTTGATCTTTGGATCGCCCAACTGCACAAGCGCATCATGCAGAAGCGATCCAAACTGAAGTGGATCGAGCGATAATGCGCCAGCGCCAGCACCCGAGCAAGAGTTGCCAAGATCGAGGACTTGTTCAAGCCAGTATCCGTACGGCGATTCGATGTACGCCTTAAAACCTGTCACCGATGTTTTTCCCGGAAGCGGCAAATGCACATATTTCGCAGGATCCGGCACATCAAAAAACTTGCTCGATTTCGAGTTACCGATCGTCTGTGGCCGAAGGCGACGTCCCGCACCTTGCTCGAACAATCGGCGGACTCGCTGTGCTTGCGGAATGCCTTGACTTGGAAAAAGCAGCCGACTTGGAATGCCAGGTTCGCCTTTCGCGTTTGTCAGACCCGAAACAATCACGAGTTCCTTCGTGCGCGCAGCGAGTGCGTGCAAGACATACGCATCCCGCGCAAGTCGCTGCGAACGGTCAGCCAACCCGAGTTCTTTGCGGAGCGAATCGTTCAGCCAACCATCGGGCAGCGGAGCGCTAGGAACAGTCCCTTCGCGAATACCCATAAGAATCATTGAAGACGATGGATCGAAAAGCGAATCGAGCCAACCAATGACTTCCACCTCGAATCCATCGGGCGCAACCGGCACATCGACATCGCGCAGCATGCTGTCGAGAAATGCCACTGCTGCACCAACTGTCGTGGGCTGATCGGCCCAAACTCCCGCTGCGATTTGTCGCACAACACGGTCAATTGCATCACATGCGGCTTCTTGCACAGGATCACCAATCGTTCCCTGCAAAGTTCGGCGAATGGTTCGTGCGAGTTCTTCCGTCAACTCGGCCCATCCACCGGAAATCTTCGTGCCCATCGTTTCGGGAATAAACCGTCCAAAGAGAGTGCGCACTTGACTCATCAACGCCGAACCTTTTGCCTCATGAAACGCATCCGGTGAAGGCATCCCAAGAGATTCGAGGTGCTCGAAGTCGTTCACCAAATGCTCTGCGCGCGCCAAATCCAATTCTCGAACCAAATCGAAATTCGCACCATTTCGGCGCGCACCATCCGTCACGCATGGATGTTCAACGAATGCTGCGAGCGAATCGGGATGAGGCGAAGCATTGACTGCGGACAATGTGCCGAGCAATTTCCCAGCGAGCGTTTGTGAAAAAGGCTTTCCACCACCAACATGAATCGAACGACCGTGCGCTTCGGTCGTTCGTGCAAGAACAGCATTCAGCGCAGGCTCACCGTTGACGATCACGATCGAGCCAGGATCGGGCGACGCCGGGGCGACCTTCTGAGAAATCATCGCATATCGCGCCACCGCAGCTTCGCATTGATCTTCGGGGCCATCTGCAGGTTCGATCTGATCATCAGAAAGTGCTGGCCCCTGCCGTAGCGCATCGCGCCGAACACATCCAATTTCGTCGAACCAAGATTTCTCGGCATCGCCAGCACTCGCATGATCTTTGGGCGCAATGATCCACGCAGCAACAGAAATTCCCTGCGATTCCAAGCGGGCGATCACTGCGCGAGTCAGCGGAGTTGCATCGAGCACACCCAACAAGATCACGCGCGAGACATTTGATGACTCACTTGCAACCACCCCCTCCTCAACCAATCGGCGATTCCAATCCAGAGCACAAAGCGGTCGGCGATCGCCGATCGCCTGCACTTTGCCCTGTGCAGCATTCACAAGTTCTTGCAACGAATTCCATCGCCGCTGCGCGCTTGCAGAATCCGTAACAATCGGCAACATTGCAATCTCTTCCGGAGAACGATTCGCACTCGTCGCCTGATCAATAATCTTCTGCAGTTGCTGCACCAGTGTGATCCGAGACTTGGGATTCTGTGGAAGCCCCCGCGGCGCAAGCAACTCTGCGGCGTCTGGCGAGAGTTCTCCAAGCGCTTGTTCGAGTGCGACCAACCAATCTGAAGAACTGACGCACTCTTGCGAAATACTTTCGCCCAAAGTACGAGAGCCCAGCGTCTCAATGGTGCACATCTCAGGCGGAATGAGCGGCACGCGTCGCACGCGCGCTTGCGTCAGAAGTTCGTATCGAAGATGTCGCATGATGCGACCACTGCTGACAACAATCATCGATGATGAAAGGTCGACAGCACCATCGGCGGCACTCGGCGCGCTTTCAAGCAACGTGCGAGCAGCGACTGCGGCGGGACCATCATCCGCACACCAACCCAGAAACATTTTTTCGATTGTCATGGATCAAAAGCGAGTCTACGACTTGCCAAACCAGAGTCAAGCGAAATTTAACTCTCTCCTGTTGTCGACTCGACTGTTGTGCTCTTGGCTGAAGTGACGACTGGATCCTCGGTGGCACCAGCGCCATAGCGCGCTGCCGCGAGTCGAATCTCAGCGAGTTGTTCAAAGAGAATCTCGATCAATTCTGGATCAAACTGACGCCCAGCATTGACTTTCATCTCAGCCAAGACGCGTTCTTCGGGCCATGCTTCTTTGTACTGGCGCTTCGAACTCAGTGCGTCGTAGACATCGGCGACAGAGACAATGCGCGCAAAGAGTGGAATGGTCTCGCCCTTCATCGTGTTCCCAGCCAACCCCACCGAACCGCCTGCCTTCGCCAGATATTCGCCATCGCGGTCACCTGGATATCCGCCGCCATCCCAGCGTTCATGGTGATGAAGAGTGACGTCGATTGCCGCTCGATCCAAGACGCTATCTCGATCGCGAAAGAGGCCCGCTCCATACACGGTGTGTTCCTGCATCACCGAATATTCATCAGCGGTCAATCGGCCTGGCTTTTTCAAGATCGCATCAGGGATTGCGACTTTTCCAACGTCATGCAATCTCGCTGCGATGCGCAGCACGTCGCGCTCGTGTTCCATGGCATGACCTTGAACTCCATGACGCTTGGCCCATCCCTCATACAAGATGACCGAATACGCGGCGACTCGATGTACATGTGGCCCTGTTTCGCTTGGATCGCGAAGCTCTGCCATCTTGATCATGCGATTGACGAGTGAACGAGTCAGCGCGGCCCGTTCAAGCGCAACGGTAGCGGCTGATGCGAAGTGCTGGATCGCCTCGACATCAGACCTTGAAAAATTCGCGCGTGGCGCCCCGTTCTCGTCGAGTGGATTGAGCAATTGAAGCACGCCAACATTTTTCCCGGTGGAAGTCCGCAGAGGCACCGCAAGCACCGAGCGAGTGCGATACCCCAAGGTCTGATCAACAGCTTTATTGAAATGGAACGGTCGATCAGCAGGTATTTCGTATGCATCGTCGACGACGACCGATTCGCCAGTCATCGCCGCATAGCCTGAGATGCTTCCGCCGCCCACTGGAATGCGAACGGACTTTGCGGAAAACCGCTGACCAAGTGGCATCTTGTTATTGAGTGTGTCATTTTGCACATATGTCAGCAGCAAATTGTCGCCTTCGCGCAACATAACGCTGCCCGCATCACAGCCAATCAGTCTCCTTGCTTCGCCGAGAATCCGCTCCATCAAGATGTCGATGTCCTGAATCTTGTTCAGCTCCAAATCAATTTGAGCAATAGCCGCCAATTGGTCTGCCTGACGAGTGACATTCTTGGCGAGCGTCAGATTCTCTTTCGCCAAACGCTCCCGCCCCTCCAACTTCGAGGCCATCTCGTTCAGTTCTCCAACCACCTCCGCGATCTCGCCATTCGCCGGCTTCTCAAGCCGCCGCGAAAATTCACCCTCGCCCACGGTACGAATAAAAGTTCGAATCTCCCCGACTGGCGCTGTCAATCTATTGATCATTCGATCAGCTGCGAAGCCGACAGCCCCAGCACACAACACTGCTAATGCAAGCGCCAACTCAAAGAAATGATCCGCTTGATTCACAATGTCTTGGTACGGAATATCCGCAGCAGCCAATCCGACCACGCCACCATTGGCAGAATGGATTGGCGCAAAGCCCGACAGCCATTCGCCCTGCTGATCATGGACATAGTCGAATGATGGTCGATCCGAACTGATGACAACTCCCTTCCGATCGGTATGAGTCGGGTCGTAAGGTGTCCCAGGTGCAGACCAAGCCTTACTTTGCCGCGGGTCCGAATCAACAGCGTAATCCCATCCAGACGTTGCACCTTGGTGAGTCGGAGTCAGGAGATAGACGAAGCGAATGGGATCGTCGCCTCGCTGATTTTCAGCCGTCACGGAATGAATCATCTCTTCCAGATGTTCGTACTGTGGCGAATTGATGTCGTGCGATTCTCCAACTGCTGCGATCATCTCGGGCTCGACACCAGCGGCAACGGCGGCTGCGAGCGCTTGAACTCGCTCCTGAAGACCATGTCGAAGAATCGCGAGCGAACTCCAATATCCAATCACGCACATTCCAGCGGTCGGAATGATTGCGATCATGACTGCTGCTAATTTAATTTTGGTTCGCAGTATCATTCGAAGGATTCATCTAACTCTCTGCGTTATCCAAGCAAGCAAAGCCGCCGATCGGACTTGAACCGACAACCTCAAGATTACAAATCATGTGCTCTACCAATTGAGCTACAGCGGCATCGAAACGAAAACGCAGTCTAGCAAATCATTTTAAAGTCTTTCTGCCTTTCGGCGCCGCCGTAAGGTCACTTCCAAAATCGAAATATCCGAGGGGGAAATGCCCGAAAGCCGAGAAGCTTGACCAAGCGTGGCTGGCCGAAATCGAACCAGTACTTCGACGGCTTCGGCGCAGAGCCCAGGAACGCTTCGAATGTCCAAATCTGGCGGAATGAGCGCATGTTCACTGGCAAGTGCACGTTTCAATTCAGAATGCTGACGGACGAGATAGCACTCGTACCGAATGTCCGTGATCGCACGCTCGACCAGCGCCACGTCCACGGAGACAGCAAGAGTCGAGATCTTGGCCACAGATGCGCTTGTCAATTCAGCAAGGGCGATCGGGGTGATCTCTGGCCGGCGTGCGACATCTGAAAGTTTCTTGCCGCTCCCAAAGATGATCGGGGCGGTCGTTCTCGCCAATCGCATTCGAAGTGCTGCGAGCGCCTCCATGTGCTCTCGAGCTTTGTTCGCACGCAGCGCACACACCAGACCAGCCGCAACACCAAAGTCGGTCAGTCGTTCTTCTGCATTGTCCGCACGCAAGAGCAAGCGATGCTCGGCGCGACTCGTGAACATTCGATATGGCTCGCGAGGCTGACGCGTAACGAGGTCGTCCATCAATACGCCGATGTACGCCTGATCGCGCCCAAATCGCAATTGATCGACTCCCAGCGCAACGCGTGCTGCGTTCAACCCAGCGACGAGTCCCTGCGATGCTGCTTCCTCATAACCGCTTGTGCCGTTGATCTGCCCAGCCAAGAAAAGTCCCCGCACTCGCTTTGTCTCACCCGTTGAATCAATTTGATGCGGCCAGACCATGTCATATTCGACTGCGTATCCCCAACGCTTTGCGATCGCCTTCTCACAACCAGGAATGCCACGAATGATTTCCGCCTGAATTTCTGCTGGCAGAGAAGTCGAAATGCCATTGCAATAAATGTCGTCGGTCGCAAGTGACTCGGGCTCTAAGAAAACATGATGTGAGTCGCGCTGCGAAAATCGAACAACTTTGTCCTCAAGACTCGGGCAATACCTTGGACCAGATTCCGCTTCCATCGCACCCGCATACATCGGAGCACGATGCAAATTCTTCCTGACAAGCGCATGGATCTCCGCAGTCGTGTGTGTTTCGCGACACTCGACTTGTGGAAGGCCCGGGAATTTTCCTGCGGGCAGTATCTGCGGAGAAAGCGCACTAAAAGGCAGTGCAGGATCATCGCCCCACTGCGGTGTCAGCGATTCCCAGTCAATCGAACTTCGCTGCAGTCGCGGAGGTGTTCCAGTTTTCTGTCGCCCGAGCTCAAATCCAAGTTGCTTCAGTGCTGCGGAAATTCCCACCGCACTTCCTTCACCGACACGACCACCTTCGGTTTGCGACTCGCCAGTATGCATCAACGCACGCATGAATGTTCCCGTCGTCAATACCGTTGCACGTGCTTCGAGTCGAATGCGCCCATCTGCGTCGACGGTGATTCCGCCGATTGTCTGCGATTGTGCGAGAGGTTTTCTCGATGCACCAATTCCAAATGGCATACGTGGCGCAACCGAAGGACCGCGTTCACCTTGCCACATCCGCTCGATCGCTGACGCATTGCATCCCGCCGACGATTCATCCATCGTGACCACTTGCGCTGCGGGTGCGAGCCGAACTGCACGGAGAATTCCCCCCTGCTCGTCAAACGATTCCACCACACCCTGCACCATAATGATGGGCACTTCAGCACCGCATCTCGTCCCAATCAACCGCTGAATCTCAGCCTGATAGTGATGTCGATCACACTGCGCCCGAGGTCCTCGCACAGCTGCGCCTTTGGTTGCATTGAGAACTCGAAAGAGAATCCCCGTCGCGTCGGTTGCTCGCCCCATGATTCCACCAAGCGCATCGATTTCACGAACCATCTGCCCTTTGGCAAGTCCGCCAATTGCAGGATTGCAACTCATCGCTCCCACCATCGCGGGATCCATCGTGATCATCAGAACGCTCGCGCCCTTCGCGCCTGCTGCAGCGAGTGCGCTCGATGCGGCCCATGCGGCTTCAGCGCCTGCGTGACCACCTCCGATGATGACGACCGACCAGTTCTCCATTCTCAGAGGATAGACATTACGATGCGTCCCCCATGTACCGAAACATTTCACTTTCGTCGAAGTCGCAAGGCCTCATCCTCGTTCCAATTCATGCCGCAGCAGACGGTCAAGCGCCACGATGGCCCAAGTCCGCGCGCGCTCATGCGGGATGTCAGGACGCACTGGGATCCGGCACATTCATGGCGGAAGCGGGCGCGACTTTTACGGTGGGAACGACTCACATGCTTGTTGGACTGGGACCAGTCGAAGGATTCTCAACTGATCGCATGAGAACAGTCGGCGCGAAAGTTGGTCGTGCGCTCGTCAAAATTTCAGCAAGTGCAATCACGATGCATGACGCATCGTCATGGGGTATTGATGCGGCCTCAAAGCGTGCGATGGGTGGAGCATTCGCCGAAGGAATATCGCTCGGCACATGGCGCTTCGACGAACTTGATGGAAGTGCGACCAAGCGCGATGCGCGCAAAGCAAAGTTGACCCTCTGGGCCGACGACGCGGCGGTGCGTGAAGGATTTGCGCATGGACTGATTATTGCCGATGGCGTTAACACGGCACGGCGCATTGGAGCGACTCCACCAAACATCGCGCATCCCGCATGGATTGCAGCAGAAAGTAAGAAAATCGCGCGTAATGGGAAAATGAAAGTTCGCGTCATCGACTATGCACAAGCGCGCAAGTTGGGGATGGGAGGCTTGACCGCCGTCGGACAAGGTTCGGCAATCAAGCCTTGCTTAGTCATTCTCGAGTGGATACCGCGTAAAACTTCCACGCGCAATAAATCAGATCATCTCGTGCTCGTCGGCAAGACGGTGACATATGACACTGGCGGATATTCACTCAAGGTCAACAACGGCATGAAGGGAATGAAGTATGACAAGTGCGGTGGAGCTGCGGTGATGGGCGCAATGCAGACGATCGCTGCGCTCAATCTGCAGACGCGAGTGACGGGCATCTTGGCCGTCGCCGAAAACATGGTCTCCAACGACTCCTATCGCCCCGACGACATCATCAAGCTTCACAACGGAGTCACGGTTGAAGTCACCAACACCGATGCCGAAGGTCGGCTCGTACTCGCCGACGCACTCAGTTGGGCGTGTGACACGATCAAGCCAACTGCGATCGTCGACATTGCCACATTGACTGGCGGCGTCGGCGTGGCACTGGGACATTTCTGCGCTGGATACTTTTGCAATCAACCCGATTTGATGAAACAAGTTGAAGAGTCAGCGACATCGACTGGCGAACTTGTTTGGCGACTGCCTCTGTGGCCCGCACATCAAGAATTCATGCGAAGCCAGCACGCAGACATCATCAATAGCAATCCATTGCGCTCGGCGCACCCGATTCAGGGAGCGGCATTTCTCTCCTTTTTCGTCAAATCCGAGATTCCGTGGGCGCATCTCGATATCGCATCGATGGCGACTGCGGAATCGAATAATGAAGTCACTGGCGCAGGTCCGACCGGATGGGGCGTACGACTATTGATTGACCTGATCGAACAACGCAGGTAATTGCGCAGAGCAAGTTGATCAACTGCTGCGCGACTTAACTTTTAGGATCTTCACCATTCTCGATGCGCTGAATCTTGGCTAATCGACGAGCATGTCGACCACCTTCGTAATTCGATCGCATCCAGATATCGACAATTCTCTTGACCAATGTTTGCCCGAGCAAATCAGCGGAGAGACAGAGAACATTCGCATCATTATGAGTCCGCGAAAGTTGCGCGCTCAACTCATCAAGAGCAAGCGCAGCGCGAATGCCGTGAACTTTATTTGCGGCGATTGCCATCCCAATGCCAGTCCCACAAATCAGGATCCCGCGATCAACTCGTTTGGCGACGATTTCTTGGGCGACCTTCCATGCGATGTCTGGATAATCCGACGGCGCTCCCGTTGTATCACCAAGAATCATGACGGTGAATCCGTCCATTCGAAGTTGCTGGTCGATCGCAAGGGCAACCGCAGTTCCACGATGGTCACTTCCAATGGCGATACTTGTCATGATTTCAGCATCTCCGAAAGTCGCCTTGGTATGAGGTCCATGAATTCAACAGCAAGTCGATCGTACGAAGCGCCCCCCATTCCAATCGGGTCTTCGACATCACCCTCTGGATCGAGCGGGTGAATTTTGGCGAGGTGCTCCTTCTCGCCCGTGACGAGGTTGCGGGCATAATTGACATGGCTCGCAGTCATTCCAAAGACCAGATCCGCAGCTCGAATCATCGCCGCATTCAATCGCTTGCTGCCGCCATCGCTTGGTATTCCCCGTCGTTTCAATGACTGGACAGCTTCTGGGGAAATCGGCGCCCCGTCGGATGCCGATGTTCCAGCCGAAACCGTGAATATTCGGCCAATGTCGCCCTCCACATTGCCCGATTCGATCTGAAACCGAGCAATCGCCTCCGCCATGGGAGAACGGCATGTATTTCCTGTGCAGACAAAGAGCACCGTTCTCATGGTTTCGGATGCTACAGACCGTCCGCTCGTTTCAGGGTAGATTCTCCCCTCAAGAGTCTCCCGTGGAATTTGTCTCCTTCGACGATGCGTGGCGGTTGCTTCGGCCCTTTGGTGCCGAGGTGGCTCATCAATCAGAAACTGAGCTTCGCCTCTCGCTGACTGAAGGAGCGCAGAGTTCATGCATCGATATCGCGTCGACCGATCATGCGATGGCGGCGAAACTTCCGCCTGATGTCATTCGACTTGATCGAACTCAATTAGCTGACACCGTCGAAGCAATCATTCATAAGTTGCATTTGACGCAGGTCTATCTGATCCCAGTCGGTCACTGGCGACAATTGTTTGAAGCGGTCGCAGAAGGAATGGCGACCAACGAACAGTGGCGTGCAATCGACAGCGCTGCAACAGTGGAATTGAATACGCGCGATGCGCTGCTCTTTGTCCCAGCGAATTTTCACATTCTTCGCGATCTCATTCGAGTCGTGCTCACCGCTGGCACTGCGCCGATCCACGGCATTTCACTTGCAACCGTTGGTAGTCCACTCTTGATCGAAGTGATGCCTGCAGGAGAAGTCGTCGTGTTTACTGGACGCACGGATCTTGCGCATGTCGTGGTAGATGTTCTTCAGCATCGAACTGGATCTGCGAAATCAGCGAACCCAAATTCGAACCCAAATTCCAGCGCAGATTCCAGCGCAAAGCCCAGCCCAGCTCGCCGAAAAACTCTCGGCACTACTCCGAAGAATTGAGCGCTTCTGGCTCGACTGACTCTGGCGCAGCGACATCTTCACCACGCGCTGAAAATCGCTCGCGGCAAATCGAACACTCATAGCAATCACTCTGCGCACTTAATGGCGGCAGAATCGCCCGCTCATTGCATGCTGGACAGCGACCTGTGCGTAATTTTTCAAGTGCCAACGGTCGCTCGATTGCGCGCACGATTCCCAAGATCAACACGACTGGGATCAGCGCCATCAGCGCAAGAAAGACCATTCCCAAGGCGCCGATCGGCAACATAAAGACCATCGCAAATGCGACAAAGAATGCAAGGAGATATCCCCCAAACACCACGCCGGGATAGAACCTTCGAATCGTTCGGACAATCGTGTGGATCATTCCCAAAAAGGATAGGCGATCGAGTCACCGCGGTGATCGCCTGTATATTCCAACATGAGGAACCTTATGGCAACAACTGCGACCGAATCCATGAAAATCGTCTGTGACCGCACCGCCCTCGTCGATTCGCTGACGATGGCAAGCAGTGTGGTCATGTCTCGGACCACCGTGCCAGTTCTCCTGTGCGTCAAACTTTCAGCGCGAGACGGAACGCTGAGATTATGGGCGACTGATCAGGACATTCGTCTCTCCCTCGTACTCGCCAGCGTCGAAGTCCACACCGATGGCGATGCGCTCATTCCCGCTGACAAGTTGGCGCAGATCGTGCGGTCATGCGACGACACGACCTTAACGATCGAAATGGACAAGAATGTTGCGCTCGTTCGCGGGGAAGACTCGAAGTTTCGAGTCTACGGATATGACCCGCGCGAATTTCCAAGCGAAAGCGATAAAACGGATTCCCCGACCGAATTCGAAGTCAGCGCAGGTTCGCTTCGCCGCATGATCAGCCGAACGGTTTTCGCAACTGCTTCAGACAACACGCGATATGCCTTCAATGGAGTCCTGCTCGAACGCAAGGGACGACGGCTCCGCATGGTTGCAACCGATGGACGGCGACTTGCGATGGTGCGCGGCGATTGCTCGGGTCCAGCCGACGGCGACGCGACGTGCATCATTCCAACCAAGACCCTCAATGTGCTCAATCGCTTGCTCGATGATCCTGATGTCGGCGTGCGAATTTCTCGCGACCGGAATCGCATTCGCTTCGAAGTTGGCGAAACTGCTGTCATCGTGTCGAGCCTCATCGAGGGGAATTTCCCGCCATTTGACGATGTTCTGCCGAAGGAACACGATCGCCGCGGAACGTTTGATACTGCAGAATTGGCCGCCGCCGTCAAGCGAGCAGCGCTCTTGACCAATGAAGAGAGCAAAGGCGTCAAACTCTCCTTCAACGCCAAAGGTGTGACGATTTCTTCCCGCGCCGCAGAAATGGGCGACGCCGAAGTGCACCTGCCTGCGCTCTCTTGGGAAGGTGCTGATATTGAGATCGCATTCAACCCGGCGTATGTCACCGACGTCTTGCGCATCGCAGACACAACGGAAATTGCTATCGAAATGAAGGGCACGAGTAAGCCTGGCGTGATCAAGATTGGCGAAGACTTCACGTATGTCATCATGCCCGTG
>Ga0214919_10008322_pt1 | contig 13692 bp, 13 predicted proteins | sample LL1503_MetaG_FD_177994 | JGI IMG/M metagenome (GOLD analysis project Ga0214919, IMG submission 177994) | Freshwater microbial communities from Lake Lanier, Atlanta, Georgia, United States - LL-1503 | ecosystem: Environmental > Aquatic > Freshwater > Lake | place: USA: Georgia | collected...
ATCAACTGGTTACAGTGTAATAGAAATACCTAATTTAAAACATATTGTAACGAGAGATAGAGGTGAATTATTTAGAAATATTTATGAGGAATCATCTAGAATATTATAAAATAGAAATCCAAATACCATTCCGCCTATTATATCTGTCGGATAATGGACACCTAGAAATACTCTACTGAATCCAACTAAAATTGCAATAATATTGAATACAAATTCGTGTGGGAATTTTTTTAGCATTAATAAACAAAATACAGTAGAACTAAATGTATGACCACTAGGAAATGAATATACACTAAATAAACTTGTATGTTCTTTATTTGTATAATTTATAATAGTATCGGAAGCGTGATACGGTCGCGGTCTTTTAAAAATTAATTTTAATAAAGCTGCGATAACTACTAACTTTGTTATTAATACAATATCATTAAAATTAAGAATATTATAAATATATAATGTTATAATTAATACTATAAAAGATCCGCTATTAAATGGTTGTGATATTAATTTCATTTGTGGGGAAAAATTAAGTTTTTGTATACTTGCCATTAAATTAATTTCCATATTTAATAATATATATAAATAAATATATTTCTAACGATATAATAATGATATCATATTATATAATAATCATCATTATTATAGTTTGTATTGAAGTATATTTTAGATTATATAATTCCTCGCCGGAAAAATTAGAAAATGATATGATAGATAATTATACTCCTTGGATAAAAATAAAACACTATAATAACTATGCAAAATATTATATAAAAATAAATAATATAGATGATAAAAAATTAGAAGATTGGAAAGACATTGAAAATATTAGTATTAACTATGATATTAATACTAATTATTTAATACTTAAATGTAAGACAGAAGAAGAAGCGTTAGTAATAGCAAATTTATTTATATCTAATATGAATAACGAGATTGAACTAGATGAAATAATAGATAATGATATGATTAATATATCGTATAAAAAAGCGAAAAAATATAAATTTGTAAAAAATAAATTAACTGAATTAATTAAAGAAAATTTATCTAAATTAGAAGTAGATGTTAAAGAAACTGACACATTTACAAATAATTACTATGATACTAATAATTTAAATAAAGAAATTATTATTAATAATATTGTAAATGATTATTCACGTTCAGCAGTAGATTCTAAGCATGAAGATATAGAAATTCCTAAAAAAATAGAAAAGATGGATGAAATATGTAGTCCTATATTAAATAAAGTAGATGAAAATATTATCTATGAAATAAAACCTCAAGAACATATACAATTTCAGCAAACAATTCAAGCATATGGTGGATCTGAATATGCAACATTGTCATTTTAATCACACGTTTCTTTCATAATAATAATATATACATATATTATTATGAATAATAATAATATAAATCTATTTAATATTATTTGCGTAGGTCCATTATTAATATATATAGGTATAAATCAACGTACAACACATGAATATTATTATAATATATTAGGTCTAGTTGCCCTAACAATACCATATATTATGTCACAATCAAATCAAGATGATACTATGTATAAGAGTCAATGGTTAGTATTATTTAGTTTTTTCTTATATGTTGCTTTATGTAAAAATTTAACACATGTATTTATTTATAATATTTTGGTTTATTTTGGATTATATATTATTTTTCTACATAGTTATTATTTATATTATAATTTATCTAATCAAAGAATTTTAAATTAAATGAAAAATTTATATTTAATGTCATCAAAAATACACGTAGACCGACAAATGTTAATTATCTCAGCACTTGTATAAATATAGTTTATACTAGTATTAATTTGATCAATGGTTAAATCAGAAGGCATCATATCTTTCCAATACATAGATAGAATCATAAAAATATCTAATGTTGAGCATTTTTTAAATTCTATTTTTAAATCTATTCTACCAGGACGAATCAATGCTTTATCTAATATATCAATTTTATTTGTAGTCATTATTATAATTCTACCACAGCATTCATTTATACCATCTATTATATTTAACAAATATGATAAATTATTATTAGAATTTTTTTTACCACATTTTATATCTATTTTTTTCTTTGTTTGTTTTCGATTTCCACTATCAGAATCTAAATTTAATAATTCACTTAAATCTGTAACCGTATCAATCATTGTCGGATCATTTTTTTTCAAATCTCGATCTTTGACAACATCGCCCATTGAATCAATATCCTCAAATATAATGATTCTTTTGTCTTGAGGTACAATATAATCATCTCCAATAGTATCTTTATAAACAATATTTTTTAATTCATTAAAATCTAAATTATCATTTAATTTAATATCAATAGCATGTCGTTTCGTATAATTCATTAATTGTTTTATAAAACGTGTTTTACCACATCCCGGTTCACCATATAATAGAATTCCAAGATTATATGGTATACCTCTTTGAACATACCACTCTTTATTATTAAGAAAAAAGTCTATTTTACTTATTATTGCGTCTTTATTATGAAAATAACTATTTTCAAATGTAATTGTCGATTCCCATGGAACACCTTCTATATATAAATCATCGGATTGCGAAACAGTAATTAACATTTGGTCTTCGGATGTTTTCAATCGAAGATATTTATTAAAATCATTTACACGTACACCGATCCATTCTTGTAATTCTAATAAACTCTTTTTTTTACTATAAATATGTAATTGACTATATTCCATATATATAGTTCGATTGTATTCATTTGATTTTTCTTTACGTTCAATAATAATATTACCATAAATATCATCATCTAATTGAAATTTATTTGTTTGGTCTATCGCGTATTCACTAGTTTTTTCATTCTTGATATCAGTATCATAATCATTACAATATACAACATTCTCTTTCAAACAATAGATAGTTTTATTGTTTTTTATTTTAGAAATATAATACATTAATGCTCTGTATTTTAATGATTTATTCTTTTCATCACATGTAATAATAATCATATTATCAGTTTTTGTTGAAATAAATAGTTGTAACCTAGATCGTATATAAAATTTTATTGGTTTCAGATCAACTACAAAAAACAAAACAAGGATTGATAATATTATGAAACAATCTATTATTATTATACCTGTTCTGAAAGACAAATCTTTCATTTGATTCATAATAATAGGTATTAAAAAATATTCAGGAGTCATGACTATAATTGTATTATCAATTTATACAAGTTCAATATAAATTAATAATAATATCAATTTTTATTAAGAACTTTACAAAGTTCTTAATAATAGAACATAGACATCTATAAAAAAATCTTTGATTTTTTCAATGTCTATCAATTTTTCTTTGAACATAGTAGCATATGAGACATGTCGATTTGTTTTACAAGAGTGACATGATGTCTCATAATTTAACCCCAACTCATAAAGTATTTTATTCTAATGTATTTTAATGTTATTCTATATTATGATAATAATTATTATTTTAATTATCGTATTTCTACCTAAACCCAAACCAAATAATAAAGTACAGGAACATTATAAAGTATTTGATATAAATAGAGATGTTTTATCTAAAACAAATGATATTGCAAAATATTTATTATTAGATCAAATATAAAATATATTAAAAACATCTATTTTCAATCAAATCAACGTGTAATATCATATTCTCGAATGGTGTTCTATCAACTGCTTCGATAAAATATTCTGCTTCTTTCTTATAATAAAAATCAACAAACCCTGTTTTATTTTCATAATTGTTTAAATTAACACGAGCAATGTAGCCCCATTCATTCATCAAGTTTTCTAATTCTTCTACATATATATCTGTTGGTAGGTTAGATATTCTAACAGTAACACACTTACGTTTATCTAAATATACACGTGGTTCTTTTTTAATTTCTACTTCTTTGGGTTTAGGTTCTTTTCCACATTTTATTGTTAAATGGGGACCATTACATTTTTTACATATAATTAAAGACATTTAATTTAAATAGACTTTATTTATTTAAAACGAAATAATAACCAATTTATAAATTATTTTCTATTTAATATTATATGAAAATATTAAATTATAATATTGAATATGGTGGATTTGAAAAACATATAAATCATATAAATTATATTAAATTGATACAAAATGAGGATATAGATATTTTTATTGCAACTGAACCACATAAACCATCTATTAAAATATCTGATACAAATGAAAAAGATTCAATGATATGTGCCGACTATAGTGTATATGGTGAAAATACAATCGAATTAGTAGCACGGGAATTAAATAAAAGAGTAGCAAGTAATAATATAAAATATAACTATATAACAACAGACAATAAATTAATTACGATAATTAGTAAATATATAATTCAGAAAACAAAAGATAATTTTGTTTTTGATATTATAGTTTCACCTGACAATATAATAAAATTAATACCAATTCATTTAATTGATTATCCTTTTACTTTTTATTCATTACGAGGAATACCTTATCGAGAAACACCAAATATTTTTAGTTCTAAGAATGAAATAGTTGATCTATCGTATTCAACAAAATCGGATGAAATTGATCGAATTATTAATTATGTAAAAAATAATATGACAGAAAAAATAATAATAGCAGGTGATTTTAACGAACCTTCGCATTTAGATGACAAGCATAATATGTGGATTATTAGCAAGAAATTTAGTGATATTGGATTGATAGACACTTATAGATATTTGAATAAAAAGATTACACTTGACGAGTATGGTTATAATACAGATGGTGCCACATGTTGTAACATATTATTAGAAGATGAACCACTAAATAGAGTTGATTATATTTATACAAAAAATCTAGAACCAATCAAATCAATTGTATTAAAGAAATATTCGCATTACTCTGATCATTTACCTGTATTAACTGAAATTAAAGATATTAATTTATCATATAAACAAAAATATTTAAAGTACAAGATAAAATATTTAAAATTAATTATTTAATTGTTCTTTTAATTTAAGGTATTTTATCTTGTACTTCAAGTATTGTAATTTTAATCTAATATCTGGTCTTATTTTAATTGAATTAGACGTGGAAGCATCCGGTGTATCATATTTTGGTCTATATGTTTTTGGATCAATTGTTACTAATGTTGCTACTGATGCCGCTATTGCATCAGCAGATACTTCTACTGGCGCTTTTACTATCGTAACTTCTGGTAATGATACATCTGAATCAATATTATATTCACTCATATTATTAATGTATTTTATAAAATAAAAATTGATAATATTTAATAATATTTATTTAATAAATTATACTATATAAATGACTTGTATTAAAATAAATCTTGATGATTATCCACATTTAAATAAAATCAAAAAAAACGAACTAGATAGTGTGATGAATCTCATATTTAAAACTGGATATGAATGTATATTTCCGACTAACAAGTCGTCTGATCCTTTGGTAAATAAAATTACAAGTTTAGAAAATACATTAGAAAGATTAATTGGTATTGGTTCAAGTAAGAAGGGTGAAATGGGTGAAATTATATTGGAACAACATATTAAATCACGATATGGTGATATTAATTATACAGATATGTCACAAACTAATCATAGCGGTGATGCACATATTACATTTGATGGGAATAATACGAAAATAATGCTAGAAAGTAAAAATTATACAAACAAGGTTAATAAAGATGAAGTTGAGAAAATGAAGTTTGATATGATACATACAAATATTACATGGGGTATATTCTTATCATGGAATAGTAATATTATTGATAAACGCGAATTTGATATAGAGATATTCCATGAAAAAGGTACAACATATCACATTATATATATATCTAATCTATCGAGTGATATAGATCGTTTAGATCTGGCAATTCAGTTAGTAAGAAAATTAATCAATCATATTAATACGGATAGTAATATTACATGGATTTATAATATGATACAAAATGATATAATATTACTTAATAGTATTATATCAAAAAATTATCAACTACGACTATGGTTTGAAGAAATGGAAACAAGTATGAACTTTCATATGAATAAATATTATACAAAGATGAGAGATTATATGTTTGAAATGGATCAAATGATTAAGACGATAGTAGATCGTATAACTAATACAACGCTCCAATCAATTGATACTAATCACGATATATATAACTTGTATTTGGAGAAATTTAAAGATAATAAAAAAATGTATCCTATTCTTTCAATGTTATTAGATATAATGAAACAATATAAGATTCATATTAATGAAGATAATATGATATACAAAGATATTATTATAGGTAATATTAAAGTAATGGGTAAGAAAATCATAGTATACTGGGATAAATATAAACATACTAGTGAATTGGGTATAGATAAAAATGTAGAAAGTTTTAATATGATACGATTATTTGCTAACTCATATTCTGTTAATTTATAAAAAGATATTATTATATAAATATAAATGAATAATTATACAAATGATAATAATACAAATGATATTATTTTTTATCATAATATTTTTATATCAATATTAATTACATATAGTTTAAAGAAATTTTATGATTGCGTTAGTTACATGATGACAGAATATGATTTTGATCCATATGGTTTACGAGAATTAACACAAGATGAGTAATAATAAAATATTATATTATATTATGATTTTTTTATTATAATATATATATATATATGAGTATACTTGGAAGTAAGAACGATATTGATAATTTTTTAAACCTACTTACTTATAGTAATAATCCTACTACTAATATTAAATCTACTACAATAATAATAGGTGTAACATTAGATTTAGGATCAGAAACATATATATTACCTAGTGGTGTTCAGTTGGGAATAGGATCAACCTTTAATATTATTAGTGGAACATTGGAGATACCTGATTCAAGCAGTTTAGTAACTTATTATGGTACTACTATTAATGTATCGGGTACAGGGAATATTATTTGCGATAATGGTGGATATATTAATGTAAGTTATGGGGCAATTAATATTAACGGAGGGTCTGTATCCCTTTATAATAATAGTTATATTGCGTGTAGTAGCGGTAATATTAATATATATAATGGACAATTATCTATTGCTACTACAAAACTTGGTATAGATGGTTTTTCTACAAGAAATAAAGGAAATTTAAATTTATATAACACTGGAATTTTATCTATTACAAATTCTGGAGGTATCGGTATTGATACATCAACAGTTAATTTAAATATACAAGGTAGTATGTTAAATGTAAATTCAAGTGCTATTGGTATTAAGGTAAGTGACCCAATACAAATTTATGGCATTACTTATACATCAAATATATCTGTATATTCACCTTATTTACCTACAACTAGTAGTGAAGGAAATATACCTACAATGACAACTATATCAAATATATTAAGTACATCTGTTTTTAAATCAACACCGTCTCCATTTTTTACAACATTTGCTAAATTATATGATGAACCAAGTGATACTATAACAATAACTTCTATATCTGAAGCAGATCAGTATTTTTTACAAAATATTACATTTACTAAAAATATTATATTTAAGATGGATATAGGTACAGATAGTTATACATTAACTACTGTCTATACTAATAATATGGTATTAACTATCAAGAGTGGGGAATTAATTATTTCTGGTGGTGGTCGTATTAATAATTATAATTCTATTGTAATTTCAGGTGGTACATTATCTATTGCTAACACAATGAAATCTTCTATTGGTATTATAAATAAAACAGATGGATCTATTATTATTTCAAGTGGTATTGTGTCTGTAGCAAATATTGGAAAAAGTAGTTACGGAATTAATAATAATCAATCATCTTCTTTTACTATGTTGGGTGGTACATTGTCTATTGTTAATACAGGAAATACTACTGGTATTAATAATAGTAGGTGTAATTTTACCGTTTCGGATGGTATAGTGTATGTTGCGAATACAGATGAAAGTACTGGTATTAACAATAATGTAGAATGTTTTTTTACAGTTTCTGGTGGTGCTATTTATGTTACTAATACAGGAATAACTATTGGTATTTATAATAAAATAGCGTGTTTTTTTAAAGTATTAGGTGGTACGTTATCTATTGCTAATACAGGATCTTATGGTATTTATAATAATAATAGTAGTTCTATAGTAGTAACTGGTGGTAATATATTAATTACTAAAATACCAGAATCTATACATTGTATTTATAATATAAATAGTAGTATAACAATATATGGAGTATCATATAATGATTATATTGATAATTATCCAGTATTAACAATGATGCCAACACAAAATAATTTAACAATGATGCCAACACAAAATAATTTAACAGTGATGCCAACACAAAATAATTTAACAATGATGCCAACACAAAATAATTTAACAGTGATGCCAACACAAAATAATTCAACAATGATGCCAACACAAAATAATTTAACAATGATGCCAACACAAAATAATTTAACAGTGATGCCAACACAAAATAATTTAACAATGATGCCAACACAAAATAATTTAACAGTGATGCCAACACAAAATAATTCAACAATGATGCCAACACAAAATAATTCAACAATGATGCCAACACAAAATAATTTAACAATGATGCCAACACAAAATAATTTAACAGTGATGCCAACACAAATTAATTCAACAATGATACCAACACAAAATAATTCAACAATGATACCAACACAAAATAATTTAACAGTGATGCCAACACAAAATAATTTAACAATGATGCCAACACAAAATAATTTAACAGTGATGCCAACACAAATTAATTCAACAATGATACCAACACAAAATAATCCATCGCATAATGTTAGTACATCTTTTTATAATTCCGATCTACCTATTATTCAAACAACTACTTCAATATTATATAATGAAACAAATGATACGATAACGATATCTACTATCCCTGCTGCTAATCAGTATTTTTCACAATATACTACATTTACTAAAAATATTATATTTAAGATGGATATAGGTACAGATAGTTATACATTAACTACTGTCTATACTAATAATATGAAATTTATAATCGAAAGTGGAAAATTAATTATTGCGGATAATGGTTGTATTTATAATAGTAGTGCTAAAGATGCTTCAATTATAGTTTTAGGTGGTACATTATCTGTTAATAATTCAGGAAATAAAGGTATTGACAATGATGGTATTATTACTGTATCAGGTGGTACATTATCTGTTTCTAATTCAGGATATATAGGTATTAATAATAAGGGATATAGTTCTATAACTATTTCAGATGGTGTATTATCTGTTTCTAATTCTGGAAAATATGGTATTTATAATATGATTAATGGTAATATTATCATTTTGGGTGGTACAACATCTATTACTAATTCGGTATATAATGGTATTCAAAATGCTGGTGGTTCTATCAAAATTTCAGGAGGCATTATAAAAGTTAGTAAATCAGATAATTCTAATTATTATAATGGTATTCATAATGATGGTACAAATGGTAATATAACTATATATGGAGTATCATATAAAAAAAATATAGATATTGTTATCAATCTACATACCGCCATGTCAGAAGCAAAAAGTAATTTAGAAAATACTATCAATTCACCTAATATTACCAATTCACCTAATATTACCAATTCACCTAATATTACCAATTCACCTAATATTACCAATTCACCTAATATTACCAATTCACCTAATATTACCAATTCATCTAATATTCAAAGTAATATAGATAAATATTTTACTACTATAAATAATTCATTACAAATTATAGACCCCTCTGTAAATAATTCTACTATAGTCCCTACTATAAATAACACAATAAATCAATATTATAATAAATCATCAAATACTGGTATAATTATACCCGATAATACCGTAATTAACAATATTACTACATTTCAGACTAACCCAAATACAACAATACAATCTGGATCAAATAAAAATCTTGGAATAACTTTAGAAGTACTTCCGACTAATATAAATTCACCAATTGAATATTTTTCAATACCGGTTAATGCTGGTGACAGCGGAGTATTTTTAAATAATGGTAAATCAGTAGCATCTTTTTCAAGACCAAGTACTGGTAATACAAATAGTTTAATTATTATTGATTCGAATAATATTACTATTACGGTTACACCAAATACAACATTTAAATTAAATGGTGTAAAATATATTTTACTTGCTATTAGTTCCAATCCAATCTTTATGTTATTGGATAAATGGTTAAATTATAATCATCCTCCTATAATTAATCAAAACGATACAAATGAATTAATTGATATATCTACCTTTTGTATTATTTTAATAATATTTATTATTAGTTTTATAATATTTTTCTTTTATATTAATAAATAATAAACGTATTATAAAATTATTATTACTATCAAACCCTCTCCACCAGTCAGTAAATTGTATTCGAATTGGTATATTATGAGACAAGTCAATTTGTTTTACAAGAGTCTTGAGCGGAGAAACAATTGATTGTATACGTATCAGTAAAATCAAAGATTTCACTTACTAAAATTAACTTTGTTAATTTTACACCAACTCATAGTTGAAGTATTGGTAAATTTATTTATATTTAATAATAATATAAATAAATACTATTAATATTAATAAAATAATATTAATCTACATATATACTTTTAGTGTTTCGTTAATAACATATTTAATTACAGTTACATTAACTGAATTACCAAATTGTTTATACGCAGTATGATCATTTTCATGCATTTTAAAATCATCGGGAAATGATTGCAATCTTGCACATTCCCTTGGCGTTATATATCTTTTTTCTTTAGCATAGATAGGTGTTTGAACAATTGCAACAAGTGTAGGGAAATAATCATTTTTTTTCACTCGTATACCAGATTGTCTAAATTGAATAAAATAGTTCCAAATACTATCATTATTTTTCTTTTTCCCTGTTTGCCATTCTAATTTACCATAAATTTCTTTCTTTAATAAAATTTCTTTATTTGTTTCATACCATTCATCCCATTTGGAAGAATATTTATTATAGAGTGGTTTATTTTTAGTAATATAATCTTGTTTCCACGCTGGTAATTTCTTAAATTCAACAGTGCTATATTTTTTATAAAATTCATTACACATTATAGTGGGACTTAATGTTTCTCCCGTATTAATACATTGTATCATCTCATCCCATACATTTAATATTTGTTCAGTTTCTTCAGATATTTTATACTTGTTAGTATTTTTTGTATCTGTATCAATAATAGAATCCATGCAAATAGGTAAATCAGGTGGACATATATTAATAACTTTTTTTGGATCATATATATCTTTACGAATACAAACAAATATAACTCTTTCGCGGTGCTGAGGAATACCAAATTGATGAGGTGATAATTCATAAACAGTATTTTCTGTTACATGATATCCTATTTCGTTAATACGTTTTAATATATGACTAAAAACTATACCATTATCTATTTTTTTTATATGTTTGACATTTTCTAAAAACATAAATGATGGTTTCTTTTTACTGGCAATCCTAAGAATATGTTCAAATAATGTACCCCGCTTATCATCAAAACTTTTCTTTTTCCCCGCATTTGAAAAAGTTTGACAAGGAAACCCTGCGCATAAAATATCAAAATCTGGTATAATATTCTCATCAATCTTTGTAATATCACTATGAGGTACTATATTATAATTATTTTTATAAACATCTCGACAATTCTTATCAATGTCACACGCAAATACACATTTTGCATTTAAACTATTTAACGCTTGGTGAAATCCCCCAATACCACAAAATAGATCAATAAATTTATATTGTAATTGCGAAGAATTGTGACACTTAATAGATTTATTATTTTGCATTTTATTAATATGAATATATATTAATAAAAAGTTTAAATCAATTTTTATTCACGTAAAATAAAATTTATATCGTAATCATATATACAATAAATAATATAACTAAAATAAATAAAATTATATACAAAGTCATATTACTACTAGCAGGTGGTGGTTGATCTGGTTTAGGTACTTGACCATAATATGATATTAGAGGACTAGAATGTATTGCTTTTAGTATATATATACTATTTCCAAGTATAAAAGGATTTCCTGGTATTACTGTAGTAGAGTTATTTAATAGATCAGTTATAATAATACTATTAACATTACCAGTTGAAGGTCTACTAAAAAAAGCAACCGGGTAATTATTAGAATCGTAAAATGTACCCTTATCACCTTCATTTAAAGGTATTGAAAAAACTACATTTGTATCTAAAGGTAGAGATGTTGTAGATATACCTAAATTATTAGATGATAAATTTGTAGTTGTATCTACTTCTGCGTCTGTATTTGTTTTAAATGCTGTAATATTAATAATAGGTGTATTTATTGGTAGATTTAAATTAGGTGTCACAGCATTATAATATTGAATTAATATGGACGCTGATTCTGGTGGTATAGGAATTTGTAATGACGTTTGAGTATCAACTGTTTGCAGACTACTATTTACACTTGAAAAATACGTATCAATAGTTTCTTGTATATTAGAGGATAAACTGGAAGAATCATCCATTTTTTGCGGTATTGTTAATGTACTTAGTAAAATATTACCGGCAGTGAGTGCATTTTGTATAACAGTATATACATCATTGAAATAAACAGTAGTTGTTGGTGGTATAATTTGTTTTGATGTAGATGTTGGTGGTATAATTTGTTTTGATGTAGATGTTGGTGGTATCATGTTTTGTTTTGATGTAGAAGAAGGTGGTATCATATCTTGTTTTGATGTAGATGTTGGTGGTATCATATCTTGTTTTGATGTAGATGTTGGTGGTATCATATATTGTTTTGATGTAGATGTTGGTGGTATCATATATTGTTTTGATGTAGATGTTGGTGGTATCATATCTTGTTTTGATGTAGAAGAAGGTGGTATCATATCTTGTTTTGATGTAGAAGAAGGTGGTATCATATCTTGTTTTGATGTAGAAGAAGGTGGTATCATATCTTGTTTTGATGTAGAAGAAGGTGGTATCATATCTTGTTTTGATTCTGTTCCTGCTCCTGCTCCAGTATATGGTGCTACATATGTTCCATCGCCTGATCCTGCTCCTACTACTGTGTATTTAGCAGTTGAAGAAGGTTGGAAGTTTCCTCCTATTGTAGATGTAGATGCCATCATATTATTAGTAGTTGAAGAAGGTGGAAAGTTTCCTCCCATTGTAGATGTAGATGCCATCATATTATTAGCAGTTGAAGAAGGTGGAAAGTTTCCTCCCATTGTTGATGTAGATACCATCATATTATTAGCAGTTGAAGAAGGTGGAAAGTTTCCTCCCATTGTTGATGTAGATGCCATCATATTATTAGCAGTTGAAGAAGGTGGAAAGTTTCCTCCCATTGTTGATGTAGATGCCATCATATTATTAGCAGTTGAAGAAGGTACTGGTCCTTCAGCAAGTGTAGATGATGGATTTATCGGAGGTACGTCTGTTAATCCTAATAAACTTAAAGCATCAGTAGTAGATGCCATCATATTATTAGCAGTTGAAGAAGGTTTGAAGTTTCCTCCCATTGTAGATGTAGATGCCATCATATTATTAGCAGATGAAGAAGGTGGGAAGTTTCCTCCCATTGTTGATGTAGATACCATCATATTATTAGCAGTTGAAGAAGGTGGAAAGTTTCCTCCCATTGTAGATGTAGATGCC
>Ga0214919_10008324_pt1 | contig 13689 bp, 11 predicted proteins | sample LL1503_MetaG_FD_177994 | JGI IMG/M metagenome (GOLD analysis project Ga0214919, IMG submission 177994) | Freshwater microbial communities from Lake Lanier, Atlanta, Georgia, United States - LL-1503 | ecosystem: Environmental > Aquatic > Freshwater > Lake | place: USA: Georgia | collected...
TGCAGGCAAGCTAGAACAAGAGAGCAAAGCGCGCGCCGAGCTGCTGCAAGAAAAGACAGCGCTCGCGCAAGACAAGAGCGTGCTGGCACAAGAAAAGGCGGTGCTCTTGGCTGCACGCGACTTGGAAGCCAAGGCGAAAGAAGTGCTCATTGCTGAGAAGGATGAACTGCTCAAGACAATCGGACAGATGAACAGCAACCTGCAGTTGGCGCGCGTTGAATTGGATAACCGCGATGTGACAAGTGCCAAATTGATTGCCGAAGCCAAACAAAGAGTGGACGCTGAGCATAAAAGCAAGACAGAAATCCAGGCAAAACTTCAGGTTGAAGCAAAGATTAAGTCCGACCTTGCAAATCGAAATCAAACGCTGGAAGCCGAAAATCTCGAACTAGAAAGGCGCCAAAAGGTAATGAACGAGGAGTTACTTAAGGCCGCAACACAAATTGAATTGATAAAAGACCTGCTGATGCGTGACTCACTAGCCTAATGCTGCTCGACGTAATGGACATCTTGAAACAAATCATCGTGGGCGGGCTGAAAGCATATGCAAAAGCATTCCGGAGGGGGGAATCTGCAGCTTATGTGCAAGATGTCGCATTTCGGCCTTCACCTGCGGCAACAGTCCACGACAAAAATCTGATTGAACGTTCAGTCACTCAGTGGCAGTTTGGCGATTGGTCTAGCCTTGTTTTGATCCGCCAAGAAACCATTGAGCAGCATCCTGAAAGAGCCAAGCTCGCCCTGTTGGTCGCTACCGCGAATGCGCAACAAGGCTTTACCGATGTTGCAAGAGAATATGCAGCATCGGCAAAAAAATGGGGTTGCCCAAGCGAAATAATCGCAAGAATCTTGATAGCTGGAACTTACAACAGTATCGGGAGGGCAGCGGCTTTGTCTGGTGATGACGGGTTGATGGTGAATTTCTTTGATCTGTCCCTAAGCACTGGAGCCCCGGGAGGCGCCGTGGGCCTGATGCTTCAGGGGAGAATCGACGAACAGTATCGACAACTCGGGTTGCCAAGCGCTGAAAAATTTAAAAAATACTCATCAAAAAATAACGATTTCAATGCCAGTGGCATTGAAACAAAGTTTCAAGTGTCGCACAACGGGTATGAAGCCGAAAAAAATTATGAAATTCAAAAACTGGCTGATGAAATAACTGACAACCTCAGTACCAACGATCTGAAGGAGCGTGCCTTTATTATAAATTGTGTTTCTGAAGAGTTGCGAAAAAATACAAGAGATGATAATCAAATCAAAGTTGAACTAACAGAGCTAATATACCACGAGCACAAAATAAATTTTGCTTCTGCAAGTGATGATTATATTCCGGGGAAAATAAAAAAGGAAGCAAGATTCTATGAATCAATTTTCCTAGAGTATTTGTCACAATATCACAAAAAAAATGGATTAATAATTGACGTTGGGGCGAATATTGGAAATCACTCGATCTTTTTCGGAAAAATACTTCAGGCTGAAGTGATCGCAATTGAGCCAGAACCTCATAATGCTTTTTTTCTCGATTTAAATATTCGAATCAATCAATTGCAAGCAAAAGTGACTGCGGTAAAAGCTGCAATTGGTAAAGCGAAAGGCTCAATTTGTATGCGGATGAATGTCGCGAATAATTTCGGGTCATTTACAGCGAAGCCAGAGGCCAATCCAAATACATCGCCAGTGGACGATCCTATGGCCATAGAGGTGGCAACTCAAACATTGGATAGCCTGGTAGCTGAGAATAATATAGACCCAGAAAATATATCAATTATAAAAATTGACGTTGAAGGCATGGAGGTGGAAGCGCTGCTGGGTTCGGTGTCAGTCATTAAGCAATCACTACCAGTCATTGCGGTCGAGTGTTTTCGCCATGAGGACTTGTTGAGTATAGAAAAAATACTCTTAAAGTATGGGTATTTTTCCATTAAAGTGGTCAACGCAACGCCAACATTTATATTTATATCTGGGAAAAATCCATATCATTTAAATCGATTTGAATCCCATCTGAGAGAGCTCTCTATCACTACAGCGGCTAAATATAAAGGATTTATTGCAGCGCAGGGCGAATAATATTGTAATTCCATGAAACAGATTCAAGCGACTAACCTTAAAATTGCTAACAGATTGTTACGACAGGGCGAATATGGCAGCGCGTTAGTATTATACCAACGTGTAATTGAAGAGAGCCCTGAGCTATCTGGCAATCTTAAATATAATATTCAAATCTGTAGAAATAATCTAAGTTGCGCTGGCGCAGGTGCTAAATTAATAGACGGCGATTCAGCGGATGATTTAGATGAGATAAAGGCTTTGTTAGGAACGGTCATAGGCAATGAAGTTCAATTTCCCATGCCCGCCCGATCAATTGTCAGAAATCATCTTGAGTCACTAACACATTCAAGCCCCAAACTATACCATCTCAAGGCTACGATCCTTTGCGCCCTCGCTTCGCCTTATCAGCGCGCGTTGCTCTGTCATCTGAATGGTTTGTTGGTAAAGCTAGATTTACAAATTGTGACGGGTGAAGAAAAAGAACCAAAGAAAAGTCTGGCGATGCTGATACGTCTTGTAAGTAATCGTGCAGACTGGCTGATGAACCGTTGGCGCTTTAGACCTGAAAGCGCGCTTGGCGCTGATCCGAGACTTTTGGAGCTACTTAGGATCCCCCCTGGTCAAAATGAAGTGACGCTTGCCGCGCCCGCCGAGACAAGTGCTTACTCGTGGGAGTCCACTCTGCAGGTCGAGCGCACTGATAGAAATGGCAATAGCCCTCCTCGTATCACATTCGGAACAATATTACTGAATGAAGCAAAATTCATTGGTCTGAATCTATTGCAACATTATGATTTCTGTGATGAGTGGATATTGGTTGAAGGCGCATGTCAGGGTTACCCAACACGCAAAGTAAGTTTTGACGGACTTTCTTTGGATAATTCTGCGGATCAAATAAGGATTTTTCCAGATCCGCTCAATAAAATACGTTTCATTCAACATGGGTGGACAAAAACTGCGGGCGAAACAGCTAAAAGTGAATTAAGGAATGAGTATATTAAGTACTGCAAAGGTGATTTTCTAGCTGTGGTGGATGCAGATGAATTTTACCAACATGAAGATTTTCTGAATGCGATAGCTGAGTTTGGTGATCCCAAGGTGTACTGTATCACGCTACCGCAAGTGCACTTCTGGAAAACTACCCGTCATTTTATAACCGGTGAATATTACGATATTTCGCATACACGAATCTATAGATATATACCTGGGATGAAGTACATATCAAATCATAATTTCCCCGAAATTGGTGGGAAAACAGGACCAATGCTAGGTCACAAAAAGATTCCACGAACTTTGAAAAATACCGTAGCGGGCGGCTATCGTTATGGTGAGCCTTGTTGTTATCACATGGGATTTGCCAAGGATGCCGATGACATGCGGGACAAAAGTGACTACTACATTAACCGTGGAGAGGCAACAACTCGCCCGTCAACTACCGCGTCAAGGGACGCCTGGTTTACTGATAATCTTCCTGAAAAGTGTGCCGTTTATGAGTGGAGTGGTGATCTACCTGAAGTCTTGGAGGCAGCGCCAATATGAACTTCGGGCTTGTCGGATGGGCCGTAGCGTCTGGAAACGGCGGCATGAATAGTGACATCGCTTCTCTTGCCTCATGGGTAACCCATTGGCTCATACCAGTACACCCAAAGTTATCCAACCATCAACCTTACCTTGAGAATAAAATCACCACCAAGTTAATGCATTGCCGTTTGGCTGGCGATGAGGACATATACCGAAATTTCCTTGATGATGTGGACGGTATTATTTATGTTGAACATCCCTGTCTCCGAGATAATTTTGACATAGTCGAATACGCAAAAAAAATAGGTAAATTAGTTGTCGCTATTCCCATGTGGGAATGGTGGCCTGAACGGAAACCGTGGGTGATGCAAACCGACATTCTGTGGGCAGTGACTCCATTCACCAACCGCTACCTCAAGTCACTATCAGATGTGCTCTATGTACATGGATGGAAACATTGTTGGCGCAATCATGTAATCGGTGACCGATGGGGTGTAAATTTAGCTGACTTTCCGTTTCGACAAAGGACAGAGGTCAAGAATTTCGTCTTCGTAAATGGCAATGGTGGATACAAGATGCGTAAGGCATCGGACGTTGTGTTTGAGGCCTTCTCAATGCCAGGTGCACCACCACTAACGGTCTACACTCAACAGACAGAAACCATCGCAAAGAATATCTCTGACAACATAACGATCATTGACAGGAATTTTCCCGCGCGTAAGGATGTATACGACGATGGCGATGTATTTTTATTTACCTCCTTCTGGGAAGGCCTCTGCCACGGAATTTATGAAGGGCAGGCGGTCGGAGGACTTGTTGTCACCACGGATCATCCGCCCATGAATGAATGCGGTACGCCATTTCTTGTGCCAATTAAGGAGCTACAGCAGGAGGACTTAGCCGGCAAAAAGATTGTCAAAGCGGTTCCGTCAGCCAATCTATTAAATGAGTATGCGAAGGCAATGGCGAACTGCGACATTCATGAGTTTTCGAAAAACGCAAGAATAAATATTGAAAATAATTATGATCTTGAGAAAAACCTTCGCGTTTTATATCAGGAAATTAAGGTCATACAACAAATGAAAAATGTGTGACAGTCATGAATGCCTGGTATAATATTTGAAATATATACTTTATCTATGATATTATTTTCACGGAATTTTTAATTTAAAAATGAGATTCATCCTTATAACTAGATACAACATTCCAGTGAATTTCGGAGCGCCAAATATTGACCCACTTGATGTCGGTTGGCTTGTGCATCGCAAGAATCTATTCTTGAACTCATGTTTGCCTTCTGTTGTTAATCAATTGGACGAAAATTTTGAATGGTATCTGGGTTTTCATCCGAGGACGACTATTGACTTTGAGAATCTGTTGCCCTGCAATGCGAACGTATTGCGTTGTGGTAGCAATACTGAGTTTATTGATCAAATTCGCGATCGATGTCTTAAGGATGAGTTTCTTGTTTCGGCTCGGTTGGATAATGATGACTCATTGGCCAGAAATTTCATTAGCCAAACGCGTTCATTTGGCAGGTTTTATGAAGAAAACCATATCAACTTAGGTGATCGATATGCCTTGAACTGGCGGTCTGGATGTGAGCGTGATATTTTGCAGGATAAGTTGTATAAACGGGATTTTCCTGCTAGTTCATTTGTCTGCCTTTTTGAAAAGAAGCGTTCTGGCGATCGTCCGTTGACTGTTAACAATTTCCACCATGCTCATATTTCTAAGCACGTACCGGTTGCCAATGTAAGTACAGGCGAACCGATGTGGATGATTAACGTGCACGATCGAAATGTTGGAAACGTGATTAAGGGAACTGAGTTATTGGAGTGTTCAAATTTAATTATGTCGAATTTTGGTATGAACAAGGAGTAATTATATAATTAGGAGAATATTATGTCTGCGTGTCTTATAACCCACCACAAAGCAGGTACTCATTGGTCAAAGTATTTCTTGGCGAACTATGTTGCTTTAGTTATAAATAGAGGAAATACGGCAAGGATAGACTTCGACGAAATGGAGGAACTCTACTTTCCTATTCGGATTGATGCTTACTTTGCTGGGGCCAAGGTTGTGCCTAGGCATCCCTTGGCTACGTCATTGCGATCGCACTTTGGCGTCGAAGCGATTTACTGGGCTCATTTAGATCCCAAGCAAAAAGCACGTTTCTCCGCCATTAATAAGGTAATCTTTCAATGCCGTAATCCGATGGACTTTCTTGTTTCAAAGTTTCATTATGATGTTAAGAGAATAAACGATAGGGCAGGCTACAGCAATCTCCCTGCAATCTCCTCGCCCTCGGATCTGCACCCAAAGGCAACTACTGTGTGGTGCGAAATATTTTCGACGATGGTAGATCTGGCAAGGACCAATGCGGCTAGAAATGCAATCGTGAGTTACGAGCAACTTAAGGCAAATCCAGAGATTTTCTTTGGTCGAATCGTAAAGCATCTTTTCGGAGAAAGTAACCCCGATTACTTGCTTGAAGCAATTGCCAACGCAACCATTGATAAGTCAAGGGAAGATGAAATCAAGAGATCGAAGCCAATAGTTGGACCGACCTATTCAATAAAAGGCCATTCCTTGGTCGCCGGATCCTTTGCGCGCTCGGGAGTAGTGGGTCAGTTTAATCAAAATTTTGATTCTATTCAGCAAGATGTGATCGAGGATTTTGTTCTTAATAATCTCGATGAGGACGCGCGAGCTGTTTTTGACGATGTGTTTTCTAGCCTTGGTGCGATATGAGGTTATTGTTATTTTAATTTAGGGGTTCAACGATGGCAACCAAAGAAACTAAAAGATCAGATGGTGCGAAGGATATTCATGCAAGAATTTCCCCAATAATTTTGCGTCATCTTCGACGGTACGACTTCGCGCACCTCCATTTGCCAATTGGTCGCGTTTTGGATGCTGCTTGCGGTTCTGGTTATGGTTCGGCAATTATTGGGGTTAATAGGAATTACGTTGGTTTAGACCTATCTGAGTCGGCTATTTCATTTGCGAATAAAAACTATGGACCTAATGAATATGTATTGTCGGACATAACGAATATGCCATTTGATGACGGTGTTTTTGATAGTGCCGTGTCTTTTGAAACATTAGAGCATATTCCAGAGCCTGTTTTGGCGCTTCGGGAGTTTAAGCGAGTTTTGCGCCCGCAGGGGATCCTGATCGCCAGCGCTCCATTACTCCACCCAGATGTGATACATCATTTTAGGAAATACTGTTTTTCTGAAGTGATATCAATGTTCGCTGATGCAGGACTCCATTTGAAAAGTTTATTTCTGCAGGATAATAATAAATTCACGCCGATCGATCTAGCGAAAGGTCTTCGGGATGATTCACGTGGCACCTTGATTCTATTTGGTGTGAATGACTAGTGTGGATAAATTGCTGCATCTTAATGCGCCTCAACCAGTAACCGGTGTTGGTTTAGTGTCTGCAAACACTTGGATGCGCAAGGGTGACTTTTCGGTCGCCTTAAGAGCTTATGAGTATTTGTTAAGGCAAGGTCACACGCAATCTGCGGAAATTTCCTTGAACATCGCAATATGCCGCAATAGACTGGAAAGGCTGGGCGAGGATACCCCGACCCGTGAGGTAGAGTCTGTAGCCGCTCGGTCGGCTTTCCCTAAATTGGATGGCGATGTCGATTCAGCATCGCTCGGTAGGTGTTTCAAAGCCCAGGTGACAGTGTCACTAACCACCATCGACTCCCGCCTCCCCCACCTTCATCGCGTAATCGAAAGCCTCCACCAACAAGAAGTGCCGCCCAAAGAAATTCGGCTTTATATTTCCCGCGAGCCCTATTTGCTGGACAAAGGCATTTCCCAGGACGATCCGCATCTCAAAGAACTTCAAAAGTTTCCTCTGCTCAGGGTCAAGTGGGTGGATAACACCGGACCCTACCGCAAGATCGTGCCCTTTTTGCAAGAGCATTTCAGCCACTCTGTGGCCACCGACAAGTTGTTCGTCACCGTGGATGACGACACGCTTTATCCGCCTGAATTCTTGCGTGTGCTACAAGAGACTTACAAGGCACACGACTGCGTCGTGGCCTTTCGCGGGCGCGCCATGGTGCTAGAGGCCGCTGAGATTGCCAGCTACCCCACTTGGGGCATCGGCCTCGACTACCCCAGCATGAGCAACCTGCCCATCGGCAAAGACGGAGTCTTGTACTGCACTCGGTTTTTTACCCACGATTTTGTGCGTCTCGATAAAGCCTTGGCGCTGGCGCCCACGGCAGACGACTTGTGGATCAAGTGGCAGTGTGGGCTCAATGGCGTGCCTGCTATCGTGCTCAACCCTATTGCCTGCACCTCAGATTACAAAGGTTTTCCGGTAGTGGACTATTCCAAGGAGTGCCGTGGCAACAGCCTGTATTCCAGCTACAACGCCAATAGCGCCCAGGGCAAAAATGACGACTCGGTGCGCAAGCTAGAGGCCTATGTCAAAGACCTGCTGGGGCAGAGCCTGGCCCAGGTGATTCAAATGGCGCAGCCCACATGACCCAAAGCCTCCGGGTCTTGAAGGACGCTACTCCCCTGCATCTGGTGGTGGTGATGGAAGCCACCATGGGCGACGCCTACTTAACAGGGCTTTTGGCACAGATTGCCGTCTTCAAGCGTCGGTTTGGCTTGGCGGTGTCGGGTGTAGCCCCCGGCTTGGCGGCCTTGGGAGCGCAGGGTTTACAGTCGCTGCGCAACTGTGCGGTATTTGACCACTTATATTTTTCAGGCGACCCCGCTTGGCTGGTGGCCGACGGGTTGACCGCCGCCCGCCGCACCGGTCATGCCATACATCTTTTCGTCAGCGCCCAGGCGCTGTTGAAAGACCCGGTGCCCAGCCTGCGGGTGTTGATAGATCTATTGGGTGCCCCCTACGATGCAGCTTGGGTGCCTGGCTTGTCGGCCTTGTATTGCGACCAGCCAAGCCTGGACACCCTGATCCGCCCCTGCGCTGCCGAGGCTTGGGCCAGCTGGGCCGACCGCGCATGGACCGAGCTGCGCACGCGCTCCAAAACTCCGCACGAATTGGGCGCGCAGTGGGCCTTTAAGCACACCGTGGCACAGGCGCTGCCCGAGCCAGTGGCGCAGTCTCTGGAGTTATACGTCAGCCGCACGGGCCTGGGTCGTTTCGGTGGATGGTCTCGATTGCAGCAGCAGCCTATTTGTTTTGGCCAGCGCGCCATGGATGAGTTTGGCTTAGTGGTAGCAATAGACAACCAGGCGCAAGAATTTGCCTTATGCCCAGAGCCAGAGCACCGCTTAGCGAGCCTCTGTGGCTGGGCGCAATTACCTGGGTTGCCAGAGGGCGGACAAGGCTACTTGCTGGATGTGGTGCCAGCACCGGTCTGGGCCGACCATGCGGAAGATGCCGCAAGCCAACCCCCGAGGCTGCCAGAGTCCCCAACGCCCTCCGTGGTGAGCCTGCCACGCCAGATGCTGCAAATGCGTCTGGCCCGAAGGCCGCAGGCCCCCGACGGCCCGCCGCTACGCCTGGTGTTTGTAATGTCCAATTTTGAAAAAGGGGCGCTTATACCGGCGGCACTTTACGGCGTGGCTATGCAAACCCATGCCAACGTGGCCCTGCGTTTTACCGACGATGCCAGTGGCGATGAGTCGCTAGCCTACGCGCGGCAGTTTGAGCGCTTGCTCCCCAAAGGACAAGACTTTTTGACGATCCAGACCAACGCGGTAAACCGGGGCACTTACTGGATTCGCAACGAAGCCATTTACCGCGCCGAAGACCCCGAGACGGTGTTCTTGGTAAATGATTCTGATGACGTAAGTGCCTTGCAACGCGGTACTCTGCAGGCCAGTATGCTGCAAGAGAACCCAGGTATACGCGGCTGCTTAATGGACATTGTGCGCATCGACACGCAGCACACGCCGCTGCGCCTGGAGTCAGAAGTGGAGCGCTATGGCACCGCATCGCTGGCGTTTCGCAAGGCGCTGGTGGACAAGATAGGCTATTTCGAGAATATCAAGCGCAACGCGGACACCGAGTTCATTGAGCGGGTGCGCTTGCTGTTGGGCAACGACGCGCTGCAACGCTACCGCTATCCGTGTCTTTACCAAGTGTTCGACGGTCGCAACCTCACGGCCGACATTTACACCCAAGCACCTGGCGCCAGTGAGATCCAGGCCGACCACAGCAACCGTGCTTTGCACACCTTGGTGTTCAGGCAGCGCCACCGTTATCTGAAGGCGGAAACCGCAGCCAGCCAATACCGCTTTCCAGAATCCACCACCTCGCCCGATTACAAAGCCCTGGGCCCGCACTTTTTACTGCCTGACTACGCAGCGCCAGACGCGATAGCGGTAGTGATGCATGCAAGCGACGGTATCTGCCGCAAAATTGCAGCGCGCGGCGCACTCGTCGTACAACTCACCACCAAAACAAGCCCCTGGGTCTCGGGCGTAGTGCGCCTCTATGATGCCCGCGGCGTGACCTTTAGTGCCAACCTAGGCGCCAAGTGCATCATTGAACATTTGCAGCAGCGCATGCAATTTACGGGTTATTTTCTGTTGATTCACGATGCCACAGAGTTCGACGCCAAAGTCCGCCCGGGGGTATTACTACCCCAACTTGAGCAGGCCACGCTGGCAAGTAAGTCTTTGGCGGATGGTCAAGCGATTGAGGTCTCGTCCAACTGCTCTGTCCTCGCGGCCTTCAAACCGGGTTTGGGTATGGTAAATATTGAAAAATGGATGAATACTAAAATGGGTGCTACGGTGCTTTTGCATACGATCGCATTGATATGAAATCATGGATGTAACTAAAAAATCCATCAAAAAATCAAATTTTTATCAGTAGTGAATTGAATTAACGCCTTTTTTCTTTTTATGACCTTTAGTAGTGTGCACATTAATTTATCAGGACGATATGGCCTGTCCAATAGGATTCGTTCTATGGCGGGTCATTTTGCCCTATCTAAATCCCAGGGTGGGAACTTTACATATGAGTGGTTTTCCGACCCAAGTTGCCCAGATATTTTTTCGAGTCTCTTCATTTCATCGCTGGTTTATGAAAGTAATGCTTCACAAAGGGCTTCAAATAAAGACACTTTATTTATTACACATAATAGTAGACCTACAAATTGTGGGAGTCATCTTGACGATATTTTTAAAGCTTATATTTGTTTAGGTATTAAGCTGAACGATTTATCACGATACAACGATGAATTTTACAGTCACTTGTTCCCTAATCAAAGAATTTTGAACCAAGTCAGGGATTTGCAGCTGAATTCCATTAGTTCATTATTGGGGGTTCATATAAGAAGAACTGATATGATCGACCATTGTCTTTTTAAGGGACTTGAACCTCCTTGCGATGACGATATTTTGTTTGCTATTGATTCATACCTTCAAAAAAAACCAGATTCAATGATATTTCTTTCTGCTGATAACCCAGAGTCTGAACATCTAATACAAACAAAATTCTTTCAAAAGGTAATTATTCAAAAAAAGGATTGGAATTTATCAAAATCGGATACCTCAAAAAGTGTATTAATTCAGGATCGAATGTCTTCTTTAGAGGAGGCCGTTATTGACCTATATGCATTATCAATATGTACCTTTATTATTGGGACTAAGCATTCTTCTTTTAGCACTTTCGCTGCTAAATGGGGAAAAAAAGAGTATATTAGAGTATAGTTTATAAAACTTTTTCTGGGTCAAAGTAAAATATTTTTTCTATATATGGAGGGTAAATGACTTTTCCTGTTTATTACTCCATGAGTAATCACGCCTCTGTTTTTTTGGAACCAGGTACTTTTCATGGTTCTGGCATTAAATAGTCGCTCCTGAATTATTCTTAACCTATTGATTTAATTGACTATTATTCAATTCTTGATGTACAATTTCCCTCAGTTTTCAACCTTTCCAGATACTATTTCTGGGAGTTTCTGAAGGTTCGCTATGGCTACCAGCACCGATGATTTCTTTCGCAGCCGTTTGGACCAAATGATCGACCAGCGTCACCCTTTGGCCGTGCTGGCCAGTCGCATGCCTTGGCAAGAAATCGAAAGCTCCCTTGCCCACCGCTTTGCCCGGGCGGCCAAGGCAGGCAAACAGATTGAAGACATTGACCTCTTTGGCGCCACCGTCTCCCTCAGTGGCGCGGGCATCTCCAAAGCCGGGCGTCCACGCCTGCCCCTGCGCTTGATGGTCTCGCTCCTGTACTTGAAGGACGCGTTCAACGAGAGCGACGAGGCTCTTGTTGAGCGCTGGGGCGAGACACCCACTTGGCAGTACTTCTCGGGCCTGGCCTACTTTGAACACCGTTGGCCCTGCGACCCCACGCTCTTAGTCAAGTTTCGCAAACTCATTGGCGAAGAAGGCGTAGAAGAGCTCCTGGCCCGCACCATCGAGGTCGCTGTTTCCTTGAAGCTCATCGCCAAGAAAGAGCTCAGCGAAATCATCATCGACTCCACCGTCCAGGAGAAAGCTATCACCCACCCCACCTACAGCAAGTTACTGCAAGCGGCACGCGCCAAGCTCGTCGAGTCTGCCCAAGAAGAGGGAATCTCCCTCAAACAAACTTACGCCAAAGAAAGCCAAGTGCTGGGCTACCGGGCAGGACGCTACGCTCACGTATGAGTTTGGCGTGAAGGTGGGCATTGCCACCACGCTCAAGGGAAACTTGATCGTCGGCGCACGTACTTTCCCCGGCAACCCCTATGACGGACACACCCTGCAGGAGCAGGTGGAACAAGCCAGCATCCTGATGCAGGCCACAGGCATGAGACCGCAAACCGTTTATGTGGACTTGGGCTACCGGGGAGTAGACCAGGCCAATCCAGACATCGCCATTAAGCACCGGGGCAGGTTCAGGTCACTCACCGACGAAGAGCGCAAGAATCTCAAGCGCCGCCAAGCCATTGAGCCCATCATCGGGCACCTCAAGGCGGACCACAGAATGAACCGCTGTCACCTCTTGGGCGCACAGGGCGACAGTTTGCACGCGGTGCTGTGCGCTGCCGGCTACAACATCCGCTGGTTGCTGCGGATGATTGCCAAGAAGGGTGTGCCCTTTTTGCAGACGCTTTTTTTACGCCTGCTGGAGCACAGCGGTTTGGCTGCAATGGGGCGATGGGCGGAGAGGAAAATAGCGAAATTTGGCGGTGAAGTGCCCGGGCGGCGTCGACTGGATGCTTCGGTTTATTTGGCTTTGGGCTGAATGTGGATTTTTCAGGGGAGACTACACAACGCGGTACAAAAGTTTCGTCGGTAATCCGTCTTTCAGATTATCCGGAGGTATCTGATAATTTGATGCCTTCCCGCTGTCTAAAAAATTTACGTTATACGTAAACTAATCTAGCGCTTTGTTGGCGCATGCGGCCCTGCTTTGCCAGGGCCGCTTTTTTTTGAGTAACTGCAGGTGTAATGCGATGCAACGGACTGGCTATTCGGGGCTGACCCTGTGATACCGTGTCCTTGTGGTTGGAACACCTATCTGCGTACCGCAAGTTGGACGGTTCGGAGAGGCTTCACCCCGGCGGCACAGCTGGGGGGAGCATCTATCCGGTCGGACGCAATCTTGGCCTGAAAATGGGCCGAGTTCCTGTGCGCGCGTCTTAAAGTTGACCCGCGTGGTCACTGCAATTGGCACATTGCTGCAGAACCGCTACCGATTGAAGCTCCTGATCGTCGCCGCGATCTCAGTGCCTTTGCTGCCGGCATTGGCCGCGCCCCCCACCCCGAGCCAGCTACCAGTCGGCGGACAGGTGGTAGCTGGTAGCGCCAGCATCAGCCAAAGCCATGCCAGCATGACCATCACCCAGAGCAGCAACCGCGCTGCCATTGACTGGCAAAGCTTCAATCTGGGATCGCAGGCGCAGCTGACCTTTGCGCAACCCTCGTCGAGCAGCGTGACGCTGAACCGCGTGCTGGACAGCAATCCGAGCCAGATCTTTGGCCGCATCCACGCCAACGGCCAGGTGTTTCTGAGCAACCCCAACGGCGTGTATTTCGCACCCGGATCCAGTGTGGACGTGGGTGGTCTGGTGGCCACTACGCACAGCATCAGCAACAGCGATTTCATGGCCGGGCGCGACACCTTCTCGCGCAACGGCGCCAGCGGCAGCATCCTTAACGAGGGCGAACT
>Ga0214919_10008325_pt1 | contig 13688 bp, 11 predicted proteins | sample LL1503_MetaG_FD_177994 | JGI IMG/M metagenome (GOLD analysis project Ga0214919, IMG submission 177994) | Freshwater microbial communities from Lake Lanier, Atlanta, Georgia, United States - LL-1503 | ecosystem: Environmental > Aquatic > Freshwater > Lake | place: USA: Georgia | collected...
GCAAGTACTCGACGATGGCTCCTGTTTCGGCCAGTGTGACGCCAGCATCGGTGATCACCGGCGACTTGCCCAGAGGATGGACCGCCAACAGCTCAGGCGGCGCCAGCATGCTCGTGGCATTGCGCTGATAGTGCTTGATCTCGTAGGGCAGACCCAACTCTTCTAGCAGCCACAGCACACGCTGAGAACGAGAATTGTTGAGGTGGTGTACGACGATCATGAAGGGTTCCGGTGCGTGGCTGGGCTAGGTCTTCCAGCCCATGATAACCAGCTCGGCACTCTTGCGGCGCCAGCTACTACGGCGCCGTGCAGGCCCTTGGCTGCTTGATGAGCTTGAGGCCCTGCTCAAGGGCTGCGCACGAGCCAGACATAAATGTTGGCAGTCGACACATCAACATAATCTACAGAGCCGTTGTAAAAATTAACAATCCATGAGGCTTGGCTGTTGAGGTCTGGATTGGTCAGGTTGGCAGGGTAATTCGGGTTGGTCGTGGCGGTCCAGACCGCCTGGGCAAATGGTGATGACGATGCATTTTGGGGAAATATGGTCTGGTTGATAGCGCGGCCAGAACTCGCCGCCGATTCGGTGGCGGAGATCAGGACTTCTTTTGGTATGGCATCGCTCCAGCCGGCACTGCCTGGCGTTGGATAGGCAAACGAACCGCCACTGGGCGCACTGGGGGGTAAATTGCCCCTATAAAACGCAAAACCCTTGACCATGCCCTGACCGCTTTGGCCAATTTGCTTGAAGCCTGGCTTGGGCGAGGCGAAACTGCCACCCGTGGGATAGTCGTCAGCCGTGTAATTACCGCGGAAAAAAGCGTAGCCGGTGATTTGAGACACATTTTTGATCGCCGTGCCTGAGCCGGTGCCCGGCCCGGTGGCGGTAAACACCAGGCCAGCCAAGTTGCTTGCGGCGCCGATCAGCTTGAAGTCGGTGGAGCCCACGGCTTGTATGGTGTAAGAGATGCCAGTCACGAAGGAGCCCGCCGCCATCATCTCGTTTTGCGTTCCTGCTTCACCCCGCATGATGACTTTGGGCGAGGTCGGGCTTTCTCGCAAATAAACATCGTTACCGGTGGGCGGGAAATACCAAGACTCACCATTGGTGCTGAATTCCAGCTTGCTACCGACCTTGAGCTCTTCCGGCTCCGACCACTTGGCATCCTGGGGTTCAGCCCCGTAAGGTGTGAAAACCCGCTTGCTCATCCACAGCGAGGTCTTTTGATCTGCCGGCTCTGCAGGTACGCCGTCGCGCCAGCCATAGCCAGTCTCTCCAGCCATCTTAAGTACGGAGCTTGTCGACTTCTCTCGCAAATACACCTTGTCAACGGTGGGCTTGCTGTCCCATGCTTTACCGTCCACACTGAATTCAAAATTTGCAGAGGGGTTGGAGATTGCGGTCGGCAGACTCCAAGCTGCTGCCTGCTCCCAACCGCCAGTCTCAGTGAAGGTACGCTGACTCATGTACAGGGCGCTGCTGGTGTCAACCTTGTATTTCCAAACCCCGGTGCATTTTCTGTCAATCAAGCCAGCCAACTCGCTTCGGCTCGGCAGTCGCCATGGCTTCCCTGTCTTGGCTGCTTCGGCTGCCAAAGCCTGGGCCTCCTTGTAGCTCGCTGGCTTGGCTGTCCCGGTGCAGCTGGCGCCGCTCAAACCCTCGACACATCGCTTCCATACCAGGCCGGTCACGGTATCTGTGACCTCGTCGCCGCTCACCGTGTAGCGCGAATCCGGCCGGCTAACTTCGATGCCCGGATGACACCGGCCAACATCGGCTATCTTTGCTGTTGCCTCGAGGCTGACGACTGCAAAATGCGGGCCTTGGGGGGCGCCTGCATTCAAGGTGGCAATGGATTCCCCGGATTTAACTGTAGACAGCTCAAAACTGCTGGCATCCGCATTCGCCTTGACCACGTAATAAGTCCGGCCCTGGCTCAGGGTATTGGGCAGCAGGCCATTGGTGCGCAGAGTTACCACCTGGTCATTGGCTATGGCGCTTTGTTTGGCTGTTTTGACATACTTGAAAACAGCCGGCCTGGCGCTGGAAATGTCCACCGCAAAGGTGTTGACCGGTAAAACCAGACGTACTGCTTGCGTGCTGGCCTTCAGGCCGTCTTCGACTTTGCCGCTACCGAAATTAACCACCCAGGCATAGTTTCCCTCAGCGCTGTTGGCACTCGAGGTACTTGTCCAAAAAGACGAATTAGCCAGAGTTTGCGACTGCAAATCAGGGAAATAATCGGTGTTCACGATACCCACGGCTGCGTAATTGAATGGGAATTTTTGCAAGCTGTCCACATCCGGCAGACCCCAGGCTTCAAAACCACACAAGCGGGTTTCGTTAACAGCCCTGACATAGTTCTCGGTATTGCATTTGGCCGGGTCGGCAAAGCCCTGGCAGCTGCGGCTGAGTTCGGTGCCAGCCGAGCCGCCGTTGAAAACAAGGGCTTTGCCGTCCTTGTCCTTCACAACCTTGCTGTCAAACCAGGTGTATTGGTGTTCCCTGTGCCGCAGGTGATTTGGCAAGTTAGGTTTAACCTCCCACAACAGGTTGGTCACGGTGTCATGCACGCAATCCCATTTTGTACCCGCCTCCTCGCTGCCAGCATCGGACCATTTGCCAAACTGATTTTTCAAGGGCAGGCCCTTGCTGTCAAGTTTGATCAAAGTGAGCATTTTTTCTTTGCCCTGTAAAAAATTGTAGGGCGAGACAATGTTTGTATCAAACGCCAGCTTGTCCAGTAGCTTGTCATGCGCATCGCCCACTTTTAAAGCATTGGCTGCAGACAAGCTGGCCGATATGGGTTCGGTGGTGATGGCGCTCGTGTCAATGCCATTGGAGGCCAGCATCGCCTTGATCTTGTTCCAGGCGGAGTCAATGTTCTTAGCACTGGCGAGCTGCCTGAGCTCAGCGGCGTTTGATTCGCCGAACTCGGTAAAGTAGCGGGCCAGGTCGCCGGTCTCAACCAGAATGGCAAGCAGCGCATCGGTCAAAGGCGTGATGTTGGCAACGCCACTCAGGCCAGACGACACAGCATGCAGCTTGGTCCCCTTTGCCGAGACTTCCAGCAAACAGGGTTTTTGAACTTTCAGATCTTCAGAAAAATTGACTGCATAGGCGCCATCGGCCGCGGTGGTCACCGTTTTTTCCAACATTTTTCCGGTGGTCGCAGTATGCAGCCCGGCTTGGGTGCTTGCGTAGGTGCTCAGGGCAGCGCCCGATGGAGTTCTGGACAACTGAAAACCATCGGCAGTTTTGTTCACGACATAGAAGTTCTCGACCGTGTTGAGTGGTTTTGGCAAAGAGCCTTTTGTGCTCAGCCGAATCACCTGACCATCAAAAATCGTCTGGTCTGTGTTGCTACCATCCGTGACCTTGAAGACCGCTGAGTCTGCCAAAGCTGCGGATTTGGACAGGGTTGCAGTGATGGGATAGGTGGCATTTTTCTCCCTCGGACACCGTATCTTGACGGGGCTGTTACCCAAGGCGGCTCCCACCGCAGCCACTCCCTGCAGCGACTCCATCGGGGCCGGGGCAGCAGCCAAGGAAACATCAACATCCCCGCCACCGCAGGCGAGCAGCACCAGGCTCGCTACTGAAGCCAGGGCAAGCCGACGCCAAGTCTCCACGCCCAAACCCGGTTTCTGAGCCGGGCAAACAGGGCAGTCATTGATTTTATTCAAGCGGTATCCTGGCGATCCAGCCGGCTCATTGTTGGCATCACTCACGAATCGCATTTTTCAACATCAGCGGCGGCAGCAGCCAGATCAGGCAACCCTGTTCAAGCCTTGAAATCAACATGGGCCACACCCAGATCGTCAAGCATGAACATGGGCTTGGCTGGCATGACATAGTCAATCTTCTGCGCAAACTTGGCTAAAAAGGATCCACCCCTCACATTGAGCTCGGCGGCGTGTTGCCGGGCAGCAGGCAAATTGCTGCTTTGCAAAGCGGCGCCTACTTTGGACAACACAGGGTCACTGGTGGCAAAAGGGTCCAGGTTGATCAGGGCCAAAAAGGCTTGCCGAGCATGGTCAAGATCGCCTGCTTGCAGCGCCTCGTAGAGACTTTGTAATTTCCGGGCACGCTGCTGCTGTCTGCTCCCAGGCTGGGAGCCAGACCCGCCCCAACGGTGTGGTCGGTCTTCGATACGCAAGGCATTGTGTGAGTCCATGACGAAATCCTTTGAGTCTTTGGCTTGCAGTGGGTCCTTTGCTCCTGTGTTTAACCCGTGCGGCGGGCAAGGTGCGGTTCTGGAGCCACACCATTCCACGCAACGAATCAGCTTGGTAGACAACGAATTAGCAATATTTATGCCAGGCAATAGCGGCAACGCGCTGCCGCCACCCTGGGCTGAGCCATGCGCGCTGGCCCCCGCTGAGGCTGGCCTGCATTGCCAAAGAAATGGCTGACAATGAGCTGTGCAAATATTTTGATCACACCACCATGACAAGCACTAAGACCGCGATCAATCAGGTCCGGCCAGACAGCAAGCCGCAGCACTCGCGCCGCCAGGCTTTGGTCCGTGTTGGCACATGGGCCGCTGCGCCCTGGCTGGCCGGCGGGGCGCAGGCGCAGGCCTTGAGTCCGGGCAACGCCGGGCCGATTCGAATTTTGGTGGGGGCCTCGGCTGGCGGCAGTACCGATACTCTGGCGCGTACGCTCGCCACCGAGATGGGCCGGCTGCTGGGGCGTCAGATGGTGGTCGAAAACCGCGCCGGGGCGGGCGGCAACATTGCCGCAGATACAGTCGCCAAAGCAGCCCCCGACGGCAACACCCTGCTGATGAGCTTTACCAGCCATGCGATCAACGCATCGCTCTATCCGTCACTGCCGTTTGACCCGATCCGTGACTTCACTCCCCTGACCTGTGTGGCCACCCAGCCTTCTGTGCTGATTGCCCATCCTTCAGTGCCAGTCAAAGACGTTCGGGAACTGTTGGACTATGCCAAAACCCGGCCCGGCAAGCTCAACTTTGCAATCGGCGGTATCGGCTCGTCGCTGCACCTCGCGGGCGATTTGTTCAAGATGGAGTCGGGGCTGTTCATCGTCAATATTCCTTACCGCGGCACCGCCCCTGCCGTGCAAGATGTGATTGCCGGCCAGGTTGAATTGATGTTTGCGCCCCTGATCAACACTTTGGCGGTGGTCAGGGCCGGCCGACTCAAAGCCTTGGGCGTGACTAGCCCGCAGCGCCTGCCCTCGCTGCCCGATGTGCCGGCGATTGCCGAAGTTCTGCCGGGCTATGAGTCAAGTGCTTGGTTTGGCTTGTTTGCCCCGGGCCGAATGGCCCCGCTGCTCACCCGGCGCCTGTCGGACGCGGCCCGGCAGGCCATCGCATCTCCCGATGTGCGGCGCAGGCTTGAGGGCGACGGCGCCAGCGCAGTGGGAAATTCCCCAGAGGAGTTTGGCCGTTTTGTCCAGTCCGAAATCGAGCGCTGGGCCAAGGTGGTGCGCTTTTCTGGCGCCAAACCCGAGTAATTCAGCCGCCCCAGCCCTGGCATTGCCATTTATTTCAAGCAAACAAACCCCAAGGACAGTCCATGATTACCGGCATGAACCACTTCACCATCGTCGCCGAAGATCCACAGGCCACCACCAACTACTACATTGGCCTGCTCGGCCTGCAAGAAGGTTACCGACCCGATTTGGGTTTTCCAGGCGCCTGGCTGTATGCCCAGGGCGTGGCAGTTTTGCACATCATTTACGGGCGCCCCATGCCAGAGCCCCGCACCGGGGTGATTGACCACATGGCCTTTAGCGCCTCAGGCATGCAGGCGGTCAAGGCCCGCTTCGATGCCAGTGGTGTCAGCTATAGCCTGAGACAACAAACTGGTTCGGGCATTTGGCAGCTGTTCAGCTTTGATCCCAATGGCGCCCGAGTCGAGTTGGATTTTGATCCATCCGAAACGCTGGCCTGACTTTCGCGTTAAAGCGGCACAGCACAGTGCCAGACAAATCAGGCCTCGCTGCGCTGGCGTAGCTTGTTGTGCATGTTTTGCTGTAGCAGCAGCGCTTCCAAGATTGTCACGAGAAACGGCGAGTAAGTTGTCAACAACTGGGCCGCTTCGTCTGAGCCAATTTTGCTGCACACCATGGCACCCTTGGCGCGGACCGAAAAGCTCCGCACCCCGCCTTTCAAAATGGCGGTCTCGCCAAAAGACTGACCCTGCGCGACCTCCGCTATCACGGCACCCGACTCGGCGAGTATCTGAACAGCACCTTGTTTGATGTAGAACAAATGGCTGGCGTGGTCCCCGGCGCTGAAAACCAGTTGCCCGTCGGCAAACTCCTCTGTCTCGAAATCAGCCAATATATTCTCCTGGTGCCAGCGACAAGGGCAGCGTTATTGGGGCAAGGCCAAGGTGCGTTTGATGATCGTCATCAACATGGCCCGCAACTCTGTGGGCAAAATACCAATGATGGCGTCGATTTTGTGCAGCGGAATAATTTTGGCCTGCACATGGCTGACCGTGATCACATTCATTTTGCTCGGCTTGTTGATGATCCCCTCGGCCAGACCAAGCACGCTGCCCGGACCCAGTCGGTAGAGATCGCTGCCCTCGCTGCCAAGCAAGCTGCCGTCAATGATCAGATAAGCGTCCTCAATCGGTTTGCCGGCAGAGATGATTTTTCGTTTGGGCTCGAACAGTATGGTGCTGAGTATGGGTGAACCATACAGGCCTAAAAACAAGCGTTCATCGCCGCTGAGTTTCCCTGTGCCGGCCTCGCTCTCACGTTGATCACTCGCCAAGCCCGCGGCGCCCAACTGTTCTGCCGATTTGGGCAGTTGCACTTGTCTCGCATGGTCCGAGGCGCGGTCGCGCAGCAGGGTGATGTCGGTCAACTTTTTGAGTTCAAGCGAGAAATTAGCAACAATTTGAGACATTTTTTGGCCCCACAGACCAGTCGCCCGGAATCAGTTTCAGAAAGCGAGACTTGGCCAGAAAATTTTTCGTCCGGTCAAGCCTGAGTCGAATTCTATGCCTGCCAAGACCAGGGGCCTAATCGCCGATTCGGGCGATCTGGGTGTTGATTTTTTCTGCTGAAGGAAAGCGAACCCAGTTTTGGCTGTCGGTTTTGATGCCCGATGGGCTGGCCGATCCGGCGTTGTTGATCACCGGGTACTGAACCCATCGCAGGTTTTCGCTGCGAGGCGGCGCAGTGCTCGCCACCGCTTTGACCGGGCTGCCGAGGTAGCGAACCCATTGCGCTATGTCGGCCTTCATCGCATCTCCTGTCAGCGCGGGCCGGTTGGCGGCTGGCGCGGCACGTGCCGGTGCTTGGATTTTTTCAATGTTCAGCGGCACCGGCGCTATGGCCGCTATCGGCTTGAACCCGGCAACCGGGCCAGCTTCTGCTTGCTTGAAGCTGGCGCTGTTGGCGGGGGCCGCCACACAGCTTTGCCAAGACAGCAGCAAGGCCAGCGAAGCCACAAACAGGGCATGGGGGCGCATATTGCGGTTTTGATTTGGGGTGCATGTGATCAGGTTCATGGCGGCGCTTTCTGCAGGGGCTTGCAAATTGGGATTCAAGGCAATTAGCGCAACTGTCTGTCCCTCATGCCACCCGGATCCAAGATCCACCGAGTGTCAAAATTTTGACTAAATTCAGAAGCGTTGAGTGCGTGAGAGCTTGTCAGCAAAATGCGTGCCCAAGCCCATGCGCCGGGGCAAGACCCGGCTAAGCGTCCCGGTGCGGCTGTTTCAGGCCACTGAGCGCTGCAGCAGCAGCACCACCGCACGGGCTTCAATAGCCTGCCCCAGCCCGACTGGGCCAAGTTTTTCAGCGGTCTTGGCCTTCACATTGACCTGCCCGACCGCCACACCCAGGCCCGCTGCGATGCGCGTGCACATGGCCGGAATATGGGCCATGAGCTTGGGCGCCTGTGCGATCACCGTGCTGTCCACATTGCCGATGTCCCAACCAGCGGCGCGCACGCGCCGCGCCGCTTCGGCCAACAGCAGCATCGAATCAGCGCCCTTGAACCGCGCGTCAGTATCCGGAAAATGGCGGCCGATATCGCCCAGCGCGGCGGCACCCAGCAGGGCATCGGTGATGGCATGCAGCAGCACGTCGGCGTCTGAGTGCCCCAGCAAGCCCAGATGAAAAGGCACCTGCACCCCGCCCAGCACCAGGGGCCGCTGTGCCACCAGCGCATGCAGGTCCCAGCCCTCACCCACCCGCACCATCATGCCGTCTTCTCCTGAGCGAGTTCGCCCCAGGCGGCGCTGCTGCCGACCTGACTGCTCAGCAGCGCCTGTGCCAGGGCAAAGTCTTCCGGGTAGGTGACCTTGAAATTGCGCGCGCTGCCAGCCACCAGCAGCGGCTGCCAGCCCATGGCCTCCATGGCGCTCGATTCATCGGTGACCTGCCCAACCACGGCTTGCAGCGCTTGCAGCAGCATGCCGATACGAAACATCTGTGGCGTCTGTGCCAGCCATTTGTCATGGCGTGCCAGCGTAGCGGCAACCCGGCCCTGCTGCTCGGTCTTGAGGGTGTCAGCCAAGGGTTGTGCCAGCAGCCCACCCACCGGATCGCCCAGGCAGGCATCGATCAAGGCGTCGATCTGCCCAGGTGCCACCAGGCAGCGGGCGGCATCGTGCACCAGCACCCAATCCTGCTTGGTAGCGCCCTGCTGGCTTAAAAAATTCAGCCCGTTCAAAACACTCTGAGCCCGGCTTGCGCCGCCGCAGTCAGCGATCAAATAAGGCGCAGGCAGGTGGTCTAGCCTGCGGTCACCAGGCGCCACGATGACGGCCAAGCGGTGCAGGCGGGGCACCGCCGCAAATGCCGCCAGGGTGTGCAGCACCAAAGGCTGGCCGGCCAGCAGTTCATATTGTTTGGGTCCGGCCGAGCCGGCGCGCGTGCCACTGCCCGCGCAGGGTATCAAGGCCCAGAGGCGCGCTGCAACAGGTGAATTTTGAGAAATATCGGTCATCGGCTCGGCCCCATTCTAGAATCCTGCCCGACACCCATGGAATTACCCAAACTGACTCCGGGCAAGCGCTTCACCCTGCCCCGCCCGACTGGCTCTTCTGATGCCCTGCTACTGGCCCAATTGGGACTGCGCGAGAAAACCCAGGGCCGCCTGACGGCTGTTGTTACGGCCGACGCCAGCGACGCACAGCGACTGCAAGACGAGCTGACTTTTTTTGAGCCCAGCCTGCGCTGCGTGCTGTTTCCCGACTGGGAAACCCTGCCTTACGACACGTTTTCACCGCACCAGGACCTGATCAGCGAGCGTCTCGCCACGCTGTGGCGCATCAACCAGCGCGACCGTGAGACCGGCGCCGACCTGGTGATCATGCCGGCGGCCACCGCCCTTTACCGGCTGGCGCCACCGGCATTTCTGGCCGGCTACACCTTTGAGTTCAAGGTCAAACAGCAGCTCGATGAAGCCCGGCTCAAGGCCCAGCTGACGCTGGCCGGCTACAGCCATGTCACCCAGGTGGTCAGCCCGGGTGAATATGCGGTGCGCGGCGGGCTGATCGACTTGTTTCCCATGGGCAGCCTGGTGCCCCTGCGGGTCGATCTGTTTGACAACGAGATCGACAGCATCCGCACCTTCGACCCGGACAGCCAACGCAGCCTCTACCCGGTGCCCTCGGTTCGGCTGCTGCCCGGGCGGGAGTTCCCGATGGACGAATCTGCCCGAGCCCGGTTTCGCAGCCGCTGGCGCGAGTTGCTTGAGGGCGACCCGACCAGAAGCCGCATTTACAAAGACATCGGAAACGGTGTGGCCACCGCTGGCATCGAGTACTACCTGCCGCTGTTTTTTGACGAAACCGCCAGCGTGTTCGACTACCTCGGCGCCGATGCCACCCTGGTGCTGCACGGCAAGCTCGAGCCGGCTTTTGCCCATTTTTGGCAAGACGCACGCGAACGGTACCGCCTGGTCCAGGGCGACCCGGAGCGCCCGGTGCTGGCGCCCGAGGCGCTGTTTTTGAGCGCCGAGCAGTTTTATGCCCGAGCCAACCAGCATGCGCAGTTGTCACTGCGCCCGCTCGACGATGAGCAAACCAACAACACGCAGTTCCAGGCGCTGGGTGAACTCTCGGTACTGCGAGGTGCGCAAGACCCGCTGGCCCGACTCAAAGCGCACCTGCGTAACACCGAGCACCGGGTGCTGGTGCTGGCTGAGAGCGAAGGCCGCAAAACCAGCCTGCTCGACCTGTTGCGGGCCAACGGGCTGAGCCCGCCCAGCTTTGATTCGCTGGGTGAATTTCTGGCCAGCCAGGAGCGCCTGGGCCTGGCCACCTCGCGCCTGGCCACCGGCTTTGCATGGCTCGAGACCGGCATTGATTTCATCACCGAGACCGAGCTGTTTTCGGCCAGCCCGAGCGCGCGACGTCGCAAAAAACAAGAGCAGGTCAGCGACGTCGAAGCCCTGATCAAAGACCTCAGCGAGCTCAATCTGGGCGACCCGGTGGTGCATTCGGCCCACGGCATCGGCCGCTACCGCGGCTTGATCAACCTGGACTTGGGCCAGCTACAGGCCAACGGCCAACCTGACATCCAGGAGTTTTTGCACCTCGAGTACGCCGACCAAGCAACACTCTATGTGCCGGTCAGCCAGCTGCAGCTGATCAGCCGCTACACCGGGGTGAGCGCCGACGAGGCGCCGCTGCACCGCCTGGGCAGCGGCCAATGGGACAAAGCCAAGCGCAAAGCAGCCCAACAGGTGCGCGACACCGCCGCCGAGCTGCTCAATATCTATGCCCGCCGCGCCGCACGCGAGGGCCATGCCTTTCGCTACTCACCGGCTGACTACGAAACCTTTGCCAATGATTTCGGCTTTGAGGAAACCGCCGACCAGCGCGCCGCCATTCATGCCGTGATTCAAGACATGATCAGCCCTCGCCCGATGGACCGGCTGATCTGCGGCGATGTGGGTTTTGGCAAAACCGAGGTGGCGCTGCGGGCTGCCTTTATTGCCATCACCGGCGGACGGCAAGTGGCACTGCTGGCCCCCACCACGCTGCTGGCGGAGCAGCATTACCAAACCCTGCTCGACCGTTTTGGCAAATGGCCGGTCAAGGTCGCCGAGATGAGCCGTTTTCGCTCTGGCAAGGAAATCACTGCGGCGCTCAAGGGTGTGGCCGACGGCAGCATCGACATCGTGGTGGGCACACACAAGCTGCTCAGCCAAAACACCCACTTCAAAGACCTGGGCCTGCTGATCATCGACGAAGAGCACCGCTTTGGCGTGCGCCACAAAGAGGCGATGAAGGCCTTGCGGGCCGAAGTCGATGTTCTTACGCTCACGGCCACGCCGATTCCGCGCACCTTGGGCATGGCCTTGGAGGGCCTGCGTGATTTAAGCGTGATCGCCACCGCACCTCAGCGCCGGCTGGCGATCAAGACCTTTGTGCGCACCGAGGGCAACGGCGTGATCCGTGAGGCCGTGCTGCGCGAGCTCAAGCGCGGCGGACAAGTCTATTTTTTACACAACGAGGTCGAAACCATCGAGAACCGGCGCGCCAAGCTCGAAGTGCTGCTGCCCGAGGCCCGCATCGCCGTAGCGCACGGCCAAATGCCAGAACGCAAGCTCGAGGGCGTGATGCGCGACTTTGTCGCCCAACGCTACAACCTGCTGCTGTGTTCCACCATCATCGAAACCGGCATTGACGTGCCCACCGCCAACACCATCGTCATGAGCCGGGCCGACAAATTTGGCCTCGCGCAGTTGCACCAACTGCGTGGCCGGGTCGGCCGCAGCCACCACCAAGCCTACGCCTACCTGATGGTGCCCGATCTGGAGGGCCTGACCAAACAAGCCAGCCAGCGGCTCGATGCCATTCAACAAATGGAAGAGCTTGGCAGCGGGTTTTATCTGGCCATGCACGACCTGGAGATCCGCGGCGCTGGCGAGGTGCTGGGCGAAAACCAGAGCGGCAACATGCTCGAAGTGGGCTTTCAGCTCTACAACGAGATGCTGAGCGAAGCGGTGCGCTGCCTCAAGGCTGGCATCGAGCCTGATTTGCTGAGCCCGCTGAATGTCACCACCGAGATCAACCTGCACGCCCCGGCCCTGCTGCCCAACGATTTTTGTGGCGATGTGCACCTGCGCTTGAGCTTTTACAAAAAACTGGCCACGGCCAAGACCAACGACCAGATCGACGCCCTGCTCGAAGAACTGGTAGACCGCTTTGGCAAATTGCCAGACCAGGCGCAAAACCTGTTTGATGTGCACCGGCTGCGTGTCGCGAGCCAGCCCTACGGCGTCACCCGGGTTGATGCGGCGCCGGGCGCCATCAGCATTACTTTCAAGAAAGACCCGCCGTTTGACCCCATGAAAATCATCGCGCTGATACAAAAAAACAAGCACATCAAATTGGTGGGCAATGAAAAACTGCGCATCGAACGCCAACTGCCCGAAGTCAAAGACCGCACACAAGTGGTGCGCGAAGTCTTGCGCGGCTTGGGTCAGCCCACCGTGGCAAGCCCGCTGAGAGCCTGAACCATGTCGCCCGCCGACGCCAGCACCCAGGCCTTCACAGGCCCCGGCACGCCGGGCTTGGTGCTGCAGGGTTTGCGCCCGCCGCTGGCCCTGCAAGACTACCGGCTGATTGCCTTTGACATGGATTCCACGCTGATCAACATCGAGTGCATTGACGAGATCGCCGATGCAGTGGGCCGCAAGGCCGAAGTGGCTGCCTTGACCGAGGCCGCCATGCGCGGCGAGATTGCCGATTACAAAGACAGCCTGCGCCAGCGGGTAGCGCTGCTGGCAGGGGTCAGCGTAGAGAGCATGGCCCAGGTCTACCGTGAGCGACTGCGGCTCAACCCCGGCGCGACCGAGTTGGTGTCAGCCTGCAAAAAAGCCGGAATGAAGGTGCTGCTGGTGTCTGGCGGCTTTACTTTTTTCACAGACCAGGTGTGCCAACTGCTTGGTATTGACTACAGCCGCTCGAATGTGCTGGAGCTGGTCCACGGCCGGCTCACCGGCCGGCTGCTGGCCCAGCCCTGGGGCGATATTTGCGATGGGGCTGAGAAAAGCCGGATGTTGTTGCAAACCTGCGCGGTCCTGGGCATCAGCGCGCAACAGGCCATCGCTGTCGGCGATGGTGCCAATGATCTGCCCATGATGGCCCAGGCCGGCCTGTCGGTGGCTTTTCATGCCAAGCCCCGGGTGCGCGAACAGGCCATGGTGGCCATCAACTCGGGTGGACTCGATCGCTTGCTTGAGGTTTTTGGCGCCGAGACCACTGCTTGAGACTGCCCCCATAACGCTTTTGAGCTACGCCGCACCCCTTGGTATTCCCTAGGTTGGCACCCCGGCTGGCTCATTCATAATCCGCTCTCCTGTTGTTTTGGTCAAGCCAGTATCACTATGGGCTGCGCTTACCAGCGGTCCGCCGGAGGCGAGCGCGATCAGGCACACAAATTGCACCCAAGAAACCAAACCGTCCTGTGGCGGTGATCAAAATTAGAGTTATGTCGGAAACCTTAGCGCCTGTTCTGCAGGTCTCGCAACTCAGTACCCGCTTCAAAACCCGCACGGGAGATGTGCATGCCGTCAACCGCGTGAGCTTTGAGCTCAGGCCTGGCGAGCTGCTCGGCGTGGTCGGTGAAAGCGGCTCGGGCAAGTCGGTCACCATGATGGCGCTGCTGGGCCTGCTGCCTAGCCCGCCGGCCATGGTTAATGGCGCATCGGTGATGTTCGAGGGCGTGGACCTGC
>Ga0214919_10008326_pt1 | contig 13687 bp, 11 predicted proteins | sample LL1503_MetaG_FD_177994 | JGI IMG/M metagenome (GOLD analysis project Ga0214919, IMG submission 177994) | Freshwater microbial communities from Lake Lanier, Atlanta, Georgia, United States - LL-1503 | ecosystem: Environmental > Aquatic > Freshwater > Lake | place: USA: Georgia | collected...
CCATTCAAGAGGCAGAGCCATCCTCAAGTAAAGTAATTCTTGCTACACCTTCATATATTCCGACTCCTCCAAAAGGTGGCAGTGACGAGTATCGATGTTTCCTTCTCGATCCAAAATTTGATAAAGAGACATTTCTTCAATCAGTTTCAATTGAACCAGATAATTTAAAGCTCTCACACCACGGAATTCTCTACAAAGTAGATGCTACAAAAGTTGCTTCTACAAAGATCATTGACAACGAAAGTGCTGAAGCTGGATGGTCGTGTTTTGGAGATACTGGAATTCCTGGGGCAAGTGCATTCTCGGCGGCATCACCATCTAGTTGGATATCTTTTTGGGCACCAGGTGGCAACTTTAAAGCCTACCCAGCAGAGACTGGAATGATGGTTGCAGCTGGAGATCAATTTATTTTGCAATCCCACTTTCATGTCATGCCAGGAGATTTGACAAGTAAAAATTCGGCATCTATGAAGGTCTCACTTACTCTTGCCACAACAAGTGTTGAAAGTTTGAAAACACTTCTTATTGCCGCACCTATCGAATTAGCCTGTTCGGCACAAGAGTCGGGGCCGCTATGTACACGAGAGGCGGCTCTAATTGATTTAGCTAATCGCACATCCGATAAGGGAGCACTTCAAGCCCGTGGATTGTCATTTATTTGTGGCCAAAATGCACTCAACCCCATTCCGAGCCCAGTATCTGTGTGCACAACGACCATCCGTTCTCCAATAAAGATTTACGGAGTTACCGGACACATGCACCAACTTGGTAAAAATATAAGTGTTACCTATACCGAAGCTGCCACTAGCAAGGCCTCCGTCATCATGAACCGTCCGATTTGGGATTTTGATAATCAAACAACTGATTGGCTAAAAACTCCAATACTCGCAATGCCAGGAGATATATTGAAAGTAAGCTGCACATTTGATGTTGGCCTCCGAGCGCTGCTACCAGAGTTTAAAAACATCTCTCCCAATTACGTTGTTTGGGGTGAAGGTACCCGTGATGAAATGTGTCTTGCCATAATTAACTACACTAATTAAGTAAACCTATTTGAAAAGTTCTATTGAGTTTAAATCCTGACTAACTGGACTATTGAGAAAGACCACCACAGTCAAAGCTATTAAAACCAGTGCAATAAGCGATGAGCCTGCCTTGCCTAAGCGCTGAGGAAGACCACCGATACCACTCTCTCTATCGTGGGCTAGATCCTTAATGACGTTAAGAAAATGAAAGGCAACGCCAAGCATCGAACCGGCGGCCAATACCCAAATCGGCGGAGTTCGATCAGTGGTATAGAAAATCGATGCCGGAAGCGCAGCACATGCCACGGCATATGGAAGCGGTGAAAGAGGTGAGAATTTGAAGTAGAAGTTATAAGAGATTCCGCAACCAACCCCAAGCAGGTAAACCAAGCCACCCTTAACGCCCAGGGGTCCGATCACGTTAGCGATTACGGCGATTGGTAAGAGAATTAATGTAGCCTTACGAAGTTGTTCTACCGTAATCTCACCGGCAACGAGAGGTTTATTGAGCCGTGCATGCTTGAGATCATCACCGTAATCATAAATATCATTACTCCAGCCGATTATTAACTGACCGAGAAATACAGTAAAGGCTATTAGATAGGCAGGGCCCTCCCACCAAAGTCGCATAGCAAGTGCAAATGAAATGCTGGTAATAAGAATCGTGGGGCCAAAGTGCGCCGCCTTTGCATAGGCCCGAACTCGTATTAGTGACATTGAGGATCAACAGGCTCTGAAGCTGCAACATCCATAGCTGGACTACGCCGAAAGAAGCCGCTGGGCTTTAAATGAAAACCTGTACGTTCAACTGGCATTACTGGCCAATCCTCTGTGCGTGGAATGTGATTTGTTCCAAACACGTACCACATCACGACATCGGTATTTTCAGTTGGTCTATCCGCAGCGGTCCATTCAGGCAATCCCGCTCCACCATCGTGTTGGAATGGATAATCACCAGCGGGATAGCGCTCTTGATCTCTATTAGGAGTTACCCATAAGTGTTGATACATAAAGCCTGCACGCTTACCTAAGACCGAGCCTTCAAGTGCTAATGGAAAAGTCGTATGGCCTGGAATTAATTTATAGCCAACACTATGGCCTACATGATTGTTTTTATTAGGATTAATAATCTTCCAGAAGCGGCTCTTCATTGGATCAATTAATCGCTGTGCTTTTTTCTCACTAGCTAAAACTGTTTCACGCGTTTCGTAGGCTCCCCCATATGGATTCTTTTCACCGATTGGGTGGGCAAAAGATTCAACCTCAACAACGCTGTTATTGGTGCCATCGATATCGAGATCCATTCGTGCACACAAAATATGTTGGTGATACGGCGCCCATAAGCCAGGATCTAATTCGGTCGCCGAAGGATGATCCACACCTGGCGTGTCTGCCAGAGTTAAAACAATTCCAGTTAACTTGGCTTCAAACTCTATGGAACCATCTTGATAGAAGTACCAGAAATAGCCGTACTCATAGTTATTTACGGTGACAATCGATGAGACCACAAAACGTCGGCCTCGGCGTACTTCAGTATGACCATCCACATCGGTGTGCTTCCATAAGATTCCAAAATCTTCTTCATGCATACAAATGGCGTTTTTAATGGTGCGCACCTGTCCATCACCCTCGGTAACGCTGGCATCTAAGTAGAGAATCTCGCCCAGACAATCACAGCCCAGTGTTAATGAGTTAGTGAAGTTTCCGAGTCCGTATTCACCAGTATCAAAGGCGTTCTTGCGGTAGGCGCCCTGGCTTGGATCTCCGTAAGGGATGACTAGTTCGGCAATGGATAGGCGGTGAGCAATTTTACGAAGATTACCCTCATCATTGAAATGAACATCATGTATGACAAGACCCTCCCGCTGATCAAAGCCAATACGTAAAGACCAACGCTCCCAATTTATCTTCCAACCTTCAATGCTAAAAGATGGACCATCGGGTTGGTGAATCATGAGCTCTTTAAGTTTTACTGTTGGTTTGGATTGTGTTTCACGATATGGGCCAGGAGTTTGTGGAATCGGAACATCAGAATTATCCTCAAGGGCCACTAACTCTTCTGCATCTAGATCTACGATCGCATGGAGTCCGTTAATTGGATGGGCGTAAAAATTAGCCTCTGGCGTTGGACGGTGCCACATTGGTGTCCAAATTAATCGTCGACCATCATCTAGGTGCTTTGGAATCTGTGCGCCTATTGGCCAGGTCTCCATGTGAACATCCATAATTTCAGAGATACCTCTGCGCGCTAAAGCATCTTTTACAGATTGATTGGAGCGCACAACATGTAAGGCAATCGCTGACTCAATAACAGTTACTGGCGCTTTGGCACCTGGAATCTCTTGATAACTCACAACTGCGCCCGATGTCGTAATTACTCCCTCAGAGACTATGGCGCTCTTGCGATTCCATATAGTCACACGCGCACTGCGCTCTAATACCTTTGACGATGCAAGCTCGGCCTTTGTCGGCTCCTGCAACTGCAGCATTGCAAATATGTGATGTGGCCCAAGGTTCCAGGCCTTACGGGCATGGGCAACGATTAACTCTTGCTCTGCATGGCTTAATGGATCAAGTGGATGCAAAAACATAGACAATCTCAACCCTTTCAAATGGACTCTTCAGATAGTGGAGCACAAGTATACGGCTCATGTCATAGGCTCTCCATATGGTTCGAATAGCAGTGTGCCAATTAAGACTAGATATTGAAAATCCCGCTATGTGTTGTGAGGCTGCAACAGATGCGCTAAGGAGTGCAATAGATGGTGGGGCTCACATTATCGTTCTTCCAGAACTGAGTAATTCGGGTTATAACTTCGCATCCAAAGAAGAAGTTGCGGAGCGATCTGTTCGATTAAATAGCTCCTTAATCGCGGATTGGAAAATGATTGCAAAAGAGAGCGATGTTGTAATAATTGCAGGGCTTGCCATTGACGATGAAAATGAACTATGGAATGCATCAGTTGTGATAGATAAGAGTGGACTATTAGGTTGGTATGCCAAAGTTCATCTCTTTGGGGATGAACCAAAATACTTCAAAGCTGGCAATAAACAGCCTCTAGTTGTTAATACAAACTATGGTCGAATAGCAACGATGGTGTGTTATGACATCGAATTCACTGAATGGGTGCGTTTAACCATGTTACAAGGTGCACAGATTCTTGCGCTGCCGACTAATTGGCCAAAGTTTGGCCAAACCATTCCTACGATGCCCTTAGAAGTAGTACGGGTGCAGGCAGCAGCATCTCAAAATAAGATTGTGGTTGCAGCGGCCGATAGATGTGGAGATGAAAGGGGTTTAAGTTGGGTGGGCGCAAGTGTCATTACTGACTTCGACGGATTGATCAAAACCATGGCCGATATCGCCATACAGGATGCTGAACAGATTCTCTATGCCGATATTGAACTGCCCACCGACACTGCTATTACTGAAAAGAATGATATTCGCAAAGATCGTCGACCTGACCTTTATTCTGGTCTACTTAATCCTTAGTTTTAGGCAAATCTTGTAGATTTCACAGAAAGAAATGGGGGCAATACGGTGAGTAAAGTTCTTTATCACAATGCAAAATTCTGGCCAGGAACTGCGAGGGGCAAAATATTTGATGCTCTGCTCGTTGATGGTCACCGCATTAGCGCCATAGGAGCAAATGCTTTAAATGCCCCCCATGACTCTGAAGTTGATCTGAATGGAGCATTTGTAACTCCATCCTTTGGTGATGGTCATGCCCATCCATTATTTGGTGGTCGCCAATCATTTGGTCCTCAGATTACTGGCCTTGAAACTCTTAATGAGATTATTCAAGAAGTTGCACGCTTTGCTGCAGCACATAAGGATTTGGAGTGGATTATCGGTGGCACATATGATCCGGCAATCGATCCTGATGGAAATTTTGATGCTCATTGGTTAGATGAGGTTGTATCGGACCGACCTGTAGTTTTAAATGGTATGGATTACCACACAATCTGGGTCAACTCAGAGGCGCTACGACGCTGTGGTATCGATGCTGATGCGCCAGATTTAGAGATTGGAACAATAGTTCGCCGCCCTGATGGCACTCCTATGGGAACTCTGCGTGAATGGGATGCAGTGAATTTAGTCATGTCGAAAGCACCACTGCCGAGCATGGATCGAGAGATTGCAGCTCTCGAATACTCTTCTAAGCGCTATGCCAGTCATGGAATTACTTGGTGGCAAGATGCTTGGGTGGATCCAGGAATGGCCGAGGCCTATATGGCCGCCGAAGCCGCGGGAGTAATTAAGCAAGGTGTCAATTTAGCTTTTCGTGCCGACCCCCGGTCGTGGGAAAAAGACTTACCGTACTTTCAAAAGATGCGAGCAGATATTGAAAATTCACCAACTAATAAAAATATTACTGCTCGCACTATTAAGTTCTTTGCCGATGGCGTGATTGAGGGTGGTACAGCGGCGTTACTAGCGCCTTATTCAAATGATCCTTGCTCGCATGGAATGCCAGTCTGGCAATGGAAGGAGCTAACAAGGGCTCTTCACACGATGGATAAGGCTGGTTTTCAAGTTCATATTCACGCAATAGGTGATGCAGGTATTCGGGCATCCCTTGATGCAATTGAAAATGCAATCAAAGAGAATCCCTTGTGGGATAGGCGACCAACAATTGTGCATGTACAACTACTTGACCCCGCAGATCTACCTAGGTTTGCACAACTTGGCGTGATTGCAAACTTCGGTCCACTGTGGACGCGTCAAGACCCTATGCAAGCTATATCAAGTGCACCCCGCATCGGGCCAGAGCGATCAGATCGGCAATACCAACTGCGCACACTCTTAGATGATGGAGTTCGAATCGCCTTCGGTAGCGATTGGCCAGTGACAAGTGAAATCCCACTAGAAGGAATCGCTGTGCCAGTCCACCGCCAGACCCCCGACCGTTTGCCAGTTGGAGGTTGGATGCCCCATGAGGCCATAACGATTCAAGAGGCTTTCCAGTCATACACCTCTGAAGTTGCATTTCAGGCCTATGCCGATCAATTGTGGGGCAGACTCGAGGTTGGTTTTAATGCTGACTTCATTGTTTTAGATAGAAATCCATTTGAAATTGATCCCCATGATGTGCCAGCTATCACGGTGATGAAGACAGTTAGAAATGGAGAGACCATCTACTCACAATAGAGTAGATGGTCTCTTACCTTTAACTTTTAGTGGATTGCTAAATTACCTTCAGCCTTAGCCATTTCGGCCTCCTTCTTTAAATCAATACCGCGTGCAAGAATTAAATATGCAATTGCACTAACTGGTAACCCAACAAAGAGTGAGTAATCAACGCTACCTAAACTCTTTGCGATAGGTCCGACGTAAGGTGTTGTAACAAAGAATGGGATCATAGCTGCAAAGCCTAAAGCGTAAGCAGTGTTTCCACGCCAGCCCCATCTTCCATAGATTCCATCCTTTTTAAAGATTTCACCGATGACATAGACACCTTTGCGAACTAGGAAGTAGTCAACTAAGTTGACGGCAGTCCAAGGAGTGAATAGATATGCCAAGAAAACCAAGGCATTTCCATAGAAAGTATTGAAGCGCGCTTCTCCTACGAATTGGGCAATTCCCCATACAGATACACCCATAATGAGAAGGGCGACTAAACGAAGATTCTTCGTTGGATTAACTTTCTTGAAGGAATCCATCATTGAAATCAAAGTGAGTGATCCACCATAAGCATTAATGGACATTACGATCAAAAGACCAAGAAGCAAAACAATCAAAAGAATGGTTCCGAAACCACTAAAGATGGAGTCGCCAACTGCTTTGAATGCCTCTACTGGTGTCAGCTTTCCATCAGGACCAGATGCAACAGCACCAAGACCAAACACCCACACACCAGATAGCCCACTTGAAAGATAGGTCATCCAAAATGTCGAGCGCACTCCAACATTGCCCGGCAAATATCGTGAGTAGTCAGATACATAAGGTGCCCAGCCAAGTTGGAATCCAGCGATAATTACGAAGGCGGTCATAAATGGAGCAAGTTTGAAGTCAGTTAAATCAAAGGCACCTGCCGGTAGTTTTCCGCGAACAAGTACGCCAATTGTCATTGCACCTAGTGCGATAATTGAAGGCCAAAAGAGCAGTTTATTCACGAAGTGAATCTGACTGTAGCCATAAATTGCTATGAGAGTTGCTACTGCAGCGGCGATAAAAAAGCCAAGCTCTGAAGGGATTTTAAAGATCTGATGCATCGCAGCACCCGATAAAATCGCATCAGAGGTGTTATAGGCCACGTAATTGGCAAGGGCGAAAACCCAGACTGTCAGCGCCGCACCAATATAACCAAACTGTGCTCGGGATTGAACAAGTTGCGGTAAGCCAAGCTGTGGCCCTTGAGCTGAGTGAAAGGCCATGAAAAATGTTCCAAAAAGAGAACCCAGTACAACGGCAATAACTGTCCAAATTAAGTTAGAGCCTAATGACAGAGCAACAACGCCAGTTGCCATAGCAGTTAAATTGACGTTGCCAACAAACCAAACATTTCCAAGATCACGGGTCTTTCCAAATCGTTCTGAATGCGGAACCCAGTCAACACTTCGTGTCTCTACTTCTGAATGTCCGAGAGCTTTCTCCGTTGAACTCATGCATGCTCCTTATTAAACTGCACCGGAATTTCCGGGATTTAACTAAAAGGATAAGGTGCAGAGCGGATGAAACCAAGGGTTCTAATCGTGTTTCTTCAAGCTATTTTAGGGTTAATTGCAGAAATTAATTCATACATCACGTGCGATGCGGCAATGCCCGTGATTTGGGCATGATCATAGGCCGGAGCAACTTCAACAATATCGGCGCCAATAATGTTCATCCCCGCAGTTGCCCTAATGACTGACAGTAATTCACGGCTAGTAATTCCGCCAGCCTCAGGTGTTCCAGTCCCTGGTGCATGGGCAGGGTCGAGAACATCTATATCAATACTTATATAGACCGGACGTTTACCAACGCGGTTTTGCATTTTCTTTATCGCCTCGGCTACACCTAAATCTTGAAATTCTATGGATGAGAATATTTGGAAACCAATGGCTTTGTCATCGGTAAGGTCTTTAGCTGCATATAACGGTCCACGAATACCTATATGCATACAACCCTCAGGATCAAGTAAGCCCTCTTCAGATGCGCGTCTAAAAGTTGTGCCATGTGTGTAATCAGCACCAAAGTATGAGTCCCAAGTATCTAAATGTGCATCAAAATGCACAACACTGATTTGACCATGCTTTGCGTGAAGTGATCTTAAGATTGGCAAAGTGATTGTGTGATCCCCACCGATAGTGACAATACTTTTCACCTGCTCGGATAATTGATCATAGCTTTTCGTAATACTAGAAATGGCTTCTTCAATATCAAAAGGGTTCACAGCAAAATCTCCAGCATCTACAACCTGTTGGGTTCCAAAGGGCGAGGTTCCAGTTGCTGGGTTATAGGGTCGAAGTAATCGTGAAGCCTCTCGCACGTGACTAGGGCCAAAACGAGCACCTGGTCGATAACTCACACCACTATCAAATGGCACACCTACAATTGCAACATCAGCATTATTAACTTCGTGGAGTTGTGGCAAGAGTGCAAAAGTAGCTATTCCTCCATAACGTGGCATCTTTGTTGCATCTACTTGGCCAATGTTCTTTCCAGTGACAACTCGTGGTGTGTTTTGGCTAGTCATTGGGGCATCGTACTACCAGTATGCAATTGCACGAACTGGTGCACCATCACTTGGACCTAAGTTAAGGGGAAGCATAGAAATCATTGGTCGAGCTACCGTTATTGCAGCTAAATTTGTGAAGTTCTCTCCAATTATTCCATCACCTATGCTCCAAAAATAGTGATTGCCTAATGTGAAATCTTCACCGGGACCTGGTGTGCGATCAAGAGAGAGAAAGTCCAGTGCAATAGTAGTTATTCCATTTTTTCGTAGATATTCAAGGGATTCAATGTTGGGATATGGATGAGCCTTATATCTCTCGGATCCAAAATACTTAGACCAATCTGTTCGAACAAGTGCAATCGAAGCATCGCTTAAGTCCGTAGAAGTAAATCTCTGTGATGGAATTTCTTGCCGCTCATCTAAGCCTGTTGCATCAATGACTACACCCAGACCAACGAAACACTCTAAGGGAATCTCATTGAGTCGTTTGCCGTCCGAAAAAACATGGTAAGGAGAATCAATGTGCGTGCCGGACTGTGATCCCATTTTTACTGACAAAACATTGACATAGTCTTTTTCGACACTTAATGCCTCTACTATTTCAACCTCTGGATCTCCAGGATATACTTGGAGTCCAGAGTGAAGAATATGACTCAGATCAACAAACATAAAAACTATTTATTGACAATAGCTGCTATAGGTTTATTCGAAGCTTTGCGAAAACGCGCACCAAGATTACCGTGTAAAGCTGAAGCTTCAGGAGTGATCATTAATGCCAGACCATAAAGCACAGCTGGAACAACGACGGCAACAAATAGTGAGATATCTAACCCATTGAAGTTATTACCAAGAATGCCAACAAATTGTCCTGGTAAGTTTACAAAGGATAGACTCAATGCAGCGCTGAATAACCAAATAAAGATTGCTTCAACGTTGTAGCCATTATTGAACCAGTAAGCCCCACCTTTTTGACCACGATTGAATACTTGTAAGTCGTCTGGCAAATAATGTCCCCTGCGATGCAAATAACCAATCATCATCATAATCATCCAAGGCGTTGTGCAGACAATAATCAATGTGACAAATGTTGTAACACTGGTAACTAAGTTATAGCCAAATCGGCCAATAAAAATTAAGATAATTGAAATTATCCCAATTAGAATTGTGGCTTGTACACGGCTCAAGCGTGGAAATACGCTAGAAAAATCTAGACCGGTTCCATACAAAGAAGTCGACCCTGTAGACATTCCACCAATAATTGCTAGAAGCAATATGGGCAATAAGAACCACTTTGGAGTTGTGGCTAAGAGACCGCCCACATAATCAAAATTCTTAAATGCATCTGGAGCCTTTTCGGCAACGATTGCCGTTGTGACCAAACCAAAAAGAAATGGCAATAATGAAGCAATCTGGGAAAGAAATGCTGCTCGCATAACTTTTACTCCACCGGCATCCCGTGGAATATAACGTGTCCAGTCACCAAGAAAGGCTCCAAAGGAAATTGGATTAGAGAGAACTATGAATGCAGATCCAAGGAAGGCTGGCCAAAATCCAGTGGTCGATGAACTTGGAAAAGTACCAGCAAAAGACCAGTTAACTTGACCTGAAAATGCGACAAAACCCAAAACTAAAATTATTGAAGCACCTGTGATTGCGACTTTATTAATCCACAACATGAATTGATATCCATAAATGCACACAATAAGAACGAGTAATGCCATAACCCCATAAGCAACACCCCGAAAGAACTTAGTGTCGCTGAATCCAAATAGTTGAACTGCTCCACCAACAATGGCATCTCCCGCAGTCCAAACTGCAATTGAGTAGAAGGCGATAGCTGTGAGTAGAGATAAGTACGAACCTAAAACACGACCCACGACACCGAAATGTGCACCTGAGGAAACAGCATTATTAGTCCCGTTAATTGGGCCAAACACCGCCATCGGTGCCAAAATTGCTGAACCCAATACAACACCAAGCAAAGTTGCGAGCAAACCTTGCTTGAGTGATAATCCAAAGAATATTGGAAAAGCTCCGAGTAGTACCGTTGCAAAGCTATTTGCTCCACCAAATGCAATTCTAAATAGATCCATTGGGGTTGAAGTTCTATCTTTAGCTGGAATTGACTCAACTCCATAGATTTCTACTTCTGTCATCTTAGGCTTCTTGCTTTCAGTACCGCTCATATACTTCCCCATCTCAAAGTAGAATTTAATGTCTAGAAAAATCTACAGTAGTTCTTGGTTTTTGGCTCTCTTTCGCCTAGATTTATCCTAAGTTTTTGAAATGAGAATCTACCTCCAAGGAGAAAGGAAGCCACGTTGAGCCAAAGCGATGAGGTGATGAAGGCGGCGCACAATCTCGTGGCTTTTTTCGGCACAGGCCAAGTTGATCCATACTTTGCATGTTTTAGCCCTGAGGCAGACTTTATTTTTTACACTCACACTGAGCGCCTAACTTCACGCTCTGCATACGAAAAACTCTGGAAAACTTGGGAACTGAAGAATGGCTTTAAAGTTATAGGTTGCCAAAGTTCGTCGCAAAATGTCAGAATTTTAGATTCAAACAATGCTGTCTTTACGCACAATGTTACAACTCAAGTAAGTACCAAAGATGGAATTGATTCTCTCTTAGAGCGCGAAACCATCATCTTTTCCCTTATCGATGGAAAGTGGCTAGCTGTGCACGAGCACTTATCCCCGCAGTCTATTTAGTGCTGGGTAAGAACTGTTTGGCCACGCCATTTCGCGCAAAGGCAAGCAAAGTTAAGCCAAACTCGCTGGCTAAATCAATGGCAAGAGATGTAGGGGCACTGACTCCAATGATTGCAGAGATGCCAGCACAGATAGATTTTTGAACAAGTTCATATCCGATGCGCCCGGATACAACTAATGTCCAATCATGTAATGGAATCGCACCATCCATAAGAGCTGCGCCAATTACTTTATCTACGGCGTTATGGCGCCCCACATCTTCGCGCACCCAGATTGGCTCACCTTTTGGATTTACTAAAAGGGCGGCATGTAGGCCACCTGTTTTTTCAAAGATGCGCTGGCGGCCCTGTAGTAAGGATGTCATCTGGGCAAGTTCTTGGTTGCCATGAGTTGTTGGCGACACTTTGGCAATGCCGCGCTTGTGCAGGTCACTTATGTTGGTAGATCCGCAGACACCACAGGCCGATGTAATTGTGAAGCGCCGCTCTAGGATCCTTACCGATTCTTGTGAACTCTCTGCAACGTGTGCGATTACGACATTGGCACGTTGGCGAGGTGAGAGTGTTTTATCACCACAGACAATAACGCTCAATAACTCACTGGGATGCTTTAAAAATCCCTCACCCCATAAGAAACCGGCAGCGAGCTCTAAATCATTTCCCGGTGTGCGCATCGTGATACCGAGTTGTTCTTCAGTGCTGCCACGCTTAATACGAATTTCTAGTGGCTCTTCAACAACAACGGAGTCTGAAGTTACGGTGGATGAATCGCTTTTTTGAACCTTTACCTTGGCAATTGCCGATGGTGCTATCTCATCACTTGGCATGGCGGTAGAACTCCAAATTCTCAGCTGGAAGAGGCGCCTTGCCTAAAATTAAATCGGCAGCCTTTTCAGCCACCATCATGACGGGTGCGTAGATATTTCCATTAGTGACATAGGGAAATACCGATGCATCACAGACGCGTAGCCCCTGTACACCGTGGACTTTCATCGTTGTTGGATCTACTACTGACATCGCATCGGTGCCCATCTTGGCCGTGCACGATGGGTGCAGCGCAGTTTCAGCATCTTTTCGCACCCACTCAAGAATCTCTGAATCAGTTGTAACTCCAGCACCAGGTGATGACTCACCTGCGTTGTAATCACTCATAGCGGGCTGAGTCAAGATGTTTCGCGCAACTTTGACCGCCTCAACCCATTCACGTCGATCTTCATCAGTTGATAGGTAATTAAACTGCATAGCCGGTTTTACAAAGGGATCACTGCTTTTAATCTTTAACCAGCCGCGAGAATCAGAGTACATAGGGCCCACGTGTACTTGATAGCCATGACCGCGAGTGTCACCCGTGCCGTCATAGCGAATGGCAAGGGGTAAGAAGTGAAACATTAAATTTGGATATGCAACATCGTTATTGGAGCGAGTAAAGCCACCTGCCTCAAACTGATTTGTAGCACCTGGGCCTTTGCGAAAGAACAACCATGCCGCCCCAATAAATGGACGGCGCCAGAACTGTGTAATGGGCTGTTGTGTTACAGGCAGCTTGCACTTGTATTGAACATAGACCTCAAGATGATCTTGTAAGTTGGCACCAACTCCTGGCAGGTGGTGCACCATCTTTATACCGAGTGGCGTTAAATCTTTTTCATTACCAAGACCTGATAGCTGCAAGATCTGGGGAGTATTGATGGCTCCCCCACACAAAATGACCTCGCGCGATGTAAAGGTGTGCTTCTTACCCTTAATCACTACTTCGACACCAGTGGCAGTTGTGCCCTCAAATAAAACCTTAGTGACATGTGCACGCAGCTTGATGGTCAAGTTGGCGCGCTTCATGACGGGATAGAGATAGGCACGCGCTGCACTTAGACGCCGTCCCCGGTAAACATTTCGATCAAAGGCGGCAAAGCCCTCTTGGCGATAGCCATTGACATCATCGGTGCGTGGATATCCAGCCTGTTCAGTTGCTTTAAAGAAGGCGGCAAAGAGTGGACCCTTAACTGGCCCACGCTCTAATTTAAGGGGACCACTGTTACCCCGAAAAGTATTGCTCTGGTCGGCTAAAGCGTTCTCCATCTTTTTAAAATATGGAAGGCAGTGTGCATAATCCCAACTGCTCATGCCCGCATCCTTGGACCAGCGCTCATAATCTAGAGGATTGCCACGCTGCCAAATCTGTCCATTAATCGATGAAGAGCCACCCAATACTTTTCCGCGCGCATGATAGATGCGGCGATTATTCATAAAAGGTTCAGGTTCGGATTCATACATCCAGTCGTAGTATTTAT
>Ga0214919_10008328_pt1 | contig 13687 bp, 5 predicted proteins | sample LL1503_MetaG_FD_177994 | JGI IMG/M metagenome (GOLD analysis project Ga0214919, IMG submission 177994) | Freshwater microbial communities from Lake Lanier, Atlanta, Georgia, United States - LL-1503 | ecosystem: Environmental > Aquatic > Freshwater > Lake | place: USA: Georgia | collected 2015-03-15
ATAAATTTTTGTACTAAAGATGTGGGTACTATATAAATACAATATATTATCTACATATATAGTATCTAGGTGTATGAATACTAGTTTGCCTCTATTTTTACTTCTACTAAGTTTCCTCTACTGGGTTTATTTAACAGTAAATATTTTTTCTTGATACACTGGTTGGCCTTCTTTGGTAATGCCTTGAACTACAATGGCATATTTCCCTGCTACATCAGAGGTATAAAATGAAGTATTTATTTTCCCCTTCCTGCTTGTATTAATATTGGGGGACCAATTTAATAAATGTCTAAAATCGGGACTACGGCTATCTATTTGAGCCTGGGTTTCATAAACAGGTGCATTGAACTCTCTTTGTATTTGAAGGCCTTTATAATCAATTAGTGTTGCTCTAGGATCTAATTCATAGCCTTCCATTTTTCCATTGTATGTAATAAAATTTGCAATGCCATTGAATGCCATATTACCTGAGAAATAGGTTCTACTTACCACTTCTAGTTTTCTAATTTTTAAAGGATCATATTCGATAAACTTATCCATATTCACAATTGGCACACCATCTAGTAAAACAAGAGGTGCTTTATCAAAGAAATGTTTATTCTGGTCATCGTAAACAGCTAATTGAAACTTACCATCATTTTTAGTTAAGGTAAGTGGAGTTACATACTCTCTAATTACTTCTTCCATAGTGGTAAAACGAGCATATAAGTCTAAATAATAAGTATAGTCTGGTTTATAATAAAAGGCGTTAGTATCCAATGAAGTAGCTTGGAAGCGATTTTGATAATTGGCTTTGAAATGGTTTTGAATTTCAACATTACTATTTATTTGCTGAACGTTTTCTTTATTCAATTTTGTTAAAAGTAGTGGTTCGCTGGCTTGTATATTTTTTTTGATACTGAAAAAGGGGTTATCGATTTCAATTTTATGAAAATTATATTTACTACTATCAGCTTGTACTATTACTTGGCCATCATTGTATAAATGAGGAAATTCAAATTTTATATTGCCATTCTCATCGCTAATGCCTGCTTTAAATAATGTGTTTTTACTTGGCATTGAAATAAAGCCTGTAATATCTTTTACGGGGGTAGAAGTTCCTTTTTGAACCACTTTCCCTGTAATAATACTGCCTGCTAATTCTGGCAGGTAGGTAAAACTTGGTTTTGTAGTACTTAAAACAGTTTCCCATTTATAGCGGCGCCATCCATTCACTAGCATTAAATTATCCATGGCCACTAAAGTATTGCTGTTGATATTTTTAAAATAGGAGGCAGGGTTTTCAATATTACCTGTTAAGTCCGCGCTTAACCAAATATAATTTTGAATATTGCTTGATTCTATATTTTGAATAGAATCAATTTTAAAGACAGCCATGGATAAATTGGCATCTGTAAAACTATTATTAGCTTGCTTAGCATCAATTTGGAGATTTACTTTATTTCTTTTATCTAAAAGTGTAGTTTCTAAACTAATACTGGTTTCAATATTATTTTTTGGATAATTAAAATATAAACGCTCGCATATAGGTTGTTGAGCCTCGTTAAATAAGGTCAAAATATTTATACCGTCGCTTAGTTTATTTTTATCAATCTGAAACGCAGCAATACCGTTTTCTATTTGGGCAGAAAAGGTGCTTGTAACTATGCCTCTTGCATGCACTATTAAATATACTCTTGTATTGTCTAGCTTTTTACCAATAATATTTATGTTTAAAGAAGGGGCATCAGACGTTATGGCATTGGCAATACTTAAAGCATATCCTTTTTCATAGGGGGTGGGTAGCGCTTGAGTAATAATTTTATCGTCATTCGTTTTAAGAGATAAGGTATAACTGTGATTAGGTTGAGGTGTAAAAATAAAACTACCCATACCCCAACCACCAAGGCCTAAAGCACTTGTTTCGCAATTTGTAATTGTATCGCCTTTTTCATTCATTAAATAGCCCTTTGCTTGAATTCCTTTACCCCATTGGTTGGCTAATTTAAAAGCCACTTTAGAAGCAGCTTCTGCTACTAAATTTCCACCTTCAGGAAATACTTGTAGTGTATATGTTTCTTTGCTAGGGGTATAATTATTTTCTTGAGAAAAAGAAGGGTTAATAATGGAGATTTTCTTTTCGAAGAAAAAACTCGTGGAGAAGTTTTTCATCCAATTGGTATAAGCTCTAAGGGTATAGTTACCAGTAGCAATGGCTGTAGGTATTAGCATTGATCCATTACCCATTCCTTCACTTAAAGCAATTTTTTCTTGAATAACAGCTTTATTACTATTGTCTATTAATTCCAGATAGGCAACCTTACTTATATTCAAAGGTTTACTAAATATAGCATCTACATTATATATTTTCAACCAGCAAATTTCATTTGTTACATAGATATTTTTATCGGTATGGATGAAAAGCTTTTCTTGTAAATTATTTTGAGTGTAGTTTTCTAAACTATTTTGTAAAAAGCTTAATTCTTTATTTTGTGCAGCTAGCTGTAAACTAGTCGCAACGAATAAAACGGTGACTAAACTAACTAAGCTAATATATAAGTGCTTCTTCATTGTATAGGTAGTTTATTTCCAGAAAGAGGGTTTAATATTAGATCCGCGTAATCTGCAGTCAACGCATTCAGGGGGAGCAGCATAAAAACTAATAATAGCGCCCGTCATTGCATTGATATCTTTATAATTAGTGGGTAATAAGGTAATGGCTTTAATTTGAATACTATCGCTATTATTGGTCACTGCAATTTCAGGGCAATCAGGTTTGTACAACCAATACGCCCAGTCTGGTACTTGATAAGGGTTTACAAATATTCTTTTTTCTTGCACAGGACAAACATCAATGAAGCCAATAACAGGGTCACTACCTGTGGTGCAATGAATATTCCCTGTTAATTCAGAAGGTTGTGCATCAAATATAGAACCGGTTCCTTCAGTATTCTTTTTCATTCTTTGTAGGAATTCATATCGTCCCTTGCTTAAACTATACTGTCTTACATTAATGCTATATAATACACCTAGTTTCCAAGAAGCAGGTGGAATAGAATGAATAGGTAAGTGAATAATATCACTACTCATTGTGGCGGTGGTGCCTGTTAGAATAGAGCTAGAATTTTCGGTTTTCCAACAGGTGTATTGCCCCATATCCCAACTAAATCTTGTTGAATCGGAAAATACCACACTGTATTGTTGGCCCTTAGAACTGTTAACAATTTTATATTTCAAATAGGTTCGATAAGTTGAATGAAATTCCCAGGTTTCAGTATAATCCCATTGGTAATACTTGGTATTATTGTTTGGGTCGTGGGTGTCTACATAAAACTGTAATCCCTGCGTTTCAGTTTTATAATTAATACTATCAATAGCAGGGTTGCTTTTGACAGAAGCAAAATCGGATAAGTACTTTTTACCATCCAATGTAGCTATATTAATTCTGTATTTTTTTGTAGCGTTTAAATTTAATTTAGTGGCTGTATAATGTCCTTTAGAAATTTCACTTAAAGGATATAAGCTATTGTCATCTCCTTCCACATTTACTTTAGCACCTCCTTCATAATTAATTGCATTAGAAGACAGGGCCACTGTTCTACTAAGGGTAATATTAGTTTCTCCATTGCCGCTGTTAATAACGCCTTCTACCACTAAGTAGCCGGTGTTAGGGGAGATAACAGGAGAAATATATTTTTCCTTGCATCCCCAAAGGATAAGAATGAATAAGCTATAAATAATTCTCTTTTTCATATTGGCTTATTTAAACTTAATATTTAAATTAATATAAGGTATTGCATTTCCAAAGATGGAAAGTTTGTACCCATTTACCATTCCATTTTCAGAAACATAATATATAGAATAAGGATTTTTACGTCCTGTTAAATTATATACTCCAATGGACCAAGAATTATGGAATACCTGATTTACTTTATGGTTGCCTTCAATATTCATAGAGAAATCGGTTCTGAAATAATCGGGAATACGGTAAGCATTTCTGTCTGCATATAAAGTACGCATAGAGCCACCATAGCTAAATAAACCAATAGGAAGGGTAATAGGACGGCCTGTGCTATAATTGCCATTCATTGAAATACTAAAGCGGTGACTGAAACGGTAATTAGCAATCACTGTTACATCGTTAGGCTTATCATAATTACCCGGATAGAATTCACCTTTATTAATTATTTCACCAGCGGTAGGGTCGTTCATGCGAAGTAAAATACGAGACCAAGTATAACTAATCCATCCATTTAATTTTCCTGAAAGTTTTTTGACTAAAAATTCTACACCATAGGCTTTTCCTTTGGTGCCAATGACATCGGTTTCAATATGGTGGTTCATCACTAATTTAGCACCACTTTTATAGTCTAAATAATTTTCAATGTTTTTATAATATACTTCTAAAGATGTTTCAATGGTATTTGATTTTAAATTCTTGTATAATCCAAATGAAATTTGGTCACCTATTTGCGGTTTAATATTTGGGTCACTTAGTTTCCAAACATCGGTAGGCGCCATGGCTGTTGTATTAGATAAAGAGTGAATGTATTGGCGTTGTGTATTATAACTCGCTTTTAAAGAAAAAGTTTCGTCAATAACGTAGCGTAAAGCCAATCTGTATTCCGGACCTCCATAGGTTTTAATAACTGAGCCACTTGCATAATTCACCGATCTTAAAATATTTTCTTCTGTTCTTGGTATGCCTGCAGGGTATTCATTAATGGACTGAGCGCCTAATACATTAAATACAGAAAAACGTATACCTGCATCTAATTTAAGGGCACTTGTAATAGTATAATGCTCACTTGCATATAAAGCACTTTCTAGCGCTTGCTCTGTAGGTATAATATCGGGTTTGATTAATGATTGCGCACCCAGTGGTGTATAGTTGCCTGGGTTTAATGAATAGTAAATTGAATGCACACCATAGTCAATACTGTGCTTGCTATTTATATTATAATTAAAATGAGCTTTGAAATAAGATTGATTAATACTAAAACCTAATTGATAAGCACTTAGTGGAAGTTTTTGGCTATTGATAGAGTAATTATAATTATCGTTACCCACCGTAATTAAACTATTTAATTTAGTAGTATATATATGTTTCCATTTAATTGATACATTTTTATTACCATAGCCATAAGCGGTATCGCTGTTTAAATTAAAATGATCATTACTTAAATAACCAGTAAAATAAAGCGTGTTGTTTTTATCTATTTGATGATTTACAATTAGGTTCAGGTCGTAAAAATCGGCACGACCATTTTTATATTCCTCGGGTAAATAATTAAATAACCAATTAGAATAAGTAGTTCTACCACCTAATATAAAGGAAGACTTGTCTTTTACTAAGGGGCCTTCTACATTCACCCTGCTGGTTAATAAACCAATACCCGCCGATCCTGTAAATTCTTTTTTATTGCCTTCTCTACTGGTAATATCTAAAACAGAAGAAAGTCTTCCTCCATAATTTGCAGGTATACTTGCTTTATATAATTCAACAGAATTGATTAATTCAGGATTGAAAGCCGAAAACATACCAAAGAAATGCGCAGGGTTATATATAGTAGCATCGTTGAATAAAATTAAGTTTTGGTCGGAAGAGCCACCCCTTACATTTAAACCTGTACTGGCTTCGCCCACCGTTTTCACACCAGGCAGGGTAGTGACTACTCTTAATATATCGGCCTCTCCAAAAACAACGGGCACTTGCTTCACTGTTTTAATATCTAATTTTTGAACACCCATTTGTGTACCTCTTACATTGCTAATTTTTTGAGAAGAAATGACTACTCTTTTGAGTGACATGATGCTTCCTTGTAAATCCAAGTCCATATTCCCATCACTGTATAAAAGAATTTGTCTTTTAACATCACGCATGCCAATACTTTGAATATTGAGTATATGGCGTCCCTTAGGAAGGGAGATGGTGTAAAACCCATATTGGTCGGTAGTGACACCAATTCTTGGTTTGTCAATATATACAGAAGCACCTCCAACTGGTTCTCCTGTTTTACTGTCTTTAATAAAGCCTGCTAATGCTACTATATTTTTTGTACCGCTTAATGCTTTGTCTCCAATTTCATATACTTTTTTATCTACCAAGGCTTCTTGTATTGTACCTATTTCTTCTGTATCAAAAGCAAGGTCTTTTATTGTATTGCCAGTTGTTTGCTTTTTACCTGTGAAAAAATTATCATTAATTTCTAGACTAAGTAGTTTCGACTTTGTTAGAAATATATTGTTTTGATGATCGAAATAAAATTGAATCCCAAAAGGTGTAAATATTTCTGCAAGGGCTGTTGTAATTTTTTTTGAAGTAGTTTGGTAAGTGATATGAATATTACCCATTGAAATGGTATCGTAATAAAAATGAAAATAAGTTTGAGACTCTATTTTGGTTGCCAAAGTACCCATACTGGCATTAGTAAGTTCCAAGCTTATTTTAGCACTTGTGTCGGACTGCGCATAACTACTAATAGTAAGGGTTAGGGCAATTAGTATAATAATATGTTTAGATAATTTTGTCAATCTATTGTTTAGTTTCAGTGGGGGTTAATTTATCATAATAAGCCACCACTTTAGTGAGGGTATTGTCTTTGTCTTTTCTAAAATTTAAATGTTCTGCGCTTATAAAATCATTTAATTCTTTGCCTTTGTCGTTTAAAATCTTTAAAAAATCTTTCTTTTTTACAATAGGGTAGAAACGATTTCCTTTTTTGATATAGTAGTAGTTTACTTTTTCGAATAGAACTGATAACTCGGGGGTATAAGTAAACTTTTCTGTAATAATTTTAACTTCTCTTTTATAGAGTTTTATTTCACCATCATATAATAATTGATAAAAACCAGAAGCTACAATGGGCGTGTTGGCATCTTTTTCTAAACGAACAAAAGGTTGGTTGAAAATGGTAAAGCCTTGTAGTCTTTGACTCACTAATTGAATTCGGTGGGTGCTGTCTTGTAAAATAACCCAGTCTTTCGCTTCATCGTATAATAATTCAACATTATCGTATACGACATTGTCGTAAGTAATACTTCCTTTGCTTAATTCATGTTTAAAAAAATAGGGGTGCCCTTCATAAAATGAAACAGTATAACCTGCGTTTTGACTTCCGTTGTATTTGCCTGTTTGGTCGCCAATATTTTTATGATAGGTAGCTATTACATTATTAATGGCAGTAGTATAAATAAGACTATCCTTTGCTGAGAGTTGCGCATGTAGTGAGTGCAAGGGTGTTAGCAAGGCAGTAAAAACAAAAACAAATAAAAACTTCTTTAACATAAGGACTAAACTTATTGGAATTTCAGTTTGTAAATTCCAATTCAAGTTATTCTTAAATCTTTGAATTATTGCCTGTTATGAAAGAATGTGGGTAAGATAAATACATGAGTGGTAGGCTTAAAGATGAATGTTATGCTTATCTAGTTCTGATTAAGGCGTCCTTTAAACTTATGCTTTCTAGGGTGGGATACTTTGGACCTAGATTGAAATTCACTACTTATAACACTTATGTTTCCATCTACTTCTAAAATGGCAAGGTCTACTTTTTGAATATCTCTAGCGCCGTGCTCTCTAACAGCGGCCTCTAATTCCTCAATGGTAATTTCTGCTTTTTTGCAGTTTTCCATATTGGCCACTCCTTCATATATTAAGAGTATTGATTCTCCCTGCACCATTTTGCTAAAGCTTTGACTTCTATAAAAAAGATGCTTAAGCGTATAATTGGCTAAAAATAGAGCACCTGCCGCAATTAAGCCTCCAGATAGAGTGGTGTCTGGGCCTACCATGGCATTTTGAACCGAGTTGCTTATTAAGAGTATGAAAACCAAGTCAATAACCGATAACTGAGCCAGCTCTTTTTTCCCAAATAGGCGAATGGCAAGTATCATGAAAATATATACAGCAAGGGTGCGAAGTATGATTTCTATAATAGGATTCTGTATAAAAGACAGGTCAATGGCTAAAAAGGTCATTTTTGATGGATTTGATGGAGAATTTAATAAAATAAAGCTATGAAAATAGAGGCATAAAAAAGGTAGCTTATTTAATATAGTTTTTATCAACAGTTTACCTTGATTTTAGTGGGTAACAATAAAATAATCTATCATAAAGCATTCATAATCAAATATATGGACATTTAATTCTGTATTTTTTTTAAAATGATTATTATTCTTAGAAAATATTCCAGATATATATAATAAATTAATTTAATTGTACTAATTTTAACATATCGTCTTTATTGGCGTATACTTTTTTATACATTTTAACGTTGTCAGCCCCCACGACAGCTTAAGATAATTTTATTTATTTAAATCTTTCTTATGAAAAGAGTTCAGTTATTAATTACTACTTTATTAGTTAGTGCTTTGATGTTGTCAACTAGTGTAAATCTTTCTGCACAAAAAACCTTGGTGGTAAAGTCAGGTTATACTGGTGCTGCAGCAGATACCTTTGCAACAGTTACTGCAGCAATCAATGCAGTTTATGGCACTTCTGATCAAGTTGCTAGAGTTATTGTAAAAGAGGGGACTTACAAAGAAAAGTTTGCATATAATCAAAATGGAAATGGAAGACAATTTATTTTGGCTTCTGAATATTTACTTGATGGTGATACAAGCCATATTAGTAAAACAATCATCAGTGGTAGTGGAGTAACACAAAGAAATACAGGCGATGCCTTAGTGACTTCTTATGGAAATAATGGTGATACTAGTTATTTTAAATTTATTGGTTTTACTGTAGATAGCGCTAGTCAGTATGCAATGGATATTACTGCTGGACAGGTAACCAATTGTATCTTAAAAAATTCAGGATCTTTAGGAACCATTCCTTACTTTTTCAGAGGGACCAAGGTAAGAAATGTAAGCGTATTTAATAATATAGGTGTTTCGATTTTTGCATTTCAAGGAGTAGGATCAGAGGCAATAGATGCAAGAAATTGGTTGGTAGAAAATTCAATTTTCTATAATAATAAAGCGCTATCTCAAAATAATTTAAATGACAATAGAGGAGGGCCATGGACTCAAACAGGCATTGGTGCCATTATATGGAGCACAGGTAATACTACTGGAACATTGTCTAATAATATTTTTTATAATAACAATGGAGACAACGTAATTACCTCCGGTGGAGATAGACCTACGGATACCTTAAATGTTTTCAATAACGTCTTTTATAAAAATAATACCAAGACGGCTTATTTCATTAACTGGTGGGGTAATTTTGGACGTAATAACTTTACTTCTAGATGGTACAATAATATTGTTGACAATAATTACACTAAAGCAACCAATAACACCAATAGTGAATTTTCATGGGGAGATGGAGGTAACAATGGTAAGCCACATAATTATATATTAAAGAATAATTTATTTTACACTGCTTTTAATACTAATAGTAACCAACAAAGTAATTTTTCAACCACATTCACCTTTGATTATGATTCAGCAACTAATCTTATAGGTTCCGCAAGTTTTAAAGACACTGCCAATTTAAATTTTACATTATTGGCTAATAGTCCAGGTATTGGTGCAGGAAATACGGCGATAGCATCTGGAACTGATTTTTATGGCACTGCTAGACCCAATCCAGCTGGATCTAATATAGATATGGGTGCAGTAGAATCTAGCCTACCCATGCCAACGCCTGCCATCACTTCGGTTCAAAAAGCAGTGATTGGAGGAAAGAAAGCAAATAAAATTAATTTCAACATTTACAGTAATCCAAAGGTAGACTCAGTTATTATTTACAGAAGTACTGTTTCAAAAGATACAGCCACTATATTATCATCTGCTGGTAATTATTCTGCAACCAATAGAAGAGACACCATTTTAAATAATTCAACTTTATTTACAGATACAACAGGCTTATTGAATGCTACAAAATATTATTATACAATAAAGGGGTACATACGTACAGGCAAATTATTGTCACAAGCAAGTGGGGTTGATAGTGTGACTACAAGTGCATCAACTAGTTCGGTAAGTGTGCCAACAAGTTTAACTGCTGCCAATGCAGGTAGATCGAGTGTATCCATTACATGGACTTCTTCAAATATTTATACGGGTACTTATTCAACAACTAGAACCAAGTATTACATTGATATTTACAGAGGAACTTCTGCTTCAAGTTTAAGTTTATTAACTTCTATAGCAGACACTACCAATAATTTTGTTGATAAAACAACTTATTTAAATACTACTTATTATTACTACTTAGTAAATAAAGATGCAAATAGTGTTGTTTCTGATTCTAGTAGGCATATTTCTTGGAAAACGCCTACTACTACAGGTGCAAAAAAATGGTATGTAGATAAAACAGGTGGATCTGATGATTGTACCGATTGTACAACAGCCACTAATGCATATAAAACATTGTCTGCTGCCATGACCAATGCAGTAAAAGGCGATACCATACTAGCATTACCTGGTATATACCATGAAAAAATTAAAATCAATCCTGGAGTTACATTTGGTTCTAAATTTTTAATCACCGGCGATACATCATTTATAAGAACTACAGTAATTGATACGGCTGGTTCAAATACAGGAAGTTTAGTTACTTATGCTGCTTATGATACTTATGGTCAAACAATTTGGACCCAATTCATTGGATTGACATTTACCCATGCACCAGGGAAAGGGAAATATGTGATTAATACACAACAACAATGGCAAAAATTTGCTTCTTTTCAAAATTGCTTATTCACAAATAATGGATATACTGATATTACCAATGTGCCAGGAAGAGATGCCAATCAGGATTTCATCTACATGATTTTCCAAGACAGTACTTTGATTGAGAATTCTGTTTTTGAAAACAACAACGGCTTAATCAATTTTGGTGGATCAGGTATTGTACTTAAAAACAATTTGTTTAGAAATAATAATATCAATTTAAATAAGTCTAACAATGTTTGGTGTGAGACAGGATTGATTAATGCTTGGGCTAATGGCTTAAACATATCTGGAAATATTTTCTATAATAATGGAATGACCAATAATAATGATAATTGGCAATTTTTTATTATGAAATTAGGAGGCAACTCTTCTGATTCAACTTTCATTACCAATAATACTTTCTACAGAAATAATGCAACATTAATTGCTTTCAATAGTCCTACTCCATCAACCCATATTACAAATAATATTTTTTACAATAATTTATTAGATTTTTACCCTAATAACGTGTCTTCTGATTTTTATGTAAAAAATAATGCTTCAACAAGTAAAATTGAAGAGTCTAGATTGTCTAATATTAGTAGCATCAATTTCTCAAATAACTTGCAATTTTCTGCAAATCTATTTGAAGATACTACATTGTTTACAATAGATCCTTCTTCCATTCTAATCAATAGTGGTACAAACACTTTTGGATCCAAAGGAACTAAGACGGTGAATACAAAAGATTTTTATGGCAATCCAAGACCAGGTCCTGCTGGCACCAATACTGATATTGGTGCTGTGGAGTCAACTTTTGGTATTGCTGCTCCAGTCTTATCTTCATTGGATGGTAGTAATAAAACAGTAGTGGTAAAATGGAAAAAACCTATCAATGGAACTATTACAGGCTATGAAATTTTCAGATCTACTTCTACTATTCCTTCGACCACTTCTTCTGCGACTTTTGTTATTGCAAAAGCAGATAGCTTATTCTTAATTGATACTGCTTTGGTTAACTTAACTCAGTATTATTATAGAGTAAGAGCCTACAGCGGTACAAATACAAAATCTTATAGCGCCTTCTCCAATGAACTTTTTGTTAAGCCAAATACACCTCCAACAGGTGTTGATACAGCTATTGCATATGCTGGTCCAAGAAGTGTTGCGGTTAAATGGGCCGATACCTCTTCTGTGAAAAGAAAATACAATGTATATAGAGGTATAGACAAAGATAATTTAGACAAAGTAGCTTCTGCGGTGGATACAACCTATTATATAGACAAAACGGTTGTCGCCAATACTAAATATTTTTATGGAATTAAAGTTGTGGACAGTGTTGGTGCTGCAAGCCCAATATCTAAGCTGACAACTGTAACGCCTAATAATATTTGGGTCATTGATACAGCTGGTAAGGAGATCAACAACGGTTCTACAGGCTTGCCAATCAAGAGCATACAATTTGCAATTGACAATGGTGCGCCTGGTGATACTATTTTATTAAACAATGGTACTTATTACGAAAACCTTCAGTTAATTAAGGAATCTTATACCATCATGGCAAAAAATAAAGGAAAAGTAACCATTACTCCTTTAGACCCTGCTGCTTCTCCAATATTAAAAATTCAAGACCAAGGTGATTGGAATGTTACCAGTTATACAAAGGCTCCTAATAAAATCATTGGTATTACATTCTCAGGATCTACTTACAATCAATGGAACAAAGGCTTTCCTTCTGCTATAGAAATTAGTTACAATTCAAATCCAATATTTGAAGCATGTACCATTTCAAATAACACTTCAATTGTTGCAATTTTAGTGGATCAATCAGCTCCGGTATTTATAAATTCATTGATCATTAACAATACTGGAGAAAGAGGTGCAATTTATGCTGGTGGGGGACAAGATTCGACAAGACCAAGAACAAAAGTAGCTAGGTTTGTCAATTCTATTATTTATAATAATTCATTCTTATCAAGATATGATGGTTCTATGAATAAGTCATTTGTCATATTCAATAGTATTTTATCAAATAATGGATATGAAAATAGTACTAGCACATCTAATTATAAAGTAATTGGATCTGTGGTGGACAATAAAGATTTTACTAAACAATCTGCCACCAACGTATTAAGTGATCCTCAATTTAATAATCCTTCAAATAATGATTATACTTTGAGCAATTTCTCACCTGCCTTGGGTAGAATGCAAACTGCATTGTATTTAAAAGGTAGCAACAATGAGAAAGACACATTAAAGGCATTGACTTATGATTACAATAATTTATCTAGACCATTACCAGTAGGTAGCAATGGTGATGCTGGTCCATTTGAAAATAAATACAGTATTCCAGCTCCGCAAATTACTCGTTTGCAAAAAACTGGAAATGCGGTGACTATTACATGGGCTAAAACAGATTCTACTGTTTTAACGGGTGTTAAAATTTACCGTGATACTATTAAATCATCATTAGATACAATTGCTGCATTGGCAACAGTAGATTTAACTACTAAAACTATTGCAGATGTATTACCAGATGCCAATAAAGAATATTTTTATGCCATTAGAGCCACAGTGGGTGCTGTAGTAACAGGTTTAAGTAATATTAAGTCTTCGAAAGACACCATATTTGTGCCACCATTAAATTTCATTATAGATACCGCATCTATTCAAATCAGAGCTGCTTCAAGACAGGGTAATGGATTAGGACAATCGGTGAACTTAGTGAAGTTGGCTGCAGATTTAGAGACAGCTTTGCCTAAATTGATTGTGTATTCACAAGAATTTAGACAAATTGATAGTACCAAGCGTTATGCCAATGACTCTTTAACTGCCATCAATATTTTAGCTGGATCAGGTACTAATAAAATAAAAATGTCTTTGAATAAAACAGTACTAGTTGCAAAGGGTAAGAATGATTACATGCAATTGGTTTCTGCGATGAACGTGAATGGAGATGATGAATTTGATTTGGTAGGTATTTACAGAAATAGTACCAGTTTAAACCAACAAGCACATATTGCTTATTTGACCAATAACAATT
>Ga0214919_10008329_pt1 | contig 13687 bp, 15 predicted proteins | sample LL1503_MetaG_FD_177994 | JGI IMG/M metagenome (GOLD analysis project Ga0214919, IMG submission 177994) | Freshwater microbial communities from Lake Lanier, Atlanta, Georgia, United States - LL-1503 | ecosystem: Environmental > Aquatic > Freshwater > Lake | place: USA: Georgia | collected...
GAAACTTCAGGTCACCTTCAGTGGTATGCCGATGGCATGTATCCACCAATGATTCTGGATGAAGAACTGCATGCTGATGGAACCATCAAGCGTGCTGGTCAGCAGTACTACATGAAACCCATGAACTGCCCGTTCCACAATTTAATTTATAGATCTCGCGGACGTTCGTACCGAGAATTACCTTTGCGCCTTTTCGAGTTCGGCACGGTTTACCGATACGAAAAATCCGGCGTACTGCATGGGATCACACGTGCGCGTGGTTTCACTCAAGATGATGCACATATTTACTGCACCAAAGAGCAGATGGTCGGTGAACTCGATTCGCTGTTGACTTTCGTGCTCAACTTATTGCGTGACTATGGACTAAACGATTTTTATCTAGAACTCTCAACTCGTAATCTAGAAAAATCTGTTGGCGAGGACAGTGATTGGCTTGAAGCTACTGAAGCTTTACGTAAAGCTGCTACTGCACAAAACCTAGAACTTGTTTTGGATGAAGGTGGCGCAGCTTTTTACGGTCCAAAAATTTCGGTTCAAGCAAAAGATGCAATTGGCCGCACTTGGCAGATGTCAACGATCCAGGTTGATTTCCAGCTGCCACAACGTTTTGAGTTGGAGTATGCGACTAGTGATGGCACTCGAGCACGTCCGGTAATGATTCACCGTGCGCTGTTCGGTTCAATTGAAAGGTTCTTTGGAGTTTTGACAGAGCACTATGCTGGCGCTTTTCCACCATGGCTTGCACCTGTACAAGCGATCGGCATCCCGGTGGCGGATGCGTTCACAGATTATTTGGCCGATGTAATGCAGCAGATGCGTAAGGCCGGAATTCGCACTGAACTCGATAGTTCAGATGACCGGATGCAAAAGAAAGTGCGCAATGCGCAACTACAAAAGATTCCTTTTATGGTGATTGCAGGAGAAGAAGATCAAGCTGCCGGTGCAGTTTCTTTCCGCTTCCGTAATGGCGACCAGCAAAACGGCATTCCCGTTGCTGATGCGATCGCGCACATTAAAAAAATCGTCGCAGACCGCACACAGGTGTAGTCGTGTCAATTGACGGTTTAGGTATTCCCGATGGTTGGGCTCGTTTATGGGCGCCGCATCGCCTGGAATATCTCAGAGGAGAAAATAGGCCTCTCGCAGATAATGAGATCGAGTGCCCATTCTGTCGGATTCCACAATTGAGTGATGTAGATGGGTTGATTGTGTACCGCGGCAAAAGCGCTTTTGTCGTGATGAATCTTTACCCATATAACCCAGGACATTTATTGATTTGCGCAAACCGTCATGTTGCAGACTTGACTGATCTTGATGTTGAAGAGCGAAACGAAATTGCAGAGCTAACTGCACATGCAATGGTAACTATTCGTAAAGTGTCCTCGCCTGCAGGTTTCAATCTTGGAATGAACCAAGGCGCGATTTCCGGAGCAGGCGTGGCAGAGCATATTCACCAACATGTTGTTCCACGTTGGAGCGGCGATGCAAACTTTATGCCGATAATTGGTCGGACAAAAGTTCTTCCTCAGTTGCTCACACTAACTCGTGAAGAAATAGCAGCTGCTTGGTAGTTTCGAATAATTAGTTAGTCAATTGATTCAAATAGTCGTGAACCAAATCAACTCCGATTCCTTTTTCAATCCAGAGTGGAATTGCGGGAAACATCAAACCCGCAGCGAATGCACCTTCGCCCATGGACGACTTCATTTCCAAGTATTCATCCCGAAACTCTTGAACCAAGGTTTCATGTTCGCTTTCACATGCCATATCGGTTGGGGGATTAGTGCTGTAATCAATAATGCGCATGGTTGCCAAGGAGATCAAAGCACAGGGAGTTCCAGAATCGTCATGGAGTACTAAGTATGGTGTTGCCATCTGATCGAAAACTCGATTGGCTAGCATGACTGCATCGTCAAAATCTGCATCTCGATTTTCAATATGAGTTACAACAAGAATTCTTGGGGTCTGAAATTCGTCGATGCTTTGCCAAATGTCTATTGTCTGCTGATCTATCCCCGAAGCAGGATTCACAACAAAGATTGCACAATCTGCCAACGGTTCGGCCTCAATGCCGATGCTTCCGCCCAGGGCATGCGCCACGGCTGCAGGGTCAGCGCTTTCATGCCCATACACGCTAATTAAGAGAGGCGATGCGGAAGAATTCACGTGCTCAGCCTACGATGGGGGCTGATGATTAGTAGCATTGTGAAACCTGCGGTTACGAGATTCATAACACCCGTAGCCTCGCTGGCCCTGCGCATGGGGATTACCCCTAATGCGGTCACCTGGGTGGGAGCCATTGGAGTGGTTATTTCTTCGCTCTATTTCTATCCAAGAGGTGATTTTTTTCTGGGAACTGTGATTATTTGTATTTTTGCTCTTAGTGATCTTTTCGATGGAACCATGGCCAGGATTTCACAGCAAGGAGCAAGTCGTTGGGGAGGTTTCTTGGACTCGACCATCGATCGAATTACTGATTCGGCAATTCTTGTCGGCATCGCAATTTACCTCATAAATAAAAATGACCCTCTAGTAATTCTCGTACTTGTTACTTTGGTATCCGGGACATTAGTTCCATACATTAGGGCCAAAGCCGAAAGCTTCGGAATTGTCTGTTCCGGTGGTCTAGCAGAGAGAACTGAGAGATTAGTAATCTCACTTTTAGCGATTGGATTGGATGGTCTCGGACTTCATTTCGCGCTTGCAGCAGGTATGTGGCTACTAGCGCTTTTAGGTCTTCTAACAGTTTTTCAGAGACTTTTGATCGTAAAGAAAGCAGTTGGCTAAAGTGGAGTTGGTTTCTGCTTGGGGATTTTTTGCTGCTTGGAGAATATTGAGATTGCTTCCAGAGAGATTTGTTTATTCAAACGCTTATAAAATCGCTGACATCATTACTAAGCGTAATGGAAAAAACGTTCGCCGCCTCAGGTCAAATTTAGCTCGAACTAAACCAGAAGTCACCGATCTTGATTTAGAGATTATTGTTTATAAAGGGATGCGTTCTGTAATTCGGTATTACGTTGATACTTTTCGATTGCCAGACTGGTCACAAAAAAGAATTCAAGGAACAGTGACGACTACAAATGAACACATACTTTTGGACGCCATTTCTGCTGGCAATGGTGCCATCGTCACTCTGCCACATGTAGGAAATTATGATCACGCTGCCGCGTATTTTTGCAGTAAGGGAGCAAAAATAGTGACGGTTGCCGAGCATCTGAAACCCGAGGCACTTTTCAAAAAGTTCTTGGAGTATCGCGCAGCATTTGGAATGGAGGCTTTACCACTTGATAGTCGAGTATTACCCACACTCGCGCAGCGTTTGCGTGCGGGATATGTAGTTGCTTTGGCGGCCGATCGAGATTTATCACGATCAGGAATCAATGTGAAATTCTTTGATGGAACAGCTCGAATGCCGGCCGGTCCTGCAGTTCTCGCTCTTAAAACTGGAGCCCCACTAATTTATGCGATGGTTTCATATACGGACGTAGGTATCCATATTGACTTTGAATTAGTTCCCATGTCAGATCAGGGAACTGAGACTGAGAAGGTCGCAGCGATTGTACAAAATAGCGCAGATCTTTTTGCGAAAGGAATTTCGCAGTATCCTCAAGATTGGCACATGATGCAGAGGATTTGGATTGATGGCGATTTTAAGGAGCGAGATTAATGCTCTCTAAGAAATTAAGAATAGGAATTGTTTGCCCTTATGGTTGGGATACTCCAGGTGGAGTGCAAAATCATGTTCGCGATCTGGCCGAATTCTTAATTCAAGCCGGCCACGAAGTCTCAGTTTTAGCTCCCGCACTCGATGAAGCAAAATTACCTTCTTATGTTGTTAATGCGGGCAAACCGATAGCCATTCCTTACAACGGCGCAGTTGCTCGAGTTTTGTTTGGGCCAAAAGCCTTTGCACGAGTTCGTCAGTGGATATCTTCGGGAGATTTTGACATTTTGCACCTGCATGAGCCGGCAATTCCTTCCATTTCACTTCTTGCATGTTGGGCAGCCGAAGGGCCCATGGTTGGAACATTTCATGCTGCAGCTAAACATCAGAAAGTTATTTTTGCGATTGGTCCAATACTCGAACCGGCAATCGAAAAACTATCAGCACGTATTGCGGTATCAGAGGCAGCACGACTTACTTTGACCAATCACTTAGATACTGATGCAGTGGTGATTCCAAATGGTATTTACGCAAAGCGATATAGCAATGGAATCACGCGAGAGGATTGGTCTGGAAATACACTTGGTTTTATTGGACGCTTCGAAGAACCACGCAAAGGGCTACAAGTTTTGCTGGATGCTCTACCGATAATTGCACGCTTTGCCCCCGATGTTCGCGTGCTAGTTGCAGGTCCGGGAGACTCAAAAGAAGTCGAGGAATCAATCGATCCGCAGCTTCGAAGAAGATTTGAGTTTTTGGGACGAATTAGCGAAGAAGACAAAGCAGATTTTATGTCGTCTATTGCAATATATGTTGCACCAAATACTGGGGGAGAGTCATTTGGAATTATTTTGGCGGAAGCCCTGGCGGGCGGTGCATGCGTAGTCGCAAGTGACATACCAGCTTTTGATTCACTTCTCGGTGCGGGCGAATTTGGTGCGCTCTTTACTTCCGAGGATTCAACGGACTTAGCTAAAACCGTTATAGATCTTTTGCGCGACACAGATAAGCGAAATAGATTGTCAAAAATAGGGAAAGAGCATGCCCAGATATTCGACTGGGAAGTTGTGGCAGAGCAAATATTTTCGATTTATGAAATGGCGATGGTTGGGGGAGATAAGATCACCTTGTCGTCAGAGAATAGACCGTGGAGTCGATTTTTATCCAGAGATGAGGAAAAAGAAAAATGAAGATTCTCATTCTCGTCTTAGTAGCTCTTGTATCTTTATGGTACTTATCTTTCTTGGCTACTCGTCTGGATCGACTTCACCATCGTGTTGAAACTAGTTGGGCCAACTTAGATGGACTGCTGCAGAGACGAGCGGCAATAGCACTAGAAATAGCGAGAAGTGATTTTGCTGATCCAGCCTCGTCACTTCTTTTGACATCTGCCTCATACCAGGCTCGAGAGGCGGGCTTAAAGGAACGTTCGGCAGCTGAATCGATGTTATCTGGCGCACTTGGCTTACTCATTGAGGATGGACAAGTGCATACCAATGGCGCTGAGAGAGCTTTATTTGAGGAGTTGTCCCTCTTAACGACCAAAATCAGAATTGCGATTTCAATTCATACCGATGCTGTCTCTTCTACTCAGACTGTTCGCCGTAAGTTAGCTATTCGCTTATTTCGATTAGCGGGAACCGCTCCGCTACCTTTAGTTTATGAGTTTGAGTTTGATGCAATCTAAAAAATTTTCGCTAATACTTTTCTTCACATTTTTATTGTCGAGTTGCGCCTCCACTTCTATTTCTTTGAACAACACTCCAGAAATTCCTGTTGAAACAAATGTCTTAAGCGGTCGCGTGGGAAGTAATGGGCCCGTTCTAGTTGTTAAAGTTGATGATACAAATTTCGCGCACCCACAAATCGGTGTTGAAGATGCTGATGTTGTTTACATTGAACAGGTTGAAGGAGGGCTAACTAGGCTGGCAGTTATTTATTCGTCCAAGCTTCCAACAGAAGTTGGTCCGGTCCGCAGTGCTCGAATCTCGGATATAGAAATATTGCGTCAATATGGACATGTAGCTTTTGCTTACAGTGGGGCGCAAAGAAAATTGTTACCAGTTATTGCTCAGGCAAATCTGCAAAACCTTGGGGCCCAAACACAGTCTTCGACAATTTATCCACGTGATCCAACACGAGTGAGTCCCTATTCGCTGGTGCTACGGGCTGATTTATTGATGTCAAAAATTATTGAAAAACAGTACAAAATTGATCATGCTCAATCGGTCGGATGGAATTTCGGAGTTGCGCCGATTGGTGGTATTGACGTGACTTCAGTTTCATTTCGTTGGCCCGCAACGGGCTATCGAGCTGATTGGTCAAAGAGCGAGAAATGCTGGAAGCTCTTTCATAACTCTGAAGCAAATGTTGTTCGAACAGGTAAACAACTGTGCCCAAGTACTTTGATTCTGCAAAAAGTGTCAATCACAAATTCGGAGTATCACGACAAGCTAGGGAACTACACTCCCTTTTCGAATACGGTCGGTACCGGTACGGGATACATATTGCGGGACGGCAAATCATTCGCAGGTACCTGGGTGAGAGAAAGCGCAGAGACAGGTACCAGTTGGACTGGAGCAGATGGTGAGCCAATTCTGTTATCGCCAGGCCAAATTTGGGTAGCACTACTGCAAAATGACCCCGAATTCATAACTGCGAGCGCGAGTCCTTCTCCGACAAAGTAGGATGAACCCCTAGCTGTTTGCGAATGTAAACAGTCTGAAGATATGGGAGATTGTTGATGTCGCAAGAAACTGGAACGGGTCGAGTCAAGCGCGGTATGGCAGAGATGCTCAAGGGCGGCGTCATCATGGATGTCGTGAACGCCGAGCAAGCAAAAATAGCCGAAGATGCTGGCGCAGTGGCAGTTATGGCATTGGAACGCGTACCTGCAGATATTCGTGCTCAAGGCGGAGTAGCTCGCATGTCAGACCCAGACATGATTGAAAAAATTCAAGCCGCAGTATCAATTCCAGTTATGGCAAAAGCCCGTATCGGTCACTTTGTTGAAGCACAAGTTTTGCAATCTTTAGGTGTTGATTATATTGACGAGTCTGAGGTGTTAACACCTGCAGATTACAAAAACCACATTGATAAGTGGGGTTTCACTGTTCCATTCGTGTGTGGTGCGACCAATCTCGGCGAAGCACTTCGCCGAATTAATGAAGGTGCAGCAATGATTCGCTCAAAGGGCGAAGCAGGTACCGGTGATGTTTCAAATGCGATGCAACATATGAGAGAGATTAATGGCGAGATTCGCCGCCTTTCCTCACTGCGTGAAGACGAACTCTATGTTGCTGCAAAAGAACTTCAGGCACCGTATGAACTTGTAAAAGAAGTAGCTGAGAAAGGAAAACTTCCTGTGGTGCTTTTTACTGCAGGTGGCATTGCAACACCAGCTGATGCCGCTCTCATGATGAGCATGGGCGCTGATGGTGTATTCATTGGCTCTGGAATATTTAAATCCGGAAATCCAGCGCAACGTGCAGCAGCTTGCGTTCGCGCGACGACCTTTTGGGATGATCCAAAAGTAATCGCCGATGCATCTCGTGGACTTGGCGAAGCTATGGTGGGTATCAATGTTGCTGACCTTCCAGCACCACACCGTCTTGCAGAACGTGGTTGGTAGCCTGTCAAAAAGATGAAGGTAGGTGTTCTAGCTCTTCAAGGTGACGTACGTGAGCATTCAGATGCACTTACTGCATGTGGCGTTGAAGTTGTCAACGTTCGCAGACCGGCAGAGTTAGCGCAGGTTGACGCTCTAGTAATGCCAGGTGGAGAGTCAACGACTATCGCTCAACTTGCGCAAATTTTCGGACTATTCCTTCCTATCCGTGAACGGATAGCGCATGGAATGCCTGTTTATGGCTCATGCGCAGGAATGATTTTGCTGGCGGATGAAATCCTTGATGCAAAAATTGGACAAGAAACCTTCGGTGGATTGGATATTACGGTTCGGCGAAACGCATTTGGACGCCAAGTAGATTCATTTGAGTCAGATATATCTTTCAACGATGGTTCGGATGTTTTGATTCGCGCGGTATTTATTCGCGCACCTTGGGTTGAAAAAGTGGGCACAGGAGTCCAGGTACTTGCAGAAGTAGACTCTCATCCGGTGGCAGTTCGCTCTAAAAGTATTCTGGCAACATCTTTTCATCCAGAGCTCACGGGAGACCACCGTATACATCGATATTTTATTGAAGAAGTGGCAAGAGCAGCATTGCAACAGGTACAGTAGTTCGAGCCGAAAACAAAAGGGCAAAGGGGTTTAACGATGTCAGGCCATTCCAAGTGGGCAACTACAAAGCATAAGAAAGCGATTATCGATAGTCGTCGTGCCAAAGTATTTGCAAAGCAAATCCGTGCTATCGAAGTCGCCGCAAGAAATGGTGGCGCTGATATTGAAGGAAATCCAACTCTTTTTGATGCCATCACCAAAGCAAAAAAATCCTCAATGCCAGCAGATAATATTGAACGCGCTATCAAGCGTGGTGCGGGTCTTGAACTTGGAGCTGCGGATTACCAAACCATTATGTACGAAGGTTATGGTCCCAATGGAGTCGCAATCATGATTGAGTGTTTAACCGACAATCGAAACCGTTCGTCATCTGAAGTTAGGGTCGCGGTAACACGAAACGGTGGGACTATGGCCGATCCTGGCTCTGTTGCATACCTGTTTAATCGTAAAGGTGTTGTAATTGTTAAAAAAGTGGATGGAATGACTGAGGATTTAATCCTTGAAGCAGTGCTTGATGCCGGAGCTGAAGAAGTAAATGATTTGGGTGAAGCTTTTGAAGTAGTGAGTGAGTCCAGCGACTTAGTCCCAGTTCGTACGGCACTTCAAACCGCAGGTATTGACTATGAATCAGCCGATTCTTCTTTCTTGCCTACATTGCAGATCGAACTTGATGCAGAGGGAGCAAAGAAGGTTTTTGAACTCATTGATGCGATTGAAGAGTTAGATGATGTGCAAAATGTGTTTAGTAACTTCGATGTATCTGATGAAGTTATGGCGAGCCTAGAGTAGGGCAGAGGATTTAGCGCTTATTGTTTAACTTTTTAGAGAAAGAGATGGTGCCATGCGAGTTCTGGGGATTGATCCGGGTCTCACTCGCTGTGGAGTTGGAGTTATCGATGGTTCTGTGGGCAAACCTCTTTCTATGGTTGGTGTGGGTGTAGTTCTGACTCCCACGGATTTTGCCCTTGAAGCAAGATTGCTAGAACTTGATAGACAACTCAATGAATGGGTATCACTATGGAATCCCGATGTGATCGCAGTTGAGCGCGTTTTTTCTCAGCACAATGTTCGAACTGTCATGGGCACCGGCCAGGCCGCAGGTGTTGCTTTATTGATCGCGGCTAAATCTGGCATACCAGTCATGATGCATACTCCTAGTGAGGTGAAGGCAGCAGTGACTGGATCGGGTCGAGCTAATAAGGCTCAAGTCGCGCAAATGGTAGTAAAAATTCTCAATTTAGATTCTATTCCTAAACCAGTTGATGCCACCGATGCGTTAGCTTTGGCAATCTGTCATATCTGGCGTGGTGGTGCAAACACTCGAATTGCAACCGCAGTTGCTGCAGAAAAAAATCGACTCCGAGAATTGCGTCGCTAAATGATTTCTACAATTAACGGGACTGTCCGTTCTATTCATACTGATCGATTGGTGATTGAAGTTGGTGGAGTCGGATTAAGTGTTTTGGTAAATTCAAATACTTCTAGCAGTGCAACAATGGGAACGCAGGTACAACTCTTCACTACTCTGGTGGTGCGTGAAGACTCTCTTACACTTTTTGGTTTCTTAACTGATGAGGCGCGCTCTTTGTTTGAACTTTTGCAAACTGTTTCTGGAGTTGGCCCAAAGGTTGCCCTTGCAATTTTAGGTGTACTCACTCCTGAAGATCTTTCTCGTGCAATCGCAAATGAAGACCTTGCCGCGCTCGAGCGAACTCCAGGTATTGGGCGCAAAGGTGCGCAGCGCATGATCCTTGAGTTGAAAGGTAAATTGAGCGATCTTTCAAGTGGTGGGGCGTTTCAACAGCATGTACCTGCCTGGCGTGAGAACCTAATGGGAGCACTAGTCTCTCTTGGTTTTTCCCCCAAAGATTCGGATGCCGCCATCTCAGTATTAGTCGCCCGACTTTCTAGTGAAGGTGTCGATCCGGGCTCACAACCTTTGAGTTTGCTATTAAAAGATGCACTGGCTCATGGAAAGAATCCCCGTGCCTGACGATCGTTTAGTAGGTTCTCAAATAAAGGGTGAAGAGTCCGCACTTGAACATGCACTGAGACCATCCACTTTAAAAGAGTTCATTGGTCAACACAGAGTCCGAGAACAAATAGATGTTTTGCTCACTGCTGCCCGCCATCGAAAAACTCCTGCTGATCACATTCTTTTATCGGGCCCTCCTGGATTAGGAAAGACAACACTCGCTCTTATTTTGGCAAGTGAAATGTCGGCACCTATACGAATTACAAGTGGACCTGCTATTACACACGCAGGAGATTTAGCTGCAATTCTGTCGTCATTGGTTGAAGGCGAAATACTTTTTCTCGATGAAATACACCGGCTACCTCGACCAGCCGAAGAACTTCTATATTTAGCAATGGAAGATTTTAGAGTTGACGTGGTTGTTGGAAAAGGTCCCGGTGCGACCGCAATACCTTTACAACTTCCGCAATTTACTTTAGTTGGCGCAACAACAAGAAGTGGCTTACTCACCAGTCCATTACGTGATCGTTTTGGATTTACTGCACATTTAGATTTCTACAGCGATGTTGAACTGGCTCAAGTAATAACTCGAAGTGCAGCATTGCTGGAGATCAAGATCGCACCCGAGGCAGTAGTTGAAATTTCTGGACGATCGCGTGGCACTCCGCGTATTGCAAATAGATTATTGCGACGCGTTCGTGATTATGGTCAAGTAAAAGGCAGCTCACTTATTTCTTTGGACGATACTCAGGCAGCACTTGAAATTTACGAGGTTGATAAGTTGGGTCTAGACCGTCTTGATCGTGGTGTTTTGACGGCATTAGTCGAGCGATTTAATGGCGGCCCCGTCGGGCTCTCCACTTTGGCGATTGCTGTGGGAGAAGAAATTGAGACGGTCGAGTCAGTAGCTGAACCATTTTTAGTCAGAAACGGCTTTATTGCCCGAACTCCACGAGGCCGAGTGGCAACGGCTGCGGGATTTGCGCACATAGGACGAACACCACCTCCTCAATTTGCCTCGCTTTTCGACACACCCGCAATTGATGCCTAGACTCTGCCTCTATGTCTACAACAAATAAGCCCGTAAAAGCTCCTGCCCGTCCAGTCCGAACTTTGGTGGCGCTAGCGCTTGTGCTGATTGCACTAGTCGCCCTTGTTTTCGTTCAAGGCGCAACGGCAGTCCGACTTGGTCTAGATCTTCGCGGCGGAACTTCCGTCACGCTCCAACCGCGTATTGCACCGGGTGAAGCTGGCAAAGTAACCAACGAGGCCATCGATCAGGCAGTATCAATTATTCGCCAACGAGTTAACTCACTCGGTGTGGCTGAATCTGAAGTTGCAGCCCAGGGTAGTGGCACAAATCGCCAAATAGTTATCTCGGTTCCAGGTGATACTGGACGTCGTGTTGTTGAGTTAGTTGGACAGACAGCAGAACTACGTTTTCGACAAGTTCTGGCAACAGCAATTTCAACTGGAACAGCGGATCCTACCGCGACACCAACTGCTGGAGTAAGTGCAGAAGTAAACGCGAAGTTTGCCGCACTTGATTGTACAAAGTTGGAAAATTTACAGGGCACGGGTACTGATGCTCCAACCGACACTATCGCCGTGTGCGATCGCGCCGGAACAACAAAATATATTTTGGCACCAGCAGAAGTATTAGGTCGACAGATTTCTAAAGCGTCGGCAGGCATCGACACACAAGGTGGAAACGCTTGGTATGTGAGTCTGACATTTAACGGCGAAGGTACAAAGGCATTTGGTGCACTGACAACACGTGTAACAACTCTTGCTGAGCCACTGAACCAAGTTGCCATTGTTCTCGATGGTCTCGTAGTTTCTTCACCAAGAATTACCGAACCAATCCCGTCGGGTAATGCGCAAATCACCGGAAGCTTCACGCAACTGGAAGCTCAAGACTTAGCAAACGTACTCAAGTATGGTGCGTTGCCGCTGGCATTTGATCGTGGTGAAGTTCAACAGATTTCACCTACATTGGGTGCGGATCAACTCAACGCTGGACTCCTTGCAGGCGGGCTAGGTTTATTGCTTGTTTTCCTATATTCACTCATGTATTACCGCGGTCTTGGATTAGTAACTGTGGGCTCACTTCTTGTCGCTGGATCATTTGTTTATGTCTTGTTCCTGCTGTTAGGCAAATGGATTGGTTTTACGCTTACATTGGCTGGAATCGCGGGAGCAATTGTGGCTATCGGAGTAACTGCCGACTCATTCATTGTTTTCTTTGAGCGCATTAGAGATGAACTGAGAGAAGGGCGCTCTCTTCGTACAGCCGTTGAAACTGGCTGGACCCGAGCACGTCACACAATTTTGGTTGCTGACTTCGTTTCAATCATTGCGGCGGTTCTTCTTTACTTCTTCGCAGTTGGAGGAGTTCGAGGGTTTGCCTTCACTTTAGGACTAACAACCCTGATCGACTTGCTCGTCGTTTTTGCATTTACAAAACCACTAGTCACGCTCATTGCGCGATTGAATTTCTTTTCTTCAGGACAGAGTTTATCTGGCTTTTCGGCCAAGAGCACTGGAACTTTATCCGTAACTAAGGAGGCATAAGTAATGTCAAAACTCTCAGGCATTGGCGGTCGTCTCTACCGCGGTGAAACGTCTATTGATTTCATTGGCAAGCGACGACGTTGGTACACAGTTTCTGCAGTATTTATTCTTCTATCCATTGCAGCGTTGAGTTTACAAGGTCTGCATTTAGGTATTGAATTCAAAGGTGGATCTTCTTTTACAGTTAACAAAGCTAGCGCAACAATTGAAGATGCTCGCGCTGCAGTTGAAGTAACGGGCATCCCCGGAGAAATTATTGTTCAAAAAGTAGGAACAAGTAAGGTTCGCGTACAGACGGCCGCTTTGGATACTGCTCAAAATAATGCGGTACAAGATGCATTGGCGTCAAAGTTTGGCGTCACGGTTGAATCAATTGACACGCAAATCGTTGGACCGTCCTGGGGTAAGGAAATCACACGTAAAGCTTTGTATGGACTTATTGGTTTTCTTATCTGTGTGATGCTCTACCTTGCGATGGCTTTTGAGCCTAAAATGTCGATTGCGGCAATTGTTGCGGTCGTCCATGACGTGTTCATTACCGTTGGTATTTACGCTCTTGTTGGTTTTGATGTTACTCCGGCAACAGTGATTGGTTTCCTCACAATTCTGGGGTACTCGCTCTACGACACAGTCGTTGTATTCGACAAGATTAGAGAAAACACTCGCACTCTTGCTGCAACTTCTAAGAGCACATATTCACAGGCCACGAATCTGGCGGTTAATCAGACGCTTGTCCGTTCATTTAATACTTCCTTAATCGCCTTACTTCCTGTCGGTTCTATTCTTTTTGTTGGCGCAGGATTGCTGGGGGCGGGCACACTCAAAGACCTATCCCTTGCACTCTTCATCGGTTTAGCTGTTGGAACGTATTCATCTGTCTTCATTGCGCCTCCAGTTTTGGCTCAACTTCGTGAAAAAGAGCCAGATATGATTGCGTTAGCTAAGCGTGTTAATGCCCGAGCATCGGTTTCCCCAACTGCAAATATTGCAACTGGTGTCGTCGCGACTGGTTCAACTCGTGGACCACGCAACCAACCAAAGCGCAAAGGTCGCAAGTAGGAAGTTAACGTGGATACTTTGATTGCACCAGTTGTAAGTGCGCTCAAAGAAAATCACGCAGCAAGTAATGTCATAGATGTTGAACGTGCTTTTCTCATTGCAGAAAAGGCGCATCAGGGTCAGCTCAGAAAATCGGGGGAGCGTTACATAACGCACCCTGTAGCGGTTGCAC
>Ga0214919_10008330_pt1 | contig 13686 bp, 12 predicted proteins | sample LL1503_MetaG_FD_177994 | JGI IMG/M metagenome (GOLD analysis project Ga0214919, IMG submission 177994) | Freshwater microbial communities from Lake Lanier, Atlanta, Georgia, United States - LL-1503 | ecosystem: Environmental > Aquatic > Freshwater > Lake | place: USA: Georgia | collected...
GCCTACGGGCTCATGACATCTGAACGTGGCACGCATCGATTGGTGCGCATTAGCCCATTTGATAATCAGGGACGTCGTCAAACGAGTTTCTCCAATGTGCAGGTATGGCCAGCAATGGAGAATCCTGATATTGAAATTGATGAAACCGATGTGCGTATGGAAGTGTTCCGAGCATCTGGTGCTGGTGGTCAGCACGTCAACAAGACGTCGTCAGCGGTTCGACTAATCCACGAACCAACCGGACTTGTCTCGTCTTCGCAAGAAGAACGTAGCCAATTACAAAACCGCGAAAAGGCAATGAATCGCTTGAAGGCCATGGTGGCCGCAAAGATTGAAGAAGAACACCAATCCGAACTCGACCGCATTGCTGGCAAACAAGCAACGGTCGGTTGGGGTAGCCAAATTCGAAGCTATGTCTTGCAGCCCTATCAAATGGTCAAAGATTTGCGCACAAACATTGAATCAAGCAGCGTTGAATCAGTGCTTGATGGTGATCTCGATGAATTTATGGTCGGATATTTGCAGTGGCGTCGTGCAGGCGACGACTCTTGACGAAGTACGACTGATAACCTAATGGCTTGACTTCACGTGGTCGTCCAAATGGTCGGTCTCTTGCCCGAGGAGCAACATGATTCGCCTCGAAAACGTAACAAAAACTTATGGAACTGATATTCCAGCAGTGCGTGATGCCTCGTTTGAGATCGCCAAAGGCGAGTTTGTCTTTATGGTTGGGCCATCAGGTTCGGGCAAATCGACTTTGCTGCGATTGATGAACCGTCAAGAACAACCCGAGCGTGGGGCGGTTTGGGTGGCCGGTAAGAACATCAATGAAATGTCCGATTCTAAAGTCCCGTACTTGCGGCGCAACATTGGCAATATTTTCCAGGACTACAAACTTTTATTGAACAAAACTGTTTTTGAAAATGTCGCTTTTGCCCTTGAAGTCATTGGGCGACCTAAGCATGTCATTCGTCAACAGGTGCCTGCTGTCCTGGATCTCGTTGGTCTTTCTGATAAAGAAGACCGATTCCCGCACCAACTATCAGGAGGCGAGCAACAGCGTGTTTCGATTGCCCGCGCTTTCGTCAATCGACCGTTAATTTTGTTGGCTGACGAACCAACTGGCAACCTTGACCCCGCTACCGGAGAGGGAATTATGCGGCTATTGGATCGCATCAATAACACGGGGACGACAGTGGCGATGGCTACTCACGATCAACGAATTGTGAACATGATGCGTAGGCGCGTGGTGCAACTCGATCGTGGTGTGATTGTGCGCGACCAAGAGCGGGGAGTGTACGACTGATGATCGCTCGTATCAGTTACGCGTTCCGCGAAACCTGGGCCAGTTTCAAACGCAATGTCACCTTGACAATGGCGGCAGTCATTACTTCGGCAGTTTCATTGTTATTGGTTGGCTCAACTTTTCTCATTCAGCGTGCCTTTGACAATTTATTGACTCGATGGAAGGGCGATGTCGAACTGATTGTGTACGTTCGTTCTGACGCCGACGCCAATCAAATTCAGGTCATTGAAGACGCCCTGAAATCTCAACCCGCGGTTATTGATGTCGCAAAACTGAGATATCTCGACCAGGCACAAAGTTATGCCGAAGCTCAGAAACTGTTTGCTGGTGATCCTGGAACGTTGCGCCTGTTAACACCAGAAAATATCCCTTCGCAATTCAAGGTCGTACCGATTTCGCAGGATTCAAATCTGATCCGTGAACTTGGTGAACAATTCCGAAGTTTGGCTGGAGTGCGAGAAGTTGCGTACGCCCAGGACGTTTTTGATGTTGTGGCACGGGTCTCGCAGTTTATTCGGATTGCGACGACCGCAATGTCAATTGTCCTACTCATGGTTGCTGTCGGCTTGATTTGGAACACCATCCGAACCGCGATGTTTGCGCGTCGGCGAGAAATTGAAGTGATGAAACTAGTAGGAGCAACCAACTGGTTTATCCGTATTCCATTCATGCTCGAAGGTCTTTTGCAAGGCCTTATCGGTGGCGTGTTGTCATGTCTGGGTCTCTGGGGGCTGAACTCGGCCTGGTCAAATGCAGTTGCCGACTTCAACGACACCGAGCTCGCCGCACTGGTAGTGACTGATGGCTATATGAGATTTGTGATGTTTGTTTTGCTGAGTATCGGAGCGATTGCTGGCGCGGTCGGATCGGGTATTGCTGCTTCACGTTTCTTAGACGTGTGAGGTTCTATTAGGGTCTATTCATGGCCTACGAAGAGATCATCTACGAAGTATCCGAACAGGTTGCGACGATTACCTTGAATCGTCCCGACAAGTTGAATTCGTTCACGAATCGCATGTTGAAAGAAATCATCGCTGCTTTTGATGAGAGTGATGCCGATGACACTGTGCGTGCGGTCATCGTGACTGGGTCGGGCCGGGCGTTTTGTGCAGGAGCTGATTTGTCCGGTGGGGGAGAAACCTTTGCCAAAGGCGGAAGTGATGTGAAGGCTAAGACGGGCGTGATGCGCGATGGCGGAGGCCTGGTGTCGTTGCGGATCTTTGAAAGTAAAAAGCCAGTGATCGGTGCAATCAACGGAGCAGCAGTTGGCGTGGGTGTCACGATGACTTTGCCCATGGATCTTCGCCTGGCTAGTACTCATTCAAAGTTTGGTTTTGTCTTCGCCAAGCGTGGCATTGTTCCTGAAGCTGCGAGTAGCTGGTTCTTGCCCCGCATTGTCGGAATTTCGCAAGCAACCGAATGGTGTTTCACGGGTCGCATGATCAGTGCCGATGAAGCCAAAGAAGGACGACTCGTTCGAAGTGTTCATGCACCAGAAGACCTCATGCTGGCTGCTCGGGCGATCGCTCGTGAGATTGCGGAAAACACTGCACCAGTTTCAGTGGCCTTGTCACGACAAATGTTGTGGCGCATGCTTGGTGCCGATCACCCGATGCAGGCTCACCGCGTTGATTCTCGGGCAATCAATTCACGTGGCGCAAGTGATGATGCCCGCGAAGGCGTGATGAGTTTTCTAGAAAAGCGACCCGCGAACTTTCCAGTCAAAGTCAGTGATGGATTGCCAGAAGTTTTTCCCGATTGGCAGGACCCACAGTTCTCGTGAGTGACGATGCGTTAGAGGAAATCTCAATGTTTGACCGAGTCGGTGGGATGCCATTTTTTGAGGCGCTCGTCAACCACTTTTATGTTGGTGTTGTTGCTGATGAAGTATTGTGGCCGTTGTACCCCGACCAGAGCGATCTTGAGGGAGCCAAACGACGTCTGACGTTGTTCTTAGGTCAATATTGGGGCGGGCCACAGACGTACATGGAAGAACGCGGTCATCCGAAGTTGCGACTGCGCCATATGCCTTTTCATGTCGGACCACTTGAACGTGATCGTTGGTTGGTGCACATGGCAGCCGCGATTGAAGCGACGACCAATGATGAATCACTCCGACAAGAACTATTGGCATATTTTGTTCCTGCTGCCGAACATCTACGCAACGACACTGGCCTGCCCATTAGTTCGGCCAAGCCGAAGTAAAAAGCTTCGGTTTGTGAACGTTAACTAAAGACAACGGTCTTTCGACCGTAGACCAGAACACGATGCTCAAGGTGGGCGCGAACTGCACGGGCGAGCACGATTGTTTCAAGGTCGCGACCTTTACGTGTGAGATCGGCGACTGAGTCGCGGTGAGAAACTCGCGCAACTTCTTGATCAAGGATCGGTCCTTCATCAAGTTCTTCGGTGACATAGTGAGCGGTTGCTCCGATGATTTTGACACCACGATCGTGGGCTTGTCGATACGGATTTGCCCCAATGAATGCCGGAAGGAATGAGTGGTGAATATTGATGATGCGTGACTGGTATACATCAACCAGTATGGGCGAAAGAATTTGCATGTATCTCGCCAAGATCACGAGATCAACCTTGTTTTTGTTGAGAGTCTCGAGCACTGCGAGTTCTTGGTTTGACTTTGTTTCAGGTGTGACGGGAAGGTGGACGTACGGAACACCCATGTGCTGCACGAGATCGGCATGATCGGGGTGATTGTCAATGACTGTCACAATGTCGGCTGGAAGTTCGCCTGATCGCCAGCGACTGAGTAAATCAAAGAGACAATGTGATTGCTTGCTTGCCAAGATTGCGACTCGCGGAAGATGATCGGTGAATCGCAACTGCACATTCATCGAAAATTTGTCAGAGACCGAAGCAAAGGCATGAAGAATTTCGTGACGGTCTAGAGAGAAACCATCGAGCTCAAATTCAACTCGTTGGAAGAAGACTCGCTCAACATCGTCGGTGTGTTGTTCGGCGTGAACAATGTTTCCGCCGTGAGCGGCAATGAATTCCGCGACTGCGGCAACGACACCACGTTGATCGGGGCAAGAAAGTAGAAGGACTCCAGTTGCAGACACGCTCACAAGTTTGCCTGCCGAATAACTCATTTGCGACTTTGATTGAGAGTCAGAAGAAATCAAGGTTTTTCTGCCACGTCTTAAGGCTGGGGGATGAGGGCGTGACAGGCGACTGCGGCGGCAGCTGCCACATTGAGCGAGTCAATTCCTGAGGCCATGGGAATTTTTACCATGTAGTTCACCGCAGCAAGTGCTTCGGGTGATAACCCGGCGCGTTCAGACCCAAGCACAATGGCTACTTTTGCATCAGCAGCTAGATCCATTCCGACCACGCGGATGTTCAGTGCATCAGGACGAGGTGTCAGACCGCACACGATGTAACCGGCATCTCGCAGTGCGATGAGTGTTGAAGACGCATCGGTTACTCGGCTGTACCGCATGGAAAATGCTGTCCCCATAGAGACGCGTAGAGCTCGCCGCGCCAAGGGGTCGGCGCTATTTCGATCAAGAATGACTCCGTCGATTCCGAACGCAGCGGAACTTCGAACAATGGCTCCGATATTGGTGGGATTGTCAACATCCTCAACAACAAGCAGATGACGCGCGCTTATTAGTAACTCGTTGAGTTTCAGGGGAGCGGGTCGTTCAAAGAGACCCATGATGTCAAGGGCTACTCCCATGCCTGTAAGTGTTTTTCGAACATCTGCATGAGCGGCGTAGACAGGAATGGACGAATCAATTGTGTCAACAATCTGACTCGGTGACACGGCGTCGGTTAAAACTTCAACGAGTCGGCAACCTGCCGCTAACGCTCGTTCAACGACTAAATCTCCCTCGGCAATGAACATTCCAAGAGTGATCTTTTCGGCTTCACCAGTTTGCATCGTCTTAAACACTCGAGCTGGGATATTTCGCGGACGAAGTTCTCTCTCGCGCAGTCGGAATCGATCAAGGCGTTGATCATCTAACGAATCAACGTAGATCAGCTCACGAGACATATCTTCGGCGTCAGAAATCAGTAGTACCAGGGATACGGAGCCCAGTCGGGGTCGCGTTTTTCAAGAAATGACATGCGACCTTCTTGAGCTTCGTCGGTCATGTAGGCCAAACGTGTTGCCTCACCTGCAAACACTTGTTGACCAACGAGACCATCATCAATGAGGTTGAACGAGAACTTCAACATGCGCTGGGCTGTTGGACTCTTCCCATTGATTTCTTTCGCCCATTGCAAGGCAGTTGCTTCCAACTCGGCGTGAGGTACGACAGCGTTGACCATGCCCATACGTTGCGCGTCTTCGGCGCTGTACTCGCGGCCTAGGAAGAAGATTTCTCGGGCGAATTTTTGACCAACTTGTCGGGCTAAATAGGCCGAACCAAAGCCGCCATCAAAACTTGCGACATCAGCATCGGTTTGTTTGAAGCGCGCGTGTTCTTTGCTGGCGATCGTGAGGTCACTGACGACATGCAAGCTGTGTCCACCACCGGCAGCCCAACCAGGAACCACACAAATCACTACCTTGGGCATGAAACGAATCAATCGCTGAACTTCAAGAATGTGCAAGCGACCACTTTTGCCGGGATCAATAGTTTCTGCAGTTTCACCTTCGGCATAGCGGTAACCATCGCGGCCACGAATGCGTTGGTCACCGCCACTGCAAAAAGCCCAACCGCCGTCTTTGGCTGATGGACCATTACCGGTCAGAAGTACGCATCCGACGTCGGTGCTTTGTCGAGCATGTTCAAGAGCTGTGAAGAGTTCGTCGACGGTGTGGGGACGAAACGCGTTGCGAATTTCAGGGCGATTGAATGCGACGCGTACAGTGCCATGCTCGACCGATCGGTGATAGGTGATGTCGGTGAATTTGAATCCGGGGACGATGCGCCAGGCCGTTGGGTCGAAGATGTCAGAAACTTTGCTTTCGCTCACGGGCTTATTCTCTCAGACGGAAATGCAAAACACCCTCTTGTGGGTGCGTTGCCAGAAAAGGCGTGGTGATCCTGGGAACGCCAACACTTTGTCCTGCGTAATGGGTACTTTGATGAGATGCCAACTTTGTGCCGTACTTGTGTTGCCGTAGGTTCAGCGGGCCTTCTTCTGTTGATCGCTGCCTGTTCATCGGGGTCGGCACAGGGAGCGACGGGCGTTTCGGTAGCGACGACGGTCGTGGCGGGGTCGACGACTAGTTCAGTCAACACCACTTCAACCTCAACAACAACGGTGGCCCCCACCACTACCGAGGCGCCGACGACAACGACTTTGCCTGAGGTCACTTCGCTAGTCATGCCGTTAGTGGCCGTCGGAAGAAACGATGGTGTAGAAACTGCCCGTATCCAAGAACGATTGCTCGAACTCGGATTCTGGTTGAAATTGGTTGATGGTGACTTTGGCGGGACAACCAAACAAGCGGTTATGGCATTTCAGAAGTACGTTGGCCTTGAAGCAACGGCAAAGGTTGATCAAGCAACTGCCGATGCGTTGACTCTCGCGACAACCCGCGCCGTCGGCCGATCGAATGAATCAGGGACTTTGGTCGAGATTGACAAAGATAAGCAACTGATGTTCATCATGAACTCAGGGAAGCTCTTGTGGGCGCTCAATATTTCAACTGGTAGCGGCCAGTACTTTCTTGAAATGAATCAGAAAGATTTGGTGACTTGGGAAACCGGGCGTTCTCTGACTCCATCAGGGCATTTCAAAATCAATCGTGAAAAGCCAGATGGCTGGTGGGATGGCGATCTTGGGCAGATTTATCGGCCGAAGTATTTCAACGGCGGCATCGCCATTCATGGTTCAGGAAAGATTCCCAATTATCCGGCTTCGCATGGATGTGTTCGAGTGAGCACTCAAGCAATGGACATGATTTGGGCATCAGGACTGCTTCCCAAAAAGACTTCGGTGTGGGTGTATGGGAACGATGTTGAAGCAATTGGTGAACCCCCAGTCGTGCCCACTACTACCACCACAACGACTTTGCCGATTGACCCAAATTTAACAACGACAGTTGCCCCAGCCTGAACAGATGTTGTCGCCGTTCTCGTCACGAACGAGTTCGCTTGGTACTTACTCAACTAAGTGCTGTGAACTTGGCAGAATGACTAGGTGACTGATCAATCTCGACCAACCCTCAGTGCCCGACTCTTAGCCGAAGGAGTTGGTACTGCATTCTTGGTGGCTGTTGTGGTCGGTTCGGGCATTATGGCTCAACGACTTTCACCAAATGATGTCGGTTTGCAGTTACTTGAAAATGCCGCGGCAACAACAGGCGGGCTCATTGCATTGATCTTGGCATTGGGGCCAGTTTCGGGTGCACACTTCAACCCAGTTGTTTCCTTGGTCACACGTTTGTTTGGTGGGCTTAATAACCGCGAATTGGCTTTGTATTCGGTGGTGCAGATTATTGGTGGATGTGTCGGCTCAATGATTGCGAACATAATGTTTGAACTCGATGTGGTGAATTGGTCGACAAAAGACCGATCGTCTGGGGCCTTGTGGTTCTCTGAAGTCATCGCCACAATCGGACTTGTCATGGTGATCTTTGGCATCGTACGTAGTGGTCGCACAACTGCAGTTCCTTATGCTGTCGGTGTTTGGATTGGAGGAGCGTATTGGTTCACCTCTTCCACCAGTTTTGCTAACCCCGCCGTTGACTTTGCACGTTCGATGTCGAATACGTTTGCCGGAATCAAACCCTCGTCAATTCCAGGATTCCTGATTGCTCAATTGATCGGGGGAATCTTGGCGTACATTTTGGTCAGGAAGATGTATCCGGTAGCAAAGGAATAAAACTACGGTCAATGCGACTCGTGAAGGAAGTGGTTCCAAGGCTGAAAGTCTGACTTATAACTTCCCGTCAACCATCAATTGAATCGCCCGACGACAGGTGCGATTAAATGCATCAACCGCCATATAGAGATGCTCCTCAGAAGTGTCTTCTTCTTTGGTGTGGCTGAGTCCGGCGATTGATGAGGAGAAAATCATGACGGTCGGAATATTGCGGGCCATTTCACTGGCATCGTGTAGCGCTCCACTCGGCAACTCGACATCGTGGCCTTCAACTTCGCGAACGCTTATGCGTGCTGCCTCAAGAAGTTCGGGGTGGAACGGCATTGGGGGAATACGGAAGATATGTTCAAACTCAACGGTGCAACCTTCGGCCTCGGCGGCGGCATGAGCAGATGCAATGCTTTTGGCGTACATCGCTGCTAATTCGCCGGCATCAATGTGGCGCATATCGAGTGTGATTGTGGTTTCGCCTGCGACTGCAGTGACGACACCCGGCTTGCAGGCCACTGCGCCAACTGTTGTGACTCCATCGTGGTCTTCTCCGATATCGGCGACTGCTAATGCGAACCGAGCAGCAGCTCGAAAACTGTCGCGGCGCATGGGCATCGGCATCGTTCCGGCATGCGCTGCTTGACCTTTGAAAATGAGTCGTTCGCGTTCAATACCTTTGGTGCCGGTAACTGTGCAAATGCCTAAATTCATTGATTCAAGAATCGGGCCTTGTTCAATATGAACTTCAACGTACGCTTTGGTATCGGCAACGCGAGTCTGGGCCCCGTCTAAATTGTCGATGTCGACACCAAATTGCGGCAAGATGTCAATCAGTTTGTTGCCGTCTTTGTCGGAGAGTCCGCGCATGATGTCAACATCAACTGTGCCCATGACTGCCGCTGATCCAAAAAGGGAACGACTAAATCGAGCGCCTTCCTCGTCGGCCCAATCAACGAGAGCAACTGTCACCGGAGGGATGCCCTGAGCGGCGAGTGAGCGCAGTAGTTCAAGACCGGCCAATACGCCTAGGGAGCCGTCAAGCCAGCCGCCTTTGGGGACGCTGTCAAGGTGGCTGCCAACAACCAGCGTGTCTTTCGAAGTTCCACGAAGGTAAGCCCAGAGGTTGCCGGCTTCGTCGACGTCAACGTCGACGGGCAAGCCGCTCAGTTCTTCGCGTAGCAGATTTCGAGCATTGACCCATTCGGGCGTCCAGCAAAGCCGGCGTGAGCCTTCCGGGCCGCCTGTCCGGGAGGCCAATTCGCGCAAGTCAGCGATAACGCGCTGGGGGCTAAAAGTTCCGGTGTCTATAGCGGTGTTACTTGACATGCCATAACGGTACCGTGGCATCTGTGACTGATCACATTCTTATTAATGAACTTCGGGTCGTGAGCGTCATCGGGGTGCTCGAACATGAACGCTTATCCGCCCAACCTCTGCAGATTGATGTTGATATTCATGTCGATTTACACGATGCAGGATCGAGTGATGACCTCACCCAGACGGTCCACTACGGCGAAGTATGCATGCATTTAGCTGAAGTGGCTCGATCAACTTCAGATCAGTTGCTTGAACGTTTGGCCCAACGAATGGCCGATGTCGTGTTGTCATTTCCCCATGTTTTGGCAGTTGATCTGACCCTCACCAAACTTCGTCCGCCTGTTCCTGAAGACGTGCAGTCGTCGGCAGTACGAATTCATCGAGTTCGACAACAAGCAATTACTCGAACCATGCACGAGGCGGTTATTGCCTTAGGAAGCAACTTGGGCGACCGAGTTGAATCGTTGCAGTTTGCTCTTGAACGACTTGGCTCAAGCGTTGTGTCCCAATCGCAGGTTTTTGAAACTGATCCAGTTGGTGGACCTGATGATCAAGGCGCGTTCCTTAACATGGTTGCTGTGCTTGAAACAGAGCTTGACCCGTATGCACTGATGCGATGGTTGCATCGCATTGAAGCTGATGCTGGGCGTACGCGAGAAATTCATTGGGGTCCGCGCACGCTTGATTTAGATTTGCTCTTCTTTGACGATGTATCGATTAATGGCGGAGGTTTACAAGTACCTCATCCTCGTTATGCCGAACGTCGTTTTGTCTTAGCGCCACTCAATGAAGTTGCTCCACAACGATGTCCGATAAATTGGGATGCCACTCTTCCTGCTGAAGCTGTGCACCCGCGAGGTTTACTGCACAACTTACGTTGACCAAGCGACGGCTATCGAGGGCAGGCTATCTGTACTTGTTTGGCGTCTGGAGTTTTGAGGATGTTGCCTCCGCATCGGTATTGGGGTTGGTTGCCCCATCCGTTGATGTCGACGATGATGTTGGTGGGTTGGTTTGAGTAGATGCATATTTCGCCGTCGGTTGAGACTTGGGTGGTGACTGTGGCGGCGACTGTTTTGCCGGTGGTGTAGTTGAGGTTTGATGCCAGCGGCAGTGTTCCGCATGGGTACACCGTGATGAAGCCTGAGGCATTGGGTTGATCGGCGGTCACTGTCAGTTGGACTGTTCCGAGTCCGTCATCGGGGAGTCCAGCGACTCCGTTGAGTGGTAATCGAAGTTCGTCGGTTGCCCCGTACTTTTTCTGTGTCACAGATATTGCGCCTTGTGGTGATGCGGTGCGGGTGTCAACGAGTCGGGTTGGGCCGACCGGCGTTACTCCGGATCCTTGAACGAACCATCCGTATGCGTCAGCGATGAGATTGGTGGGTGACGATGAGTAGATGCAGATTTCGCCGTCATCGGACACTGCTGAAATAACTGATGTGGAAATGGTTTGACCAGCAACATAATTCAGGTTTGATGCCAGTGGGAGAGTGCCGCACGGGTACACGGTTAAGAACCCACTGTTTTCTGGTTCGGTGACAGTGATGTTGAGTGACACCGAACTCATGAGTGCGCGAGGCAGCCCGGCAGCTCCGGCGACTGTGATGCGGAGTTCGGAGTCTGCTCCGTATTTCTTTTTCTGAACTGTGATTGCTCCTTGGGGAGACGATGCTCGAGTATCAACGAGTCGTTGGGGTGCTAGTGGTGCGTATCCGGCGTTGGGGGCTGACCAACTATTGATGTCGGCGATGAGATTGGTTTGCACAGATGAGTACACACAGAATTCACCGGTTGGTGAAACAGCGGTCGTGACTGACGTTGACACAGTTTGATCTTTCACGAATGTCAGATTTGAAGTTTCTGGACGGGTGCCACATGGGTACACGGTGATGTAGCCGTTGTTTTCGGGTTCGGTTGCGGTGAGATTGATGGTGACTGCACCGATTCCATATTCGGGAAGACCTGACATGCCAGCGACTTTGACGCGTAGTTCTTTTGATTCACCGTATGTCGTTTGGTCAACAATGATTGAGCCTTGGGGAGAACCAGCTCGAGTGTCAAACAAACGTGACGGTGTCACACCGTTCACTGAAACAGGCGTCGCCGAATTCAAACGAAGAGCAAAATCGTATTGTTCATCTGCTTGAAAACCCATAATGACAAGTTGTCCGTTCGGCTGAACAATGACTTGAGTGCCAACAAGATCTGGCGCTAAATCAAATGCCACTACGCCTTCAAAACCAAAGGTCTTATCAGGTGATCCATCCTTGAGGAAGCGAAACGAATCAAGTACATAACTTATTTCATTCAGGTCTTTTCGGGTTCCGGTTGCCACAATTTTGCCGTCAGCCTGAATGGTTAAATCAAAAATGTAGGTTTCCGAGATCCCATCGCCTATCAATAGTTCACCATCGGTTCCAAAAGATTGGTCAACAGTACCGTCTTTCGAAATTCTTCTAATCGAAACTTGAGTACCGTGATAGTTTTCTGCAAAGACAATTTGGTTATCTGATTGAATCACTGCCCTGGGATAAAAGTTCTCTTCAGTGTCCAAGAACGAGAATACTCCACCTTCTCCATATGTGGGATCGATCATACCGTCGGTGGTCAAGCGGAAAGCATAAAAACTTGGGCGTTGCGATTCGTCGTGCCCGATTCCGATGCTGACAATTTTTCCATCAGTTTGTTGAAAGACAGAGTTTGAAAATGGATCGTCAATGCCAGAACGGTCTATGTAAATTCCGGATTCTCCAAATGAATTATCTACTATCCCGTTGACATCAAAGCGTGTAATGAAGTATTTAATTTCATTGTCAATTTCGTAAAATCCACTGAGGATAATTCTTCCGTCATTCTGGATAGTGAGATCAGTGGGAAACCCGCTGAAGTATCCATCAAGTTGATCATCTTGACCATCACTTACTTGGACCACACCGCTATTGCCAAATGACTGGTCGGGGGATCCGTCACTTAAAATTCGTAACAAGAACTGCTTTCCTGAAAATCCATAGTTCGCAGCCGAATCTACAGAGTTATTAACTTCATTGGTTTGTCCGACAACTGGATAGGTAAAACCGGAGACAAGGATTTTGCCGTCAACTTGCATGCTGATAGCAGTCAGCAATGTCTCGCCTCCGAGCAAATCATCAATGGGGACATATCCATCTTGAGCAAATGACATGTCGAGAGTCCCGTCGTAGTTGATCCGGAAAAGCGTGCTTCGCAAATTGGGGCCTGATGCGATATCGAAACGGTCTGCTATGTTGGCGGTAAATTTTCTGACAGCGAGGTTCGTCTGTTCAGCGACCTGAGGTGGCGTCGTGAGACCAACTATTTTTCCGTCGACCTGCTGCACGGCGGTGCCCCTTAAAAATAAAGAAACTGATCCCATGGAGTAAGTGTCAAATTGTGTGAGTCCATCAACGCCGTCACCGTCGTTGGCTCCAAAAGTATGGTCGAGTTCGCCGTCTTGACCCTCTGGCACAATTGTTGGAGTGGGCTGGGGCGGCAGAGCATTTACAGCAGTAGCCGAACTACTTAAAGTAAGAACAGCAAAGCCGAGTAGTCCGGCAACTGCGCCAAGGCGACAGTTAGAAATGATTTTTGACATACTTGCAATCTACGACACTTTTCCGCGGGTGGTTCAATTCTCATTGATTGGACCAAACCTAGATCTCTACGTTTTGCATTTTAGAAGTTCAACGAGTGTTGCTCAATATCATTGCGGTGCTGAAATCTGAGACGATACGTGCCCATTGATGCGATAGATGCAGCTTGGGACATCGGCCGTTCTCTCATTTGAATTGGTTGTTCAGCAGGCAGAGATAGTGCCGTGTTTGGCGTCTGGAGTTTTGAGGATGTTGCCTCCGCATCGGTATTGGGGTTGGTTGCCCCATCCGTTGATGTCGACGATGATGTTGGTGGGTTGGTTTGAGTAGATGCATATTTCGCCGTCGGTTGAGACTTGGGTGGTGACTGTGGCGGCGACTGTTTTGCCGGTGGTGTAGTTGAGGTTTGATGCCAGCGGCAGTGTTCCGCATGGGTACACCGTGATGAAGCCTGAGGCATTGGGTTGATCGGCGGTCACTGTCAGTTGGACTGTTCCGAGTCCGTCATCGGGGAGTCCAGCGACTCCGTTGAGTGGTAATCGAAGTTCGTCGGTTGCCCCGTACTTTTTCTGTGTCACAGATATTGCGCCTTGTGGTGATGCGGTGCGGGTGTCAACGAGTCGGGTTGGGCCGACCGGCGTTACTCCGGATCCTTGA
>Ga0214919_10008331_pt1 | contig 13686 bp, 6 predicted proteins | sample LL1503_MetaG_FD_177994 | JGI IMG/M metagenome (GOLD analysis project Ga0214919, IMG submission 177994) | Freshwater microbial communities from Lake Lanier, Atlanta, Georgia, United States - LL-1503 | ecosystem: Environmental > Aquatic > Freshwater > Lake | place: USA: Georgia | collected 2015-03-15
TGATTGAGTACGGGATCTTGGAGAGGGATGGGGGAAGTGTTTATTGGGTTAAGGGTTAGCTTGCTCTAACCACTCTTCAGTGAGTGATTCCGCTTGGCGAATCACTAAATCAACTGCCGCTTTTGAAAAATCGGGCGGATATCCATATTTATCAAGCAAATTGCGTACTAGGACTCGAAGTTCGGCTCGAGTACCTTCTCTCACTGACCAATCAATCTTTATGTTCTTCTTTACTTTCTGAGTTAATTCCTGCGCCAGCTGCACTAACACTGAATGCTCCATATTTCGCACAGCCTCTTCATTTGCCTCCAGGGCATCATAGAAGGCAATCTCGTAGTCATTTAACCCATCAGCATTTCCCTGCGTTACTTGCATATTCAATTTCTTCGCAAGTGCAATCAGTTCTTCAATCACCTGGGCTGTTTCAATTCCCCGCTTACTATAGCGATCGAGTACCTTATCGAGTTCATCAGAGTAAACAGAATTTTGAACAATATTTGTTCTGAATCGAGACTTAATTTGATCCTTGAGCAACCTTGAAAGAGCTTCCACGGCCAAATTCTTTTCCTTCATAGCGCGAATCTCACGGAGAAATTCTTCGGAAAGAAGGCCAATATTTGGCCTATCCAAGCCAGCAACAGCAAAAACATCCACAATGCCTTCAGGGACAATTCCTCTTGAAAGAGCTTGTCGAATAAGTGCATCGCGTTCTTCACTAGAAACTTTCTTCACTGTTACATCCGGTTTAGTCAGCATCACTCGAATGTATTGGTACAAAGCGACTTCCTCGCGGTGCTTTACTGCTTCAGGGTGGCTATTAACCAAGGCATAAGCTTTCGATAATGTCGCAGATGCATCTGCAAATCGCTTCTTTCCGTCTTCGAGCTTTAAGACAAAATCAGCAATTTTAGTTATGGCCTCATGTGGTTTTTCTTTGAATCCCTCCATTGAGCACCCGTGCAGAATGTCTCTGACAACCCCCAACTTTTCAGTGAACGTGGTGAGAGCTTGTTCTAGGAAACCAATTGGAGGTGCGGATCGCTTGCCCCTTGTATAGGTAGCAATTGCGTCCTTAAGTTCCGTTGCGATTCCTAAGTAGTCAACCACTAACCCGCCAGGCTTATTTTTGAAGACTCTATTAACCCGTGCTATTGCCTGCATGAGGTTGTGACCCTTCATTGGCTTATCGACATACATTGTGTGGCAGGGCGGTGAGTCGTAACCCGTTAGCCACATATCACGAACAATCACGATCTTCAATTCATCAGCAGGATCCTTGAAGCGATTCTCTAAATCTCGCTTTTGTTGCTTGGTGTAAATATGAGGGCGAATCTTTTCTTTATCGGAGGCTGAAGAATGGAAAACAATTTTAATCCCGCCTGTGTGGTGATCTGTTGAATGCCATTCTGGCTTTAACGCGATAATTTCATTATAAAGATCTACGCAAATATTGCGACTCATCCCAACAACCATTGCCTTGCCATCAGCTAATTCGGGTGAAGCGCATCGGTTAGCAAAATGACTCACGATATCTTTTGCGATTTCTTTAATTCTTGGCTCAGAGCCAACGATTAATTCAAGATCAGCCCAGCGACGCTTCAAGGTTGCTTGGACGCTATCTTCTTCATCTTCAACGAGCTGTTCAGCTAAATCATTCAGGACCATTTTGGCCTCTTCGGGAAGCTCAAGATTTACCAATCGGCTTTCGTAATAAATTGGAACGGTAGCCCCGTCATCATTAGCCTGAACCATGTCATAAATATCAATTTCATCACCGAATACTTGACGAGTATCTCTGTCTGCTTCCGCAACTGGTGTACCTGTAAAAGCAAAGAAAGTGGCGTTGGGTAAAGCGTCTCTTAGATGTTGTGCGTAACCAACCTTAAACCCACTTTTTTCCACTTTTGCAGAAAATCCATATTGAGATCGATGGGCTTCGTCTGTAAACACGAAAACATTCCGTCGCGCCGTAAGGGCCGGAAACTTAGTTTCCTTTTCATCTAACTGAAATTTCTGAATGGTAGTAAAAACCACTCCACCAGCCGGCCTTGTACCGATTTGCTTTCTCAAGTCATCGCGAGAATCAGCCATAACTGGATCCTGGCGAAGCAAAGCTTTAGCTCCGACAAACGTGTCGTACAGCTGGTCATCTAAGTTATTTCTATCAGTAACCAAAACAATTGTTGGATTTTTCAATTCGTTACTCTTAATTAGTTTTCCGGCCAAACAAGCCATTTCATAACTCTTGCCTGATCCTTGGGTATGCCACATTAAACCGCCTTTACCATCACCTCCATCTTTAGATGCTGTTATTGCGCGATGGTATGCCTTAGATACAGCATAAAATTGGTGGTAGCCGGGGAACATTTTTATTGTTTTCTTCCCGGGAACAAAGATCATAAAATATTGAATTACGTCAAGGAGATTTTGTTTACTAAAGAGCCCTTCAATCAAAGTCTGCGTATGCCCAAAAGATCCGTGTGGATCTAAACTGGTACCATTAATAGATCTCCACTTAAGAAAGCGCTCCGTATCAGCCGTAAGGCTTCCCGCTCTAGCATCCGAGCCATCGGCAATTACTAAAGCAACATTGTAGAAAAATAACTTAGTTATATGTTCCTTATAAGTTTCTAACTGATTAAAAGCTTCCCAAATGTCAGTGTCTAAGTCCAAAGGATTCTTAACTTCGATCACAACTAAAGGCAAGCCATTAACAAACAGAACAATGTCAGGGCGCCTAGCTCCTGCTTCACTGTTGTGTTCAACTGAGAATTGGTTTACTGCCAAGAAATTGTTATTTTCAATATTCTCGAAATCTATGACTCTTACTAGCTCCGAAGTCTCTACACCGTCACTTCCACGTACTCGTTGTGGGATACCGTTTACGAACCAGCCCTGAATTATTTCGTTAGCTCTCAATAAATCTGTTTCACCTGGTGATGATAAGAGTTGGTGGACACTGCGAATTGTGTCTTTTGGCAAGCCAGGGTTAATTCGAGCGATGGCATCCTCGAGTCTATCGCCAAGAATTACCTCTTTATAAGATGAACGTTCAGAAGCGATTCCCTCTGGGGCTATGTCAGGACCGTATTTCCAATCCCAGTCGATTCCTTTAAGCCAGTTGATGCATTGGTGCTCATAACCGTCTTCATTAAGTGCATTACTCATGATGCGATCGATTCAGATGAAATCTCAAGACAACCGTCAACGAGTTGTGGAAGTATAGAATCTATCAACTTAGAAAGTGTCATTTTTTCTTCCTCAAGAATAAGAATTCTTTCAAATGTAGGATGGAACAAAGAATCAAATGCCTCAATCAAGTTACTTGGCGGCAAAATTCTTTCAATATCTAATATCTGCCCATTGCTCACATTTTGTTGCGCACTGCCCACTGCTGCATTAATTACATCCAGCTTGAATCTTGAATCTCGAGTCAGGCAATATGCAAATGGAATCTTCCACTCTCCACTTGTGAGACCAAATTTTGCCACACGTTGATTTAGCAGTGGAGCTGGAGACACACCTGGTACAAGTCCCACTTCGCCAACATAACCCGAAAGCCCTATGACCATACTTCCCCTCGGAAGTCTGTATGTATCAGAAACTCCGCTTCCGAGTTCGAGTGAAACAAAAGATCCTTCATTTAGGTCCACAAAGCCTGGTTTCACCGATCCAATTTTGATTACAGGTACGCCGCTAGATGTCCACGTTGACGATTTGAATGCATAGCCACCTTGAAGTGTTAAAACTTCGCCAACAGGTCCGACCTTCCATCCCTTCGGAATTATCCCAAGGTCTGACTTAACAAATGAGTCTGGGAATAGTTTTGCCGTGTCAGCATCCATGCCAAAGGGCTTCTCGCCATTTTTCTTGGCGTGGACTGGATCGAAATCTATAAACCAAGATTTGAATAAGGATTGGGCAAGGGCTTCTAAATTCCTTGAGAGAGCTTTGTTATTAGCAATTTGCTGGTCTATTAAGGAAATAGTCTCGTTAATCGCTATTTGAGTTGGCAAGTCAGGAAGTGGAACTACTTGCTCTCCCAAATTTTCATTACTTATTCTTCGCACAGTTGTACCAGAATCTCCATAAGCTGCCTTGGTACGATATAAATCAACTCTATACATGTTATATAAATACTCTACAGAAAATTCATCTGGTTTAAGAGGAATTGCTTTAAGAACATCGCCAGAGAAAAGGTAAGTTGAGAATTTATCACTTTCAGGCACCATGAGTGGCGAAGCGAGTAAGCCGAAACCTTGCTCTGTTCCGGCAAAAATTACATCCCCAACCTCTGCTACATTCTCAGGTTTATAAGGACCAGTGTAAAATTTTTCGGAGTTTTCCTTATACCCTCCGCCTTCTTCATGAGAATCCATTCCGATTAAAGCGACATCGGATTCCTCCGCTAAGAACTCACCTTTATACCCAAGTCCTTTTTCAAACTTGAAGTAATCCCCTAACCGAACTTGTTTAAAGGCCATTCGACAATTTTCCAAGCACTTCGTTGATCTGTTTCCCAAGAGATGCACTTGTAGCTAGCTGTTCCTTGATCGTAAGAGAAAGTGAAGGCAAGACTTCCTTAAGTGGTAGCGGCTGATCTCCAATAAGGGCTTCGGTACCAATATGTCGACCGGGAGAAAGAACATCGCCTTTCTTAGCGATATCTTCACGTTTGACAGACTTACAGAACCAGTCGATATCTTCATATTTTCCATTTGCCCAGGCTTCAAAGGTGTCACCAATCTTCTTGATTTCTTCTGGGCTGAATTCTATTTGAGTGCTGGAAATTGAAGTTCCCATCTTTCGAGCATCAATAAAGAGAACCTGATTTTTGCGATTATTTTTCCAACGTGACTTATCCTTATTAAAGAACCACAGAGTTGCAGGAATTTGAACGTTGAAGAATAGCTGACCTGGTAGATCAATAATGCACTCCACAACATCATCATCTAGAAATTTTGTACGTATGGTTCCATCTGTATCTTGTGCCGATGTAACTGCACCGCGAGGCATAACAATTCCAGCTCTTCCTTTTGGAGCAAGATGGTGGATTGCATGACTCATCCAGGCATAGTTAGCAGGCTTCTCTCTAGGTACGCCGTATTTCTTCCAGCGAACATCATCTAGTAAATCCTTCTTTGGGTAGCTAGCATTTTTTCCAAAAGGCGGGTTCATCATGATGTAATCAAATTTCAAATCTTTATGTTGATCATTCTTGAAAGTATCACCAAAGGTACGTCCTAAATTGAAATCAATTCCGCGGATTGCGAGATTCATTGCGCAGAGACGACGAGTCGTTGGATTGGACTCTTGTCCGTAAATGGAGATGTCCCCAAGTTTTCCACCGTGGGCTTCTGCAAAGCGCTCACTTTGAACAAACATTCCACCAGATCCACAGGCAGGGTCGTAGACGCGGCCTTTTGTTGGTTGAAGGACTTCAACGATTGTTTTTACGATTGAAGGTGTTGTGTAGAACTGTCCACCGAGTTTTCCTTCTGCATTAGCAAACTTGCCAAGGAAATATTCATAGACCTGGCCAAGAATATCGGAGGCTTCACGTCGTCCCCCATCAAATGAAAGTTGACCTATAAGGTCAACAACCTCACCTAACTTATCGACTGGGAGTTTTGAAGCTGCATAACTTCTTTCGACAATTCCTTCAAGTTTTGGGTTCTCTTTTTCTATCGAGAAAAGAGCATCATCAATCTGCTTAGCAATATTTGTTTGTTTAGAGTTTTGTTGCAAAATTTCCCAACGTGCTTTTTCAGGCACCCAAAAAACATTTGCCATGGTGTAGTAGTCGCGTTCATCCAGGGCGATCTTTCTGGCCTTTTCTTCTTTCTTGAAGTTCTCACTTTTTGGGTTGGAAAACTCAAGTTCAAGTTCCGCACGGCGCTCTGAAAAAGCATCCGAGATGTACTTGAGGAAAACCAGCCCCAATACGATGTGCTTATATTCGGCGGCATCCAGATTTTCACGAAGGGTGTTTGCTGTGTCCCAGTACTTGCTTAGTTCCTCATTCGATAGGCCCATTAATTAAATTCCTCTTCCTAGTTAGAATCAGTTATCTGAATGAGAATGACTGTTACGTATAGTGACAATCCTGCCACGTAGGGCAGACAACAAATAGGGAGATCTGTACCAATCCTGTACCAAAAACTATCGGTGAGAGGGTGTAGTTACGGGTAATGACTGGACACCCGAAATGGGGGGCTTGGTGCTAATCTGAGCGTGAACTAGGGGTTAGTCGCATTTCTTAGCGGGATCTGTTCATGGCTGGCAAATAGGCCTAACGGATTAAGTGACCTTTGTGTCAAAATTGAAGCAGGTGGCTCGAGGCCTCTAATTAATGGCACAAAAAGGGGCAGGCATGAAGCAACTTACGCCCCCAGAGATTCTCGCCAAGTTAGATCCAGAGCAAAGAATTGCTGTTGAAGCACCAATCGGGCCTGTGCGAGTTATCGCTGGCGCCGGTACAGGCAAAACCCGTACTTTGATTCACAGAATCGCATACTGGGATTCAATGGGAATAGCTCCATCCGATAAAACACTATCTGTTACTCATTCAAATAAATCCGCCGCTGAGCTTAGACACCGACTTAAAGAGCTAGGTGTTCAAAAGATCCATGCCCAAACTTTCCACGCGGCAGCAAAGAAGCAGCTGGAAGATCACTGGAAAGAGCTTTCAATCTATTGGAATGATAAAGGTTTTAGAAATGAATTCCCGACAATCATCACGGAGTCATCGAAGGTCAGAGGCGAAAATCAATACTGGATAATCCGCGGGATAGTCCAGTCGGTAATAAAACAAGCTGATTTAGTATCAGCAAAAAAAAGAGATTTTGACACAGAGTTAAATCAAGCGGTGAATGCTGAATTAATACTCTTACGAGCGCGAATGATCTCAATTGATGAATATGAAAAAGACTTGTCAGGAAAAGAAGAAATTGGAGTACTGACAAGAGACGAATTCATTCGCTTTTATCGAAAATACACAAAGAGCAAAAAGTCTAATAATCAGGTCGATTTCGCAGACTTGCTTGAGATGTGTATTGTCATGTTAAAAGAAAATCCACAAATAGCAGCTAAAATTCATTCGAAATATGAGCACTTTTTAGTAGATGAGTTCCAAGATAATGACCCTGTCCAAGATGAACTACTTTCACAATGGCTAGGTTCGCGAAAAAGCATTTGTGTGGTTGGGGATCCTCGGCAAACTATTTACTCGTTTAAAGGTTCTGAACCTGCTCTTCTAAATAACTTTGGTAATAAATATACAGATTGTGTAACAGTTGAACTCGTAAGAAATTATCGATCTTCCCCTCAGATTGTTGCTTGGGCCAATCGACTCATGAAAGGAACTTCAGCATCTGGTGGCGCAAAATCAGACTTAATAAGCATGGAACCTGAAGGACCACTACCAAAAGTCATTGAATGCGACTCAGAGAAGGCAGAACAGAAAGAGATAGCGGAGAAGGTTAAGGCGCTAGTTACCAACACCAAGATACCGAATAACGAAGTCGCAGTCCTTGTCAGGATAAATTCAAATATTCCTATATTCCGGCAAAGCTTAAAGAAATTAGGCATTCAAACTAAGTCCCCCGGAGATACATTTTGGGCAGATGTACTCCCAATTATGAAGGAGTTACAAAAGGAAATCCCAGGCTCCCAAGAGAATGGTCTTACGGCACTTTACGAGATTCTCCACGATCAGGGCTGGAGTCTTGAAATTGAAGAGGGGGAGAAATTCGATCCCCAGAAGCAACAAAGGTTAGATAACGCTGATGCACTAATCGCATTGGCTCAAACTTTAACCCCAGAAGAAATAGAAACGCCACTAAATCTAGCAAAGTGTTTTGCAAAAATGCGCGATGAAGCAAAAGACGATCACGATAGCAACGCAGTTACAGTAACTACGATTCACAAGGCTAAAGGTATGGAGTGGGATGCCGTATTGCTCCCCAAATTCGTTGACGGATTAATTCCTATCTCTTTTGCGCAGTCTTCCTCCGAAATAGACGAGGAAAGAAGGCTTGCATATGTCGCAATCACGCGAGCCAGAAAGTATCTGTTGATCTCATGGGGAGCTAGCTACCTAACTGTTTTCGGCAACCTAAAAACTCAGTCTCGAAGTAGATTTGTAAGTTTTATGGAAGAACCAAAGCCAGTGATAGAGGAACCAAAGCCAGTGATTGAGCGTCCGCAAAAAAAGGAAATAGCCTCACCGAGAAGTGGGGCTGGTTGGGGTTTCCAGCCACCTGAAAAAAGCGGATCTGTTCCCTTTGACCCTCTTATTGGTTGTACCTTTCTTGCAGGTAGCCAAATTGCTGTTGGTGTGCGAATCAGCCACCCTGTGCATGGATTAGGCACGATCGACACCGTTAAGAATTCATACACAATTGCAAAATTTGATAGTGGCCGGAGGTTCAAAGTTAAATTTGTTTAGGGCACAGGGGTAATGACTGGAAACCCTAAATAGGGCCGTTGGTACTAATCTCAGTGTGAACTAGGGGTTGGTGGAGGGCGAAGGTGAGCCTAAATTTGCCAGCGAAGAAATTTGTGTCGATTTAGCTAATCAAAGTCCTCAAGACATGAGCAGTCATTAATCAAAAACTAGTTAAATCCTGTTTTAACAATGCGAAATAGAGATCAAACCTTGATCCAATGTCATCTGCGTCCCATGATTTCAAATCCCACTTGCATTCTTTGATGTCTGCTTCTGCAAAGTAGCCGAGAATTAACTTCCGATCCTTCTCAACCAAAGTATCCATAGTTGTTACACTTTTCGTTAAGTTTAAATGACTCTGTTGATAATGAGAATTCTTTGCAATAGGCAGGGCATCCTGTGCTGATCTGTTATCACTTGGATGCAATAGAACTAGATTGCCAAGACTGTGCAACTTAGCGTCTTTGGCCTTCTTAGAGCCAGGTGCAATATGGTCAATATCCCAACCGTTCTTTTGCCCCTTGGGTTTCTTAGCCTCAAAATACTCTTTTACCGTATTCGCCGCCGGCTTATGCAAGTGCAAATCGAGCAACCAAGATAGATGAGCCAGAATTGCGCGAATCTTTGCGCGATCAGATGCCACTTGATAATTCAATTCCTGCATCGTTAACTTGAGTCGATCAAAGCCCTGCTCAGATATTCCTGCAAACTCCGCATTAATCGTATCGAGCTTAACTATCGTTGCATTTGGCCCCAAGTTTCTAAGAGCAGCAGCCCATTTTGGTACGAGGGATTCGAAATCCTGCGTGCGCTCCCCCGATAAGGTATAAAAAGCTGTTCGATTAGCGATCTGCTTAATAGCGCGTTTGAACACTTTTTGGTCTTCAAAATTACTCACTGCAAGTAGCAGAGGGTACTGCTGTACGGACTTCAAGTTGTAAGCAAAATAAAGTTCACTTAGTTCTCCATGTCGGTCACTCTTCAAATCATCGCTAAAGTTCTTCAGGTTCTGAGCATTCAGTCCCAAATCAAGAGCTAAATCGACCGGATCTTGTGATTTATCCTTTAATTTGTCGCTCCAAAATTTCGTAAGTTGATCGTATGTAATTTTTCTACCTGAAGAGTCGCTCCAAGCTAACGCTCTAAGTAAGAATTTGGGATCCTTCAAACGAACGACATGACAATCGTTGAGAATGGCGCTCATATCTTGCCAATATCTTGATATTTCCGTGAAATCATCTTCTGTAACAGTTTGAAAAATACGATTCTTAATCAAATCTGCACTTGTTAAATTCAGTCCGCGATCGTTAATTCTATCGAAAACTGCGATAGCTTCTGATTGAGTCGTCAGAGCTAATTCTACGATTCTGATATTATTCAAAATCTTATCAATCGCAGCTAAGAATTCCGATTTAGGAATCCACGCGTCCTTGAGAAAATATTCTGAGTAGATGTATCTCGCGACAGAAACTAGGTTTGACTGAGTGAGAGATTGAGAGTCTGTCTCAAAAAATATTTCATCGTTAACTCCATCGGTGGCACCTGACCAGTGATACAAGGACTCAATAATCTTATTTGCATTTTCCTGATTCATTAAAACCCGTGGTCTGTATTCATTGAGATCTGCTGAGATGCATGATCGAATATCGACTATCAACTGTGGATGAGCATCTACGTTGCTATCTGCAAGTTTTTGGTTACGTATATATTTGCGGGCGCAAAATAGAAAAAGTAGCAGAGTGAGCGTTCTTTGCTGACCATCGATTAGGGACTTTTGTTGTGAGTTGTCTTCTCTATCGCACAAAATAATTGAGCCAAGTAAATATTCCTTCTCGGAGCTTTCCACAAACTCCTTCAGGTCTGAGAGCAGAACGCCTACCTGACCAGACTCTGTTGCTTGCCAGGAATACTCACGCTGCCATTCAGGAATGCGCAGCAGGCGGTCTTGAGTGAAATATTCGCGAAGAGTTCTTACTGGAACGGCGCCGTTATTAGTTCTAAGCATCCTGCAACACTAAGTGCGAAAGGGTTAAAGATCAATAGGGTTCTGGCTAACCAAGATGGCCAGGAAACCAATTCTCGGGTTCGACTTTTGCCAAATACCCCCACCCGTCATTTATGAATGCACATAAGAGCCCATCAGGAGTTATTCGAATTCGACCGCCTTGAGGTTTCCGGGATAACAAAAGGGTACCTAGGCCTGACGCGAATTCAGGATGGTAACTAGAGAGGATTTGTCCATTTGCACGATTCTCTATCTGACCACTTACTCTCAAAACATAAGAATGTGAAAGCATTTTCCCAGTTATAGGGCTTCCAAATTCCAATTCATCCTCTGCTTTATGCGGCTTTTCAACTTGATTCCCATCTAACACCTTTTCAATTTCATCAATCGCAATTTCAATCTCTGACTTGGCCTGAAACACTTCTTGTTTGCCAATCACTGATGAGTCATTTGTGGTGCTCCTTAAGTAGTCGCACTCTGCCAGGATTGGTAGATCCATGTAGACGCTAGCTGCTCGAATTGTCGACACCAAGTCTTCAAGTGCATCGGGGGTTGCATCTACCTGTCGATGGATCCATGCATTGCGTTCACCGAGCACATCGTCTAGTGAATCGAAAAGCTCTCTCTTTTCTTTGTCATTAAGTTTCTTAATTAGAGTGAATCGCAGGGCACTTTGCCCATTTCTAGTTAAATCTTTAAGTACAGACGACATGTCTCGTATATTGAAATTCCTATACTTATCATTAGCTTGTGCGATCGAAGTAAGCCAATGCTCTCCAACTAGCGCCGACATCTCCAAATCTATTTTAGAAGATAAGTCATCCCCAAAAATCATGAGTAGATTTGTCGCACACATCGATATTTGCAAGTGATCTTGAAGATTTGGTTTCTGGATTCTTATCATGAATTACAACTCTTGCATGATTCTAAAATTGAGTTCTCGGCATCTAATTCGATTGAAATGCGGTTTAACGCATCACGACTGTATGAAGTCCCATCAAGAATTGTATTGCAACGGCCGCAGACTATCGCCCAATAGTGATAGACAGTCTCGGTACCTTGTCGGTCAGATGTGTAGTGGCGTCGGAATATATGTTGTGGTTTAAGTCCACAATTCACACATTTTTCTTGGGTTAGACCGAGGAAAAACCAACTTCCTGTACTAAATCTTTCATTAGAAGATACAACTTTCAAACCAAATTTTGTGCCTAGCTCTGCAACTGACTTTTCATCTGCTGCTAACTCTTCCCACTCCTTTATCAATTCCTCAATATCAACTACTAGCTTTTCGGTATCAACTTCTGGCATGTCTGATGCTTGGGCGAAGTCTTCACTCGCAGGCTCTACAGTTTGCTTTGCTGACATGCGATAACTAATCAGTGGATCATTTAATTCTTCCGAACGCATGCCCAATAAATGTAATCTTCTAGTTGAGCGAGTTGACATCACGTACATCATTCGTGCCGGACGTTCAATATCTTCTTGATCCGGGTACATTTCCTCAAGAATCTTGGCCGGATCAATGATTACGACTACATCGGACTCGAGCCCCTTTATTTCACTTGGCTTCATTGTACGAATTTGAGCTTTACCATGTGCAAGGAAAACTACGCGGCCTATCTCATCAAGAATCGATTCTGGTGCCAAAACTATAACGCTTTGCTCTGCACTGAGAGAATCCTGCGCAATTTCGATTGCTATTTTTAGCATTTCCCCAGAAGTTTTCGCAACAACTTTATTGAGCGAATCGACATCATCCATAAATGGAATTGCACCAGATACTTGAATCCCAGATGCGACTAAGAACTGGTTTGCATACTCAATTACACTGCTTGGCACACGATAACTGCGAGTAAGTTCTCTTACGGTGAAATTTGTATTTCTTCCGAGTTCTTCCAGTATGCCTTCCCAGGAGCGATAGAAGAAAATCCCTGTTGCTTGTGCTAGATCACCCGTCAAACTTATGCTCGAATTATCCGCTAACCTATTTGAAATGACTCTTAGTTCCATTGGGCTTAAGTCTTGTGTTTCATCAATTGCTATGTGTCCCCAAGATTTTGGCTTACCCTCGCTCAAGAACTGCAAATAGTCCAGAAGCGGCAAATCGCTCTCAGACAACTTGTGACCTGGAGTATCTGCATTTTCGATCCAATTTTCAATCTGCTCATCGCTAAGCAGCCCTTTAGCGATGTCGTAAAAGAATGTAGGAGAGGACTTTAGCTTCTTTAAAATCTCAATTGGCTTGACAGTAGGCATCATACGATTTAGCGCCGCCTTAAATTCCTTAGAATTTACAATATCCACGCCTGGATCAACTGAAATCATTTTCCTTGTGATCCCAGTTTCATCCCACTTTGTCATGAACTTATCCACCAATATATCGCGGAGTCTGCTTTCTAAAAAAGACTTCTTATATACATAACTACCCTTATTTGCATAAATCTCTTGACGGAGATACACCGAGTCCATAATTGAAAACTCAATTTTTAAATTCAATATCTTTAACTCAACATTTCGCTCCACTATTCTAGGAAGAGAATTCATGGTTGCCTCTAAGAGTTGCACCATAACTGGATGGCCTTTTATTTCCTTTGCATATTCTGATTCATTCAAATATGTAGGTTTCCACTGGACTAAATCTGAAACCGTGGATAATAAAATGTCTGACTTACCTAATGCAGGTAAGACTTGGCTTACATATTCAAGGAAATAAGGATTTGGGCCAATTAGAAGCATTCCTTTTTCACGTATCTCCGGATTAGCAAATGCGATTCGGGCTAATCGTTCTAGCAAGACAGCAGTTTTTCCACTTCCAGGTGGCCCTTGAATTGCAATAAAGTGATCTGCAGATTCGCGGGAGAGCCTAAATTGATCAGGCTGGAGGGTTGCACCGATTGGCCGCAGATATTCTTCTCGGGTTTCCTTCAACGCTTTTTCTACAAATTCCGGAGCAATTACGCGGTCCTTAATAACCCCCGAATTGAACTCTTCTTCCTGTAGCTCGATCAACTTTCCATTTTTGATAGTAAATCGTGTTCGCGCTACTAGGTCCTCGAGCTCCTCTGCGCCTAAAGATGTATAGCCTTTACCATCCTGGTCCTTGCCTAGTATTAACCAGCGATCAACACCTGGATGAGATGCAGGTACTGCCGGACTCTGATCTGCTTGGGTTAAAGTCAAAAAACCATAATAAAGAGTTTTCCCGTCAGTTAAATCGATACGCATAAAATAT
>Ga0214919_10008332_pt1 | contig 13686 bp, 13 predicted proteins | sample LL1503_MetaG_FD_177994 | JGI IMG/M metagenome (GOLD analysis project Ga0214919, IMG submission 177994) | Freshwater microbial communities from Lake Lanier, Atlanta, Georgia, United States - LL-1503 | ecosystem: Environmental > Aquatic > Freshwater > Lake | place: USA: Georgia | collected...
CTCTACCTGCAGCAACTCTCTCTGCTTCAAGTGCCCAAATACCAACCTGAGTATGGGATTTATTAAAAGCATCAGTTGTCTCATTTAACTCTACTCTTGGAAGAAGGGCGTATGGGCCGCCAAACTTATCTGCAGCTCCTGGCGCGCGAAGGACAGCGTAATTATTGCTCTCATCCTTAACATCAACATCTAACATAAATTTCATCTTATTTAGATAATCAATAACAGGATTGGTGCGCTCATTCTCTAAATGTATCCAGGTAATAGAGCCATCATCTACTAAAAATAATTGATCTTGAAGATGTCCTTGTGGATCAAGGATTAAGGCATCAATCCAGGTTGCAACTGGTAGTTGCTCTAAGTGTTGGGTAGTTAAGGCATGTAACCAGGTGAGGCGATCTTTGCCGCTAATTGAAATCACACCACGATGGGATAGATCTGCCCAGCCATTTCCTGCCACTAAAGCTTTTTGTTCCTGATTTGGTTCACCAAAGTGCCAGATCGCACCCTTATCTGGGCCATCTTCAACTAATACGGCGCTCACTTACTTACTCTTTTTATTAGCGCACTTGCTGCATAAACCATAAATAGCAAAGTGGGTAACATCTGTCTTAAAGCCATACTCATCACTTAATGTATTAACAAAGTTAGCTGCACTCTCAATTGGGGCGTCGCCAATACTTTGGCACTCAGAGCAAACTAGGTGCAGATGAGTTAACTCCTCTGCAGCATGGTATGTCGCACCACCATGGCCTAAGTGGGTGTGAATTACTAAACCAACATTTTCTAAGGTTTCAAGATTTCGATAAACCGTTGAAAGATTAATTCCAGGATGAGTTGAGCGAACTTTCTCTGCAACCTCCTCAGGGGTTGCATGACCTAACTGCCTAACTGCTTGCAGCACTAACTCACGTTGTGGGGTAAGCCGTAGCCCTTTTTCCCGCAGCTCATGTGGTTTTGCCATTAGGTAAGTCTAAGCCCTAACAAAGAAGCGCCCTACTTAACGCTTAGTTGCGCGCACCAAACGTAAATAAATCTGGCAACCTAAGCAGAAACCAAAGGCGCTATTTAAAAATGCAGCAGATAGGGCAAAGCCGGTAGCAATTAAAAAGAGCGCGCTATTTCCAGCCAGGCCACCAATTAATGCAGTTAGTGCAAAGAGTGCGCCAATTAATTGCGCAAATCTTGGTGCGCTCTAATACTCACTATGCACTGGCCCTGAAAGCCTGGGTTGAATTAAATTGCGATATAAAAGGCCATAAATAGATCGACGCAGGCCAAATAGAACCGCTGATAAAAAGACGGCAAATTGAAATCCAATAATTAAATTAGATTCGGTAATTAAGGCAGCTGATAAGACAATGGTGGTAAGGGCTGCGCTATAGCGCGGGCCTCTGGCATCAATTAATGGCACAGATTTACTTTTAGTACTTAAAGACATTTTTTCTCCTTTTATAGTTGGGCTTAAATAAATTAATTTTTAAAGCAATTAATTATTTAGCCAACAAATACAACCTTGAGCGCGCCCATAATCAATAACTCGGCGCTTTGTAAAATAAGTGAGTTGTAATGAGAACATGCGTGTAATTTTAGATGACTTTGGCAAATACTTCCTGCAAGGAGTTTGCAACAAATGCTATAAGGATGCGATCACTTTGATTAATTGATCACGCTTTGGCGCACCGGTGGCACGAGCGATCTCAAAACCTGCCTTATCTAAAAATATGGTGGTTGGGGTGGAGCGGATATCAACCTTACGGACTAACTCAAGATTTGATTCCGCATCAACTTCAATATAGGAGATATCACTTAAAGTTGACGTCACATCACTAATTAATGCCTTTGCCGATCTGCACTCAGAACAAAAAGTGGTGGAGAAAATCACTACGGTTGCCCGCTTGCCATACTTATCACCTAATTCGCTTTCAATTATCTGAAGTCCTCTGTTTTTCTTGATTGTACCTTTTTTGAGCTTGTAAAAAAACCAATAAACACAACAGATGGTGAATATTATTAATAATAAAAATAAATTATTCATTTTTACTTTGCAAATTAACTAGTTATCTAAATCTTAAATCTTGCGATTTATTCATCAAAAATCTCCTATAAATAAAGGAAATTAGCCTCTCAAGAAAGACTAGATTATCAAATGCACCTAATCTCCATAGCTTTGATTTTTTTGATTTTGAATCATTAAGAATCATTCTCACTAATAATTTATAATTTTTAGGAATTCTCTTTGAGTGAATATGGATAGAGTTCAGTTTCAATTCTGGAATATAGGTATCTGTATAAATAATTGTATTCTTTAAATTTAATATAATTTTAGGGGAAACAATCTTTAGAGCGCCTTCTGCTTGATCTTTTAACCCTCGCCCAGAAAAAGGCAAACGACAATTCCTGGCGTCAGAGCCTAAGAAATACCTTCCGATCGAAACGCCATCATAGATACTGGTTGTGGCTAATAAATCTGCGGAAGGTAAATACTCTGCGCCAGTTTTTAGATCCACAAATTCGCCAAGCAAATCCATGTCAGTTATTTCACTTCTTTCCCAGTTTTCTAAAATATATTTCAAAAATAAATCGAAAACATTCAGTTTGTTAATAACTAATAAAGATGCACAACCGTATTTTGCGTGCTGCTTTGGGTACCTTAAGCCCCAATTATCTTTTTCAAACTCATTTTGAATCTCACTGTCATCAAGTAAAACGCAATCAGATTCTAGGTGAATTAATTTACCTAATTTTTGTGATTGCATGTATCGGTCTAAAATAAAAAATCTTTTAGTTGTATTACTCCAATAATTCTTCTGTAAGCCCGTCCAAGTCTTATTTAATGATTTGAATTCATTAAGTGTTGCACTTTCTGGCAGTGATTCTTCGGAGATAACCTCAATATCTGGATTATTTACCACGTATTTATACAGATCACTAACTATCAGAACGATTTTCCGATTTGGAAATATTTCACGGTGAATTTTTAAATTATTAACAAGGTACTTACTAGGTTTTCTCCCAGTTTCAACAAAAACTAATGGGGGTTGTGGGTATGTTTTACTCATTATGATTCTTAATCTTACTCAACACATCTTCGTTGAATGAGATTACTTTCGCATAAGAAACGATATTATTCCTATATAGCTCGTTAAGTTGATATGAGTTTAAAGAAAGTAGCTCGTCCCATGAATCAACAACCATAACTGGCCAATTATTATCTCCGCAATACTCTTTCCTTAATACTACTGGGATGCAGCCTAGGTATAGCGCTTCCCATGTTCTATGGCAATCTAGTCCATTACCAGCCGGAGCTGGGACAAACATAGTTTTTCGCATTAATTTATGAACACTCTTTGGTGAAATTCTTTTTTTAATAATCAAGCTATTACTTGATTTGCTAAATTCTTGTCGATAAATGGCTCTATTGGGATTTGTTTGGTCATTCCACGCAACTAGAAAAGGGATTTTTCGATTAGAAATATCCACTTTATATGTTTTAGAAAAATCACCAATAACTCCGGCGCTTCGATAACACCTGCGCTCTAATCCAAGTGGAATAGGAGTTATATTATTTTCTTTTCCGACTAAGTTATTTGAGAATATACGTTTTGCAACGATTAAGACTGGTCTTAATTTTTCTGTAGTTTGTAGCGTGTCAGACTCCATAATAATTAAATTATTAATTGAGTTCGGCTTTATTTCTTCCAATCTTTTTGTAAACTGGCTAACTAATTCACCAAGTAAATAAACCGAGATAAAGTTTTCATCTTTTCTTATAAAATCGTTTAACTCCTTCTCGGTGGTTATGGTGTAATCACAGAGCTCGAAGTAAGTATCTGAGGACAGAAACGGATAGCTTGATTTTCTTATTGACAGGTTTCTGGGCTTTATAGACAAACTTAATCGAAATGCCATCCGAAAAAAGAGATCACTAACTCTTAAAATCGGAGGCATTTTCACACTCCAAGTATAACTTCGTAGAAATTTATTTGTGCCAGCTTGCTTAAGGAAGGTATTATTAGGTATGGCAAGAATCCTTCTTCTAACAAATAGCACCGGCGCAAGTGCTGATGTCTTGCCCGCCCTTGCCCTGTTGCAACATGATGTGAAGATCTTGCCAATTGAGGCCTCTGTTTTAGTTGAGACTCCAATTGTTGATTGCTTACTCATTGATGCTCGTCGTGATCTGCCAAATACAAAATCATTTACCAAGTTAATTACCTCAACTGGGGTGGATGTGCCAATTATTGTTATTACAACTGAGGGCGGCCTATCTGCCATTAATGCAGATTGGGGTATTGGTGATGTAATCCTTGATACCGCAGGCCCTGCTGAAATAGATGCACGAATACGAATTGTTATTGGCCAATCTGCAATTGAAAATCTGGTAAATGATCCTTCTCTTCGCGAAATCAGAAGTGGTGAGGTAATAATTGATGAGTCCAGTTACACCGCCAAGATAAAGGGGCGGGTATTAGATCTAACCTTTAAAGAGTTTGAATTACTTAAGTACTTAGCCCAACACCCAGGCAGGGTCTTTACTAGATCTCAACTGCTGCAAGAGATCTGGGGGTATGACTACTTTGGTGGTACTAGAACTGTTGATGTTCATATTCGCCGCCTTCGTTCAAAGCTAGGACCAGAGTTTGAGGCAGTTATTGGAACTGTCCGTAATGTTGGTTACCGCTTTAATGCAAGTAATTCACAAGTATCAGCTGATTTAAGTTAATTACTACCTTGCAAGAGTTAAAACAATTAACACCTGCGCTGCAAGAACAAGTTTTATCACTTATAAAAGCTGCCCAAGATTTTGATAACACGCCAGCGATTGCTGAGCATGTGCTGCTTCACTTGCGCCACGGTGGGGATAAGGCTGATTCACACCTTGTAATACAAAAAGATAACCAAGTAATTGGTTATGCTCACCTTGATAAAACCGATCAGGTTGCAGGGCCTAGTGTTGAGTTAGTAATAGATCCAGAACACCGTGGAGGTGGTATTGGATCAGAGCTTTTAGAAGCAGTGATAGAGATTTGTGGTAACAAGATCCGGCTTTGGTCCCATGGTGATCTGCCACAGGCACGGAAACTGGCTGAATCAAATGACTTTATAAAGGTGCGCACTGTAATTCAGATGAGTAAAGATTTGACTGAGGTTTCACCAATAGATTGTGATTATCAAATAAGAAGTTTCTTACCAGATCTAGATAATAAAGCCTGGCTTACCCTTAATAACCTGGCATTTGCCAATCACCCAGAGCAGGGTAATTGGAGTGAGGCAGATTTATTAATCAGATTAAATGAGGATTGGTTTGATGATAAGGGTTTTTTTGTTGCCCAAGATCAAAATGAGTTAATTGGCTTTACTTGGACCAAGATCCATGGCGGACACTCACACGCTCATGTGGCAGGTGAAGATCATCATGATCATGCCCCAATTGGTGAGATTTATGTGACTGCAGTCAGTGATAAGTATGGTGGAAAAGGGGTTGGAAAAGCATTAACAATTACCGGTCTTAATTACCTAAAGTATCAAGGGTTAAGCAGTGCGATGTTATATGTTGATGAAGATAATCAGGCAGCATTTAATCTATATAAATCACTTGGCTTTATTGAGTCAGGCAAAGATGTTATGTATAAGTTAAAATCTTAAATATCCACAGATTTTAATTTCTTAACATTTACAACTACTAAATCATTTATCTTTCACCGGCTACCTGTGTAGCTCAACTGGATAGAGCGATCCACTTACGAAGGATTGGTTGTGGGTTCGAATTCCAACACAGGTAGCATAAAAATAAGGGACCTGCGAGGGTCCCTTATTAATGAGCAATCTCTTACGAAGGATCAATCTAAGAATATCAACAAATTGCAATTATGAGAATCGCAACGCTTTATAACTGGATATAGCAGCTTTTTAACTAAGAGCGGTTAATAATACCAATAAATATTAATTTAAAAATCTTCACTAAATGTAATCAAACATTCGATATATGTATCACCTTTTATACCAAGGTTTTGTGCATCAGGAGGTGCAGTAACTGGTTCAATACAAATACCATCCTCATCTTGGCTATAAACCATCCAGTAAGGCGTATCACACTCCATAGTTAACCGCGCTGCTCCTGGCCAAACAATCTCAGGAACTCCCAAAACTTCCATAAATGTGTCATCCCATGGTGGTGAGGTTGGATTAATAATCTCACCCGTTGGTAGGTAATCATCTCCTCTTTTAAACATCTTATTTGCACTAAATAAAAGCTCAGCAGAATCTCCCTTACCAATCTCACGGGCAAACCATGGATGAAAACCTAATGTCACCGGTAGATCACAACCATTTGCTTCATACTCAACCGACCAACGAAGTGCGTTATCTAAGATCTCATAACTTTGCGTAACTGTTGCGCCATTAAATGGTGAAGGAAGTTCAAGGTGTTGCCGGCCCCCGCCAATATCCTCCCAAGAAGATAAGGCGCCATATCCAATTAAAGCGTGTGGTGGATCAAAGTTATTTGGTAGTTGATACTTTTTCCCTTTTTTATCTTTAATAACTCCATCTCTAATTCTTCCAGCAAAGGGAGACATAGAAAACCAACCCCAAGTTAAATCCTGTCCACGAAAGGGAACTACAAACTGCATATCCCGCCACTGCACAGATGCAAGGCGTGCTCCTTGATCTAAATCAATTGCAATTGAGATCTGATCCCCATCAATATTTAACACTTAGATAATCTCATCTTTCGATGGTGGTAGTGCGCCAGTTCTAGATACGGTAATTGCTGCAGCCTTTGCCGCCCGCTCTAACATCTTTCTTAGAATCTCACCACGCAATTTATCTAACCCGCTCTCAATTATTGCCTCTACCAATATGGCACCAACTGTGTCGCCAGCACCAACCGTATCTGCCACCACCACTTTCTGTGCTGGTACAGATATCTTTTCATTATCTCTAAAGCCAGCAAGTCCTTTGTCTCCAAAGGTAACCACAACTAATTCAGCCCCTTTTGCGAGCCATGCATTAGCCACTTCATCAATACTTCTATCTGGATATAACCAATTAATATCATCATCACTAACCTTTACTGCTGTTGTGATATCAATCCACCGATCTACCTGCTTCACATACTCATCTCTATTATCCATAACAGCTGGCCTGATATTTGGATCAAAGACTATTGGGGCTACCTTTGCTAGATCACTTGCCCACTTATGCAAAATCGAAGCAGCAGGCTCTATTGCAGTGACTAATGTGCCAATGTGAAGTAGTGAAGGTTTATTTACTACTGGATCAGGAAGCCAACTAGGTGTGAAATCAAAGGTGGCAGTTCCTTCAATTACAAACTCATAATTTGCTGATCCTGTGCTTGATAATGAAACTATTGCTAAACAGGTTGGCTTATCTGAAAAATGAGCAAAATCTAACTTCACATTATCTTTATGTAACTCTTTAAGTGCCATCTGGCCATACTTATCAGAAGAAATTCCATCAATAAATTGGGTATCAATTCCAAGCTTTGCTAAGGCTTTGGCAGTATTTGCTGGGCCTCCTCCAACAACTGCTTTACGCTCTGTGCCATCTGGAATTAAATCAATTAATACCTCACCAACTACCCAAACTTGATTACTCAAAGTAGTTCGCCTCTGCGTGCTAAAAACTCAGTTAAGACTTCAACTGCAAATAGGTGATCATCTACTTGAGGTAGGCCACTAATAATCAATATCCCAGCAAAGCCGGTTGGAGTAATTAATGGGACCGCTCCACCATGTATTGCATGGGTTTCATCGGGCACATTATTTTCCTGATACCAATCAATACCGCGCTCCTCAGCAGATACCCTCTCAAACATTGTTGAGTGGTGCTTTAACATCACAACTGAAACCTTACGGTTTATCCACCAATCATTCTCAGGTTTTGATCCCTCGAGCGATGCATGAAATACAACCCACTCACCAATTCTTACCTCAATTGCAATTGGTAGTTTTCTTTGCTTACCTAGCGTTGCAGCTATCTCACCGATCTCAAGAGCATCGGTATTTGTTAAAGAGGCAAGTTTTAAAACCGCTTCCTCTTCAAGTAATCCCTTACTGCTAAAGCCACCTGTGGTCATGCGGGTTAGCCTATTAGAGTTTTTACTTTGTATTAGAGGTAGCTATATCCTTAATAATCTGATCAAGATTTATCTCAGGTGCCCACCCTAAAACATGCTTAATCTTTGAAATATCAGGCACTCGCCGTTGCATGTCCTCAAACCCTTGCGGGTATGCCTTTTCATAGGCAATCTTTTCAATCGTAGATTTTGAACCAGTAATCTCAATAACTTTCTTAGCTAACTCCATAATTGAGATCTGTTGGTTATTACCCACATTAAATACTTCACCAACCGCCTTATCTGAATCCATTACTAGCAGTAATCCTCTAACAGCATCCGTTACATGGCAAAAACATCTAATTTGATCTCCACTGCCATAAACAGAAAGTGGTTCATTTTTTAGCGCAGCACTTACAAACCTTGGTACAACCATTCCATAGTGACCAACTTGGCGAGGGCCTACGGTATTAAATAATCTAACTAATCGAACCTGTAAACCTTTTTCTTGATAGTAGAAATAAGCCATACTTTCATCAACTGCTTTAGCTTCACTATAGCTCCACCGGCTTAACAGAGGAGAGCCAAGAACTCGATCTGAACTCTCACTTAATGGAACTTCATTGTTTTTTCCATAAACCTCACTTGTTGAGGTTATTAAAATCGGTTTTTTGTATTTATCACATAACTCTAAGATGATTTCTGTACCCTTGATGTTTGTCATTAAACTCTCAAGTGGTTTATTAACTATGTTAAATACCCCAACCGCAGCGGCAAGATGTAATACATAATCACTTTGAGATATCAGTTTATCCATTAAGGGCAGATCAAAGATTGAACCTTTTATAAATTCAACTGAACTATTGAAAGTATTTTTTCCAGTTGAAAGATTATCTATTACTGTAACTGAATCACCGCGATTAGTAAGTGCTTCTGAAAGATGAGAGCCGATAAATCCAGCACCGCCGGTAATCAGATACTTCATTAGATTGAACTCCTGGTATTAAGTATTGGAACAGAGCCTAATTTCTTCAAATCTAAATAGTCATGCAGAGTCGCAAGGATTGCTAAATCAAAATTATTGCTCAGGGCAACAGATTTTTCGCCATTCCACTCTTTAACCAAATCATCATGCCAAGATACTTCAGCACCTTTTTTCGCTAAACCATTGATTAATTCTTCAACTGGCGTCTCTCTAACATCTGCGACGTTGGGTTTATAAGAAACTCCAACTAGTAATACTTTTTTACCCTTTAACCCACCAATCTTCTCTTCAGCGCGACCAACAAAATATCCTGGCATCTCTTTATTTATCTGAACGGCCAGATCAATAAATCTAGTTTCAATACCAATCTGGTCGGCCTTATTTGCTAGGTAAACTGGGTCAACTGGAATGCAATGTCCTCCAACTCCAACGCTCGGATAAAATGGCATAAAGCCATAAGGCTTAGATGCTGCGGCATTAATTACACCATTAACATCTATGCCTAACCTCTGACAAAAAATTGAAATTTCGTTGATGAATGAGATGTTTACCAACCTAAAACTATTTTCAAGAAGTTTTGCAGTTTCAGCCACCTCTAATGACTCAACCGGAATGACGTTATCGATAAACTTAGAATAAAACTTAATAGCCATTACCTTAGATTGTTCAGTCAAACCGGCAACTATTTTAGGTGTATTTTTAATATTCCAATCCTTATTTAGCGGATCTATACGTTCTGGTGAAAATGCAACGTGAAAATCTTCTTTGCTTAATCCAGAACCTCTTTCAAGTATCGGTACCAAGAAGTCTCTTGTTGTACCGGGTTCTACGGTTGATTCCAAAATAACTAAGGACTCTTTTGATAAATATTTTGCAATTTTTTTTGCAGCATTTTCAATAGCAGTTAAATCTGGAAGATTATTTGTATTTAGTGGCGTTGGAACACATATTAGAATAACACCACTTGCACTAATTTCATTATAATCCGAAGTTGGCTTATATTTTCCAGATTTAATAACTTTAGAAATCATCGAATCACTTACATCTTCAATACCACTTTTTCCTGATTGTAATTCTGCAATTTTGCTTGGATTATTATCAACACCAACCACAGAGTATCCGGCCTCGCATGCAGCAAGTGCGAGGGGTAGTCCAACATAGCCTTGACCAATAACTGATATTTCAATCCTCATAGACTTAATTTGAAATCTTTCCGAATTCTTGTTTTGCTACCTCAGCTATTGGATCACTCGCAGCAAAAGAAAGAATTTTGTTAACCATTAATGACATATTTTGAGGATCATTTGTAACTTTGTAAAGCTGGGCTAGTCCAAGATAATTCTGCGCGTTCCACGGGTCATATTTAGCAATCTGGCTTCGGTAAAATATAGCTAATTTAAAATCTCCTGCTTTCTCATATGTATCAACTAATAATGCCAATGTGTCTAAATTTCTAGGATCCTTATTTATTGAATCAAGAAGCAACGCTATAGCCTTATCTTTTTTCCCTACACGGGACAAATTAACCGCTGCTAAGTTTTTATACTCTGTGTTTGTAAATCTACCTTCGATTACTTTTGTCGCATTAAAATCAAATATTGAAACTTGCTGTTGGTTGTTTGAATCAACTTGTATGTTTAAATACCAAGTTGCTTTTTCAATCTGCCTAAGTGGGTTAATGATTAAAAAAGAAATTAATAACAAAAGACTAGTGATTACTATTCTATAAATATCTAATTCTATACTTTTACTTGAATTTCTTACTTGTAAACTTCCAGCTTGAAATGATAAACCTATTAATGCTCCCCCAAGAATCCAGCCCCAGATTGATAATCCTATAAATTCTATGGATATCAAAGATTGAGCTTGATAAGCAATCCAAGCCGAAAACAAAAGAGTTGACACTACTTGTTGATTTCCGACTGTACTCTTAATTAAGCATACAGACTTATACCCGATAAGTATTTGAATAATTAAGTAAATTACTCCCAAGAAAATTCCGCCAGTAGCGAAATTTTGTATGACAATATTATGAGCATTTGAACTAGTAATTCCCCATCCATAAGCTAAAGGATAACCCGGATCACGGAACTCTTTAAAAAAAATTCCATAATGATCCGGGCCAATACCTAAAAAAGGATTCTGGGAAAACATTTTAATTCCAGCACTCCAGTAATATTGACGAACTGAGATTGAATTTTTATAGATAATACTTTCTAGTGGACCAATTTTGAAAACAGCTAATAATGACAAGATTAAGGTAAAAAACATTAATACAACCGAAATAAACCAAATTTTCTTGTTTTTTCTATATAAAAATAAGGATGAAAATATTGCTAGTCCGAGGCACAACGTAATCACTGCCTGCCTTGCATTAGTCTGTAAAACTGCATAAACCAAAACTATAAAAGTAGAAAAGTATAGAAAAAATAAAATCTTATTTCGTAAATTAATAATTGATAACCCAAACACTACAATCGCAAAAATTGTCATTCCAGCTCCAGAAAAATTTGTATTTCCGAAAGTAGAAATTACTAGATTTGTTGACGACCATTTAACCCAATCGTTTCCAGTAATCTGAATTAAAGAATACAACCCGGTTATTAATCCTGCTAAAGAAAGTATTTGCAATCCGGAAAAAATATTCTCAAATCTAACAAATTTTACTGATGCTATAAAAAAAGTTAAAAACCCTACATATGTAAGCAACCCATTTCTTCTAAAGGATTCTCCAAGAAATGCAACTTGCGAACTATAAGCAAAAAGAGATGAGATAAGCATTACACTTAAATACAAAATGCATAGCGTGCTTAATGTACGATACAACCTTTTATCTTCAATTGATATTTTATTTTTCTTGGAAAATACATAACCTAATAATACTGATGTGAATAAAATGAGCAGCCAAAATTTCGGAGAATTAAATGGGTCTTGCGATTGAGTATCAAAATACAAAGTGATAACTAATGCACCAAAAAAAATCCAACGAATTTTATATTTGTTTTGTATTTCAGATTTACTTATTTTTTTCATAGTCAAATAGTAGTGTAATAAAGATAGCCTGGCTCTTCTAAGAGCCAGGCTATCTTTATTTAAATTAAGGTTATTAAGCCTTAACCTTCTTTTGGATCTTTAGGACCAAGTTCGTAAGAGTTGTGATCAAGGTCTTTAGTGAAGCAACGGTTGTTGCCAGCGCAGTAACAGCAGCAAGTGCTGCAGCTCCTGAATCAGTAACTGTTGCTGATGCAGATACTTTAACTTGACCAGCCGTAGCTAGTGAAGTTCCACCTGTTGCAGAGGCTGTAACAGTTGCGCCTGATGCTGGCATGTAAACTGTGTACAACTTAGCAGCTGTAGTTGATGTACCTACGTAATCTTGAGCTGCAGTAGAAGTAGTTATAGATACAGAAGTTACCGTATCTGAACCATTTCCAGCGGCAGAACTCAATGAGATTCCACCAGTTGCAAACACGTTAGCAAAGGTGTTATTAGGAACAGCTTTACCTGTTGAGTCAAGAACCTCAACTTTTAAAGTGGCCTTTTCTCCTGGAGCATATGAAGCCTTGTCCCAAGACAGCTTCACTGTTGCAGCTGTTGCTTGTGAAACAGTCAGTGAAACCTCGTTTGAGTACACTGTCTGACCAGAAGCGTAAGCCTTAACTTTTGCTGTTCCAGCAATAACTCCCGTTACAGGACATAAGAATGCGCCAACAGTTGTGTTTGCGTTAGTACATGCTGTTCCAGTATCTGAAATTGTTGCTAAGGTATCTGAGTAAATAGCAAGTGAGCCACCCCAAAGATTTCCATTGGAATCTTTTGCTACAACCTCAACAGCAGAAGCATTTGTACCTACTCCTGGAACTGTATTCACAGCTTTTGCTACCAAAGTAGTTGGAGCAGATGCATAGAATGTCAGCGATTTATTTGCGAATGTTACTGTAGCAGATTTTACGGTAATTACCGCAGTACCTGAAGTTCCATCAGCAAATATAGGGTAATACTTCGCGCCACCTGCTGTGTAAGCAACAGTTAAAGATTTACCTGTTGATGTACCACCGTGTGGGCCAAAGTTTCCTATAGTGGTTGTAATCGTTACCGATTCAACGGCCTGACCGCCACCTGTGTTCACTAGATTTACATACAACCAAGCTCTTGCAGTTGTTGAAGCTGTTGCAAGTACACTAGTTGTGATATCTGCTGTTGGTGTACCAGAAGCAGCGCTGTGTAGAAACGCACTTGAACTACCAGCTGATGCAACAAGTGACTCTGAATCAAGAGCAGCAACTGTGAATGTCATAGTTGCAGAAATTGGAGTACCTGTATTCTTCGCTCCACTGCCAAATTGATTTCCGGCCTGTGTAGCAATAATTGAATATGTGTACGTTCCAGTAGTACGGGCTACGGTTGTATCAAGAAATGCAAATAACTTCATTGCTTGATATCCAGCCAGAGTTCCAGCTCCTAGGACAACACCATTTACTGCCGTTGTTGTCATTGAGTCTGTAGCAGGAATGCCGCCAGTTACTGCACCCATACCAGCCGTCATTGCTGCAAAACTGCCTGCAATACTGCTTTGTGGTAGGCCTAAGGCAACTTGTGAACCTGCTGTATCGCCGAA
>Ga0214919_10008333_pt1 | contig 13685 bp, 11 predicted proteins | sample LL1503_MetaG_FD_177994 | JGI IMG/M metagenome (GOLD analysis project Ga0214919, IMG submission 177994) | Freshwater microbial communities from Lake Lanier, Atlanta, Georgia, United States - LL-1503 | ecosystem: Environmental > Aquatic > Freshwater > Lake | place: USA: Georgia | collected...
GCCAGACCCGCCGGCCCCTCGGCGGGGCCATCGGCCAACATCACGATGGTGGCCGCGCGCGGCTTCAGCGATGCGGTCTTCATGGTGTGAGCAAGAACTCCCGCACCGCCCGCACCTGGTCGGGTTGCACCAGCGTCGGCGCATGGCCGACACCGGCAAACTCGACCAGCCGGGCACGCGGGCCGCGCTCGGTCATGGCTTGTGCAGTGGCGCGCGACAGCAGGTCTGAATCGGCGCCGCGCAGCAGCAAGGTCGGGCAGCTCAGGCGGTCGTAGCTTTGCCACAGCAAGGCCTCGCCGGCGCGCGCCAGTTCGGGCGTGACCAGGCCGAACGGCTTGGCCAGCGCCGGGTCGTAGCGGGGTTTGAAGCCGGCACCGTCGGGCATCAACTGCGGACGCGTCAGTGCCAGCCACTGCGCCCGGCTGTGCGGCCCAAAGCCGGTGCTGATGGCCCACAGCGCGTCTGCCGCTTCGTCCTCGGTGGCCCAATGCATGGGCTGGCCCAGGTAGCTGGCGATGCGTTGCAGCGAGGCTGGCTCGATCGTCGGGCCCACGTCGTTGAGCACCAGGCGCGACACCGGCGATCCCGGCAAACCTGCAAGCCCCAGCCCGATCAGCCCGCCCATCGAGGTGCCGACCCAGTGCACGCTGCTGGCGTCAAGCCTGGCCAGCAGCGTGACCATGTCGGCCACATAGGCCGGCAGCTGGTAGCCCATCGGGTCGCTGAGCCAATCGCTGCGGCCACGGCCCACCACATCGGGGCAGACCACGCGGTAGTCAGCCGCCATCGCTGCGGCCAGCGTGTCGAAATCGCGCCCCTGACGCGTCAGGCCGTGGGCGCAGACCAGCACCCGGGGGTTGGCCGGGTCGCCCCACTCCCAATACGCCATGCGGTGCAGGCCTCGGGTGTCGAGGCATTGCACATCGCGCAGCTGCGGCGGCGCCGCGTTTGGCGCGCCAAGGTCAATGTCAGTCACGGGTAGGTCTCCTTGCAGATAATCATTGCAGCAAGCAAATCATCGCAGCAAGCCAACCAGGAAATCAGATGCTCAACGGAAAAACTGCACTCATCACCGGCTCTACCAGCGGAATCGGCCTGGGCTTGGCGCTGGCCATGGCACAAAACGGCGCCAACGTGATGCTCAACGGCTTTGGCGATGCCCAGGCCGCCCGCGCCGAAGTGGCCAAGCTTGGCGGCCGCGTGGCCTATCACGGCGCCGACATGAGCAAGCCGGCCGAGATCGAGGCCATGGTGCGCGCCTGCGAGGCCGAATTCGGCGCAGTCGACATCCTGGTCAACAACGCCGGCATCCAGCATGTGGCCAATGTCGAGGATTTCCCGGTCGATCGTTGGGACGCGATCATCGCGATCAACCTGAGCAGCGCTTTCCACACCACCCGGCTGGCGTTGCCGGGCATGAAGTCACGCAACTGGGGTCGGGTGCTCAACATCGCGTCGGTCCACGGGCTGGTGGCCTCGGCCCAGAAATCGGCTTATGTCGCCGCCAAGCATGGTCTGGTGGGCTTTACCAAGAGCGCGGCGCTGGAATGTGCGACCACCGGCGTCACCCACAACGCGATCTGCCCGGGCTGGGTGCTGACGCCGCTGGTGCAAATACAAGTCGACGCGCGTGCCGCATCGGCCGGCGTGTCGCAAGAAGAATCCAAACGCCAGCTGCTGGCCGAGAAGCAGCCCTCGCTGCAGTTCACGACGCCAGAGCAACTCGGCGCGTTGGCGGTGTTCCTGTGCTCGGCGGCAGCCGACAACATCCGCGGCGTGGCCTGGAACGTCGACGGCGGCTGGGTGGCGCAGTGATCACTTCAGCGCGGTGCGGCAAGCGCTGTTGTAAGCGCTGTTGTTGAAGCCGCGTCGAGCGAGCCATACCCAAGCATAGGGCTGAACAGGCGGCGCAATCACCGTCAATTGCGGGCATCGCGGGCCCCGGGGCTGGGCAGAATTCTGCCGATCAGCACCTGCGGAGGCCGCATGACCCCCCCTGCCACACCCAGACCCGACCGTGTGATCGTGGTCGACGACGATGCCCGCATCCGCGACTTGTTGCGGCGCTACCTGACGCAAGAAGGTTTCGAGGTCGTGCTCGCCGAGGACGGCAAGACGCTCACCCGATTTCTGACGCGCGAGAACATCGATTTGATCGTGCTCGACCTGATGCTGCCGGGCGAAGACGGCCTGTCGATCTGCCGCCGGCTGCGCGCGGCCAAGGACATGACGCCGATCATCATGCTCACCGCCAAGGTCGAGGACGTGGACCGCATCGTCGGCCTGGAGGTGGGCGCTGACGATTACCTGACCAAGCCCTTCAACCCGCGGGAGTTGTTGGCCCGCATCCACGCGGTGCTGCGCCGCAGGCCGACGCTGGAAGCCCCAGGCGCGCCGAGCCAGTCCACCCAAACCGTGAGCTTCGGACCTTTCGAATTCGATCTCTCGCTGCGCCGCCTGACCAAGGCCGGCGAGGCGCTGGCGATGACCACCGGCGAGTTCTCGATGCTCAAGGCCTTGGTACGCCACCCACGCCAGCCGCTGTCGCGCGACAAGCTCGCGCACCTGGCGCGCGGGCGCGAGTTCGAGCCCTTCGACCGCAGCCTGGACGTGCAGGTCTCGCGCCTGCGCAAGCTGATCGAGTCCGATGTCACCCAGCCCCGCTACATCCAGACCGTCTGGGGCGTGGGTTATGTGTTTGTGCCGGACGGTGCGGCCTGAGGCCCGGCGCAAGCGATGAGGCGGCGCCGTCCCCAGTTGGCGCTCAGCCTGTTCTGGCGGACTTTTGCATTGCTGCTGCTGCTGGTGGTCGGCGTCTTCGCCTGGGTCCAGGTGGTCGGTGCGCCAGACTTCGACCACCGGCCGGCCTGGCTGGCGGCGATGCTGGCGATCAGCTTGGGGCTGTTGGTGTGGATCGCGCGGCGCATCAACCGGCCGCTGCGTGAGTTGTCGTTTGCCGCCAGCCGGATCCGCGGCGGCGAGTACGACTCACGGCTCGATGAGACCCACCTGACGAGCGAGATCCGTGAGGTCAACATCGGCTTCAACCGGATGGCACGGGCGTTGGCCAAAGTCGACGCGGACCGCGCGGTGATGCTCGCGGGCATCAGCCACGACTTGCGAACGCCGTTGGCGCGCTTGCGGCTAGAGACCGAGATGAGCGTGGCCGACGAGGAGGCCAGGCAGAACATGGCGTCGGACATCGCCCAGCTTGACGCGATCATCGACAAGTTCATGGATTACGCCCGCCCAGGGCCTGCCCGGCTGCGGCCGGTGCAGCTGTCCAGGCTGATCGACAAAGAGGCGGCGAACATGCGCGATCCCAGCGAGATCCGCATCAGCGCGCGGGTGGCGATCGACCTGGAGGTGATGGCCGATGAGGTTGAGCTCGGCCGGGTCTTTGCCAACCTGTTCGAGAACGCCAGGCGCTATGGCCGCAGCGCCGACACCGGCATCGCGATGGTCAGCGTGCGCTGCGTGGCCACTGGCGATTCGGTGATCTGCAGCGTGCTCGACCAGGGCCCGGGCGCAGCAGCCGAAAAATTGGGCCAGCTGACGACCCCGTTTTTCCGCGGCGACGCGGCGCGAACCGCTGCCACAGGTGCGGGCCTGGGACTGGCCATCGTCGACAAGGCGATGCAGCGAATGGGTGGTCAGGTCGTGATCGCCAACGCACCCGAGGGCGGCCTGCTCGTCACGCTTCGCCTGCCCAGGTCGGCAAGAAAATAACTAAACAAGAGAGCGTCTTTTTCAGGCGCTTCTCAAGCAAATGTGGCTTTGCGGCTTGATCCCCACGGGGGGCGGCCGGCTTCGGCCGGCCTTGGGGCGCTCAACGGTCAGCCGCGCGACAGCAGGCACACCGCCCGCGCCTCGATCGCCAGGCCCTCGCCCACTGGACCCATCTTCTCGGCCGTCTTGGCCTTGACGTTGACCTGGGCCGGGGCTAGCCCGAGCAGCGCGGCGATGCGCGCGGTCATCGCCGGCATGTGCGGCGCCAGCCGCGGCGCCTGGGCGATCACGGTCGAGTCGACATTGACGATCTGCCAGCCGGCCGCACGCACCCGGCGCGCGCACTCGGCCAGCAGTGCGCCCGAGTCGGCACCCTTGAACGCTGCGTCGGTGTCTGAAAAGTGCCGGCCGATGTCGCCCAGCGCTGCCGCTCCGAACAGCGCGTCGGTGATCGCGTGCAACAGCGCATCGGCGTCGGAATGTCCGAGCAGGCCATGGCTGTGCGGGATGTGCACGCCGCCCAGCATCAGCGGCCGGCCAGTGACCAGCGCGTGGGTGTCCCAGCCTTCGCCAATGCGAAGCTGGGGCGGCTTGTGGTTCAGTCCTGTCATGGCTTGTTCCCGGTCTTGGGCTGGATCGCCTGCGCGGCCTGCCAGCAGCCGCTCGGCCAGCGCGAAATCGCCCGGCCAAGTGACCTTGAGGTTCTCGAGCTCGCCTTGCACCAGCTTCGGCGCTTGGCCCAGCGCCTCCACCGCGCTGGCCTCATCGGTGATGGACATACCCGACGCCAAGGCCGCCTGCAGCGCCGGGCCCAGCATGCCGAGGCGGAACATCTGCGGCGTCTGCGCTGCCCATTTGCCCTGGCGGTCGACGGTGGCCTGCACCCGCCCGAGCGCCTCGCTCTTGAGCGTGTCGGCCAGCGGCAGCGCCAGCAGGCCGCCGACCTCGTCGTTGATACAAGCGTCGATCAGCCGGTCGACCCAAGCCGCGCGCAGCAGGCAGCGGGCGGCGTCGTGCACCAGCACCCAGTCTTGAGGCTGGGCGCCGCGCGCGCGCAACTCGGCCAGGCCGTTGGCAACGGTCTCGGCCCGGCTGGCGCCGCCGACGCGGGCGACCCAGCGGCGTTCGCCGGCAAAACCAGGCAGTTCGCGGTCGAAATCGCTGTCCTCGGGTGACAGCACCACCAGCGTGGCGGCGAGCCTGCCGACCTGGGCCAGCGCATCCAGCGTGTGCGCCACCAGCGGCCGACCAGCGACGGCAGCGTATTGCTTGGGCGCTGCCGTGCCGGCGCGACTGCCGGTGCCAGCGCAGGGCACCAGCGCGAAACAGCGGGGTTCAAGCCCGTGGTCGGGAGGGATCATCGGGTCCGATTCTAGAATCCAGCGATCCCACGCCCCCGAGACCCAAGCTCCGGGGCGTGTTGCCGTTTCTTGCCGAGCCTGCCCCATGCAATTGCCAGTCATCCACCCGGGAAAACGCTTCACGCTGCCCCGCCCCACCGGCTCGGCCGATGCGCTGCTGTTGGCCAGGCTGGCGCAGGCGAGGATGGCGGAAAAGCGCTTGCTGGTGATCATCACCGCCGAGCCAGCCGATGCGCAGCGACTGGCCGACGAGTTGCCGTTCTTTGCGCCCGGCGTCAAGACCACGCTGTTCCCGGACTGGGAAACCCTGCCTTACGACACCTTCAGCCCGCACCAGGACCTGATCTCGGAGCGACTGGCCACGCTGTGGCGCATCCACAGCGGTGAGGCCGATGTGGTGCTGCTGCCCGCCACCACCGCCTTGACGCGGCTGGCGCCGCCCAGCTTCCTGGCTGCCACCACCTTCCGCTTCAAGCAAAAGACAAAGCTGGACGAGGCAGGCCTGAAGGCACAGCTCACATTGGCCGGCTACAACCATGTCAGCCAGGTGGCGTCGCCGGGCGAATACGCCGTGCGCGGCGGGCTGATCGACCTGTTCCCGATGGGCTCGCCGGTGCCTTACCGGGTCGACCTGTTCGATGACGAGGTCGACTCGATACGCACCTTCGACCCCGACACCCAGCGCAGCCTGTACCCGGTTCCCGAGGTGCGGCTGCTGCCAGGGCGTGAATTCCCGATGGACGAGGCCGCGCGTACCACCTTCCGCAACCGCTGGCGCGAAAAGCTCGAAGGCGACCCGACCAAGAGCCGGATCTACAAAGACATCGCGCAAGGCATCGCCACCGCCGGCATCGAGTACTACCTGCCGCTGTTCTTCGAGCAGACCGGCACGATCTTCAGCTACCTGGGCGAGGACGACAAACGCGCTCAGCTGGTGCTGCACGGCGAGGTGGATGTGGCACTGGAGCGGTTTTGGACCGACACCCGCGAGCGCCACCGCTTCATCGCCGCAGACCCGCAACGCACGGTACTGGCGCCCGAGGAGATCTTCCAGCGCAGCGACGAGTTCTACGCCAACGCCAATCGCCATGCGGTGCTGGTGCTGCGCGGCAACGAGCCCACCAAGGGCTCGGACGAGCCCGCATCTGCGGTCTCGTGGGCCCGCCCGCTGCCCGATGTCTCGGCCGACCGCAGCGCCACCGAGCCACTGGCCGCGCTGGGCCGTCACCTGGAGACCACGCCGCACCGGGTGCTGATCGTCGCCGAGAGCCTGGGCCGGCGCGAGAGCCTGCTCGAGATGCTGCGCGACCACAAGATCGAGCCACCGAGCGTGGCCACGCTGGCCGAGTTCGAGTCTGGCGGCGAGAAGTTCGCGATCACCGCCGCGCCGCTGGCGACCGGATTCTTCTGGCACGAACCGGCCGCCGAGCCTGGGGTCGCGATCCAGTTCATCACCGAGACCGAGCTGTTCGCCAGCTCGCCGCAGGGCCGGCGCCGGCGCAAGCAAGAGCAGGTCAGCAACGTCGAGGCGTTGATCAAGGACTTGTCGGAGTTGAAAGTCGGCGACCCGGTGGTGCACGGCAACCACGGCATCGGGCGCTATGTCGGGCTGATCAACATCGACCTCGGTGACGGTGCCAGCGAGTTCCTGCACCTCGAATACGCCGACGCCGCCACGCTCTACGTGCCGGTGGCCCAATTGCACCTGATCAGCCGCTACACCGGGGTCAGCGCCGACGAGGCGCCGCTGCACCGGCTCGGCTCGGGTCAGTGGGACAAGGCCAAGAGGCGCGCCGCCGAGCAGGTGCGCGACGCCGCCGCCGAGTTGCTCAACCTGTACGCGCGACGGGCCTCGCGTGAGGGCCATGCACACCGCTACTCGGCCCACGACTACGAGGCCTTTGCGTCCAGCTTCGGTTTCGAGGAAACGCCCGACCAGCGCGCCGCGATCCACGCGGTGATCCAGGACATGGTCAGCCCGCAACCGATGGACCGGCTGGTCTGCGGCGACGTCGGTTTCGGCAAGACCGAGGTCGCGCTGCGGGCGGCCTTTATTGCGGTGATCGGCGGCAAACAGGTTGCGATCCTGGCGCCCACGACGCTGCTGGCCGAGCAGCATTACCAGACCCTGGTCGACCGCTTCGGCAAATGGCCGGTGCGCATCGCCGAGATGTCGCGATTTCGCTCAGCCAAGGAGATCAAGGCCGCGCTGGCCGGGCTCGAAGAGGGCACCATCGACATCGTCGTCGGCACCCACAAGCTGATTCAGCCCGACGTCAAGTACAAGCGGCTGGGCCTGCTGGTGATCGACGAGGAGCACCGTTTCGGCGTTCGCCACAAGGAGGCGATCAAGGCGATGCGCGCCGAGGTCGATGTGCTGACACTCACCGCCACGCCGATCCCGCGCACGCTGGGCATGGCGCTGGAAGGCCTGCGCGACCTGTCGGTGATCGCCACCGCGCCGCAGCGGCGGCTGGCGATCAAGACCTTTGTTCGCAGCGAGGGCAACTCGATCATCCGTGAGGCGATTCTTAGAGAGTTGAAGCGCGGCGGCCAGATCTACTTCCTGCACAACGACGTGGCGACGATCCAGGCCAGGCGCGAGCGGCTGGCCGAACTGGTGCCCGAGGCCCGCATCGCGGTCGCCCATGGCCAGATGCCCGAGCGCGAGCTGGAATCGGTGATGCGTGACTTTGTCGCCCAGCGCCACAACCTGCTGCTGTGCTCGACCATCATCGAGACCGGCATCGACGTGCCGAGCGCCAACACCATCGTGATTTCACGCGCCGACAAGTTCGGCCTGGCCCAGTTGCACCAGTTGCGCGGGCGCGTCGGCCGCAGCCACCACCAGGCCTACGCCTACCTGCTGGTGCCCGACACCGAGACCCTGACCAAGCAGGCGCAGCAGCGGCTCGACGCGATCCAGAGCATGGAGGAGTTGGGCTCGGGCTTCTACCTGGCAATGCACGACCTGGAGATCCGCGGCGCCGGCGAGGTGCTGGGCGAGAACCAGAGCGGCAACATGATGGAGGTCGGCTTTCAGCTCTACAACGAGATGCTGGCCGAGGCGGTGCGGGCGCTCAAAGCCGGCCAGGAACCTGATCTGCTGAGCCCCACCGGCGTGTTTGGCGGCGCCACCGAGATCAACCTGCACGCCCCGGCGCTGCTGCCCGACAGCTATTGCGGCGATGTGCATGTGAGGCTGAACCTGTACAAGCGCCTGGCCACCGCGTCAGAGCCCAAGCAGCTAGACCTGCTGCTCGAAGAGGTGACCGACCGCTTTGGCCGGCTGCCGGCACAAGGCCAGACGCTATTCGACACCCACCGCCTGCGCGTGCTGGCCAGGCCCTATGGCGTGATGAAGATAGACGCCAACCCCAAGCTGATGAGCATCACCTTCAGGCCCAAGCCGCCGATAGACGCGATCCGCATCATCGAGCTGGTGCAGAAGAACAAAAACGTCAAACTGGCCGGCAACGACAAGCTGCGCATCGAACGTGAATTTGCCGACCCGAAAGACCGGGCCCAGTACATCCGCGACGTGTTGCGGGCACTGGGCCAGCCGACCGGGCCGATCCGGTAGGCACGATTCGGGGGCCATCAGTCGACGTCATCGCCGCCAAGTTCTTCGTCGAGCCGGTTCATCGCCCAGGCGTAGTACCAGACGATCAGACAGAAGACGATCAGCGCACCCTGCGAGGTGGCCCAGAAGCCGAAGGGCCAACCAAAGAAGTCGAAATCCAGCGACCGACCGAACAAGCACACCGCCACCGTGAGCACCAGCCAAATCCACAACAGCGAGCGCGACAGCCGCAGCGTCTGGCGCCAATAAGGGCTGGCGGTGGGTTGGTCAGGCTTTGTCACGAGGACATGCTAGCCCAAGCAGCGCGACCCGGAAATTCGACGCCAAGGGTCGCGGCCAAGCCCGCTGCGCATGACTTGCCCGAGCCGGCCCCCATGCGAGAATCAACAACCGCCCGACACACGATTGAATCAGAACATCCATGGACATCGAACAAGTCAACGCCATCGGCACGCTGCTCGCCGACCTGAGCGCCCGCACCGAGCAGCTCCGGGGGTATCTTTGACTACGATCGCAAATCACTGCGATTGAACGAAGTCGTTGCCGCGCTGGAGAATCCCAGCGTTTGGAACGAACCCAAGCGGGCCCAGGAACTGGGTCGCGAAAAGAAGCTGCTCGAGGACGTGGTCGGCACCATCGATCACCTCAACAGCAACCTGGCCGACAACCAGGAACTCTACGAGATGTCCAAGGCCGACGAGGCTTTCGACGACTTGAAGGCGATCGAGGACGATGCCGCCAAGCTGCGGGAGATCGTCGAAGGCCTAGAGTTTCGCCGCATGTTCAACAACCCGGCCGACCCGAGCAACTGTTTCATCGACATCCAGGCCGGCGCCGGTGGCACAGAAGCCTGCGACTGGGCCGGCATGCTGCTGCGCCAGTACCTCAAATACTGCGAGCGCAAAGGCTTCACGGCGACGATGGAAGACGAGACGCCGGGCGAGATCGCCGGCATCAAGAACGCGACAATCAAGGTCGAGGGCGACTACGCCTTCGGTCACCTGCGCACCGAGACCGGCGTGCACCGTCTGGTTCGCAAGAGCCCGTTCGACTCGGCCGGCGGGCGCCACACCAGCTTTGCCAGCTTGTTCGTCTACCCCGAGGTCGACGACTCGATCGAGATCGACATCAACCCGTCCGACGTGCGGGTCGACACCTTCCGTGCCTCGGGCGCTGGCGGCCAGCACATCAACAAGACCGACTCTGCGGTGCGTTTGACCCACATCCCCACCGGTATCGTGGTGCAGTGCCAGGACGGCCGCAGCCAGCACAGCAATCGCGATGTGGCCTGGAAGCGGCTGCGCTCGCGGCTCTACGACTTCGAGATGCGCAAGCGCATGGAAGAGCAGCAAAAGCTCGAGGACACCAAGACCGACGTCGGCTGGGGCCACCAGATCCGCAGCTATGTGCTCGACAACAGCCGGATCAAGGACTTGCGCACCAACGTCGAGACCTCCAATACTCAGAAGGTGCTGGACGGCGACTTGGACCAGTTCATCCAGGCCAGCCTGAAACAAGGCTTGTAGTTCAGGTGGCGGGTCAAGCCTGTGGCTTGGCTGGCAGCCTATACTGCCCGTGTCACAAATTTTTGAAATGTGTCACATGAAAACCATCAATGTCCGTGAGTTGCGTAACGCGATGCCGCACCTGCGTGAGACCTTGGCGCAAGAGCAAGAACTGCTGCTGGTCAGCCACGGCGAGCCCGTGGCACGCATACTGCCTGTGCCCCGCAAGCGAGAGGTTGCTTCGTTGGCGGCACACCGGGCAAGCATGAAGCCGCTGGCGCCAGGCACGCTGGAGGGCCTGTTCCGTCAAGAGCGCGAGCAGGGCTGAAGCCTTGGCCACCTATTTCGACACCAGTGCGCTGGCCAAGCGTTACATCGCTGAACAGGGCTCGGACACGGTGGATGGGTTCTTGGCACAGCACCCTGACGATTGCGTGATTTCGCCCTTGGTGGCCGCCGAGTTCGAATCGATTCTGCAACGCCTGTTGCGGCAGGGCTTGATCGACGCCGACTTCGCAGCCCAGTCGCGCGGCCAGTTTGCTGCTGACCTGACTGGCGCGCTGTGGGCGATGCGGCCGTTCGAGGTGGCAAGCTTCGGACGGGCAACCGGCCTGCTGCGCGACTTGGGGGCGCCGCTGGCCACGCTGGATGCGCTGCACCTGGCCTGCGCCATTGAAATGAACTGTAATGCGCTTGCCACCAGCGATCGCCAACTTGTCCAAGCCGCTGAAGCCAGCGGCTTGCTTGTCTATTCTTTCGTGAACTGAGACCCGCCATGCTTGAAGGATCCACCACCCTGATCCGCCGCGAGGACTACCAAGCCCCGGCCTTTTGGATTCGCAGCGTCGAGCTGATTTTTGACCTCGACCCGGTCAAGACCATAGTCGCGAGCAAGCTCAGCATCGAACGCAACCCCGACGCCGCACCCGGCCAGCCGCTCACGCTGCACGGCGATGACCTGGTGCTGCTGCGCTGCCTGGCCGACGGCGAAAGCGTGTCGTTCCGCCATGAGCCCGGCCTGCTGGTGATCGACAACCCGCCGGATCAACCGGTGTTCACGCTCGAGATCCGCAACACCTGCGGGCCGGACAAGAACACCCAACTGTCGGGGCTGTACACCAGCGGCGGCGGTTTCTTCACGCAGTGCGAGGCTGAAGGTTTCCGGCGCATCACCTATTTCCTGGACCGGCCGGACGTGATGGCGGTGTTCACCGTCACATTGCGTGCCGACAAAGCCAGGTATCCGGTGCTGCTGAGCAACGGCAACCTGGTCGAGCAGCTGACGCTGGACAACGGGCGCCATCTTGCCAAATGGCATGACCCCTTCCCCAAGCCCAGTTATCTGTTCGCTCTGGTGGCGGCCAAGCTGGTATGCCGCGAGCAGCGCATACGCTCACGCACAGGCAAAGACCACCTGCTGCAGATCTATGTGCGCCAGGGGGACATGGACAAGACCGAACACGCGATGAACTCGCTGATCGCCTCGGTGGCCTGGGACGAAGCCCGCTTTGGCCTCGCGCTTGACCTCGAGCGCTTCATGATCGTCGCGGTGGGCGACTTCAACATGGGCGCGATGGAGAACAAGGGCCTGAACATCTTCAACACCAAGTACGTGCTGGCCAGCCCTGCCACGGCCACCGATGCCGACTTCGCGGGCATCGAGAGCGTGGTCGGCCATGAGTACTTCCACAACTGGACCGGCAACCGCATCACCTGCCGCGACTGGTTCCAGCTCTCGCTCAAGGAAGGCCTGACGGTCTACCGCGACCAGGAGTTCTCGATGGACATGGCCGGCGCTGCGTCGGCCCGCGCCGTCAAGCGTATCGAGGATGTTCGCGGGCTGCGCGCAGTGCAGTTCCCAGAAGATGCCAGTCCGATGGCGCACCCGGTGCGGCCCGACAGCTATGTCGAGATCAACAATTTCTACACCGCGACGATCTACGACAAGGGCGCAGAGCTGGTGCGGATGATGGCCACACTGGTCGGGCGCGAGGGTTTTCGCCGCGGCATGGCGCTGTACTTCAGCCGCCACGACGGCCAGGCCGTCACCTGCGACGATTTTGCACAAGCCATCGCCGACGCCAACCCGGACAGCGCGCTGGCCAGCCATCTAGACGCTTTCAAGCGCTGGTATGGCCAGGCCGGCACGCCCACGCTGCAAGCGCGTGGCGTGTACGACCCGGTCAGCCTGCACTACAAGCTCACACTGACCCAGAGCGCAGCGCCCTCACCCGGTCAGGACCTCAAGCTGCCCAGCGTGTTGCCGGTGCTGATGGGCCTGCTCAGGGCCGACAACGGCCAGGCCTTGCCGCTGCGGCTGGTCGATGAAGCGCAGGCGGCGGGTAACGAGCGGGTGCTGGTGCTCTCAGCGCAGGAACAAACCTTCACCTTTGTCAATGTCGCCTCGGCACCTGTGCCTTCGCTGTTGCGTGGCCTGTCAGCGCCGGTAAACCTGGACGACGGCCTGGGTGACGCTGCGCTGCTGATGCTGCTTCAACACGACAGCGATGCCTTCAAGCGCTGGGAGGCCGGCCAACGCCTGGGCTTGAGCCGCATGATGGCCGCGCTGCCAGACGCTGGCGACCTGCCCGCACTCGACGACGCGTATGTCGAGGCCATGCGCCAGACCCTGCGCGACCCCGCGCTGGACCCCGCTTTCAAAGAGCTGGTACTGACGCTGCCCAGCGAGAACTATGTGGCCGAACAATGCGCCGTGGTCGACCCACAGCGCATCCACGTGCTGCGCGAGCAGATGCGGCTGCAACTCGCAGCGCGCTTGCGCGACGATTGGGCCTGGGCCTTCGAGTCACACCAGGTGCTCGAGGGCTACCGGCCAGACGCGGCGCAATCGGGCAAACGCGCTCTGGCCAACTTGGCGCTGCAAATGCTGGTGCTCGATGCGATGCAGACCGGCGACACGGTCTGGCCGGGTCGCGCCTATCAGCGCTTCAAGGACGCAGGCCAGATGACCGACCGCTACGGCGCGCTGCTAGCGCTGGTCGACGGCCAATCGCCGCTGGCAGCACCTGCGCTGGAGAGATTTCACGCGCTGTTTGCGGGCGACGACTTGGTGATCGACAAGTGGTTCAACCTGCAAGCGCGCGCTGCCGAGCCACTCGCGGCAGGCCCAGGCATCGTGTTGCAGCGGGTCAAGGCGCTGATGCAGCATCCAGACTTCTCGCTCAAGAACCCGAACCGGGCGCGCAGCCTGGTGGCCGGTTACTGCCGAGAGAACCCCGCCGCATTCCACCGCACCGATGCCGCAGGCTATGTGTTCTGGGCCGACCGGGTGCTCGAGCTAGACGCCATCAACCCACAGCTCGCAGCCCGCCTGGCGCGGACGATGGACCGCTGGAGCGTGCTGGCCGAGCCGTGGCGCAGCGCCGCACGACAAGCTGTGTCGCGCGTGGCCGCGAGCACAAGACTCAGCGAGGACGTTCGCGAGATCGTGACCAAGGCCTTGGCGGCGAGCGATTGAAGCGCCGCTAGCGGCTTGCGGGTGGCTTG
>Ga0214919_10008334_pt1 | contig 13685 bp, 13 predicted proteins | sample LL1503_MetaG_FD_177994 | JGI IMG/M metagenome (GOLD analysis project Ga0214919, IMG submission 177994) | Freshwater microbial communities from Lake Lanier, Atlanta, Georgia, United States - LL-1503 | ecosystem: Environmental > Aquatic > Freshwater > Lake | place: USA: Georgia | collected...
TTGGAACTGCCCCAGCATGTACTGCTCTGCTGCCGAAGGCTGCGCTTTGGGTGGTTTGTTTTGAGTCGCTAATGCGACATAATCGTTTTCTTGTTCTTCTTTGGTTGCTGATGGTTTTACGCCCATCTGTTGCAGCATGTACTCTTGCGGAGTCATGCCAGCAATTTCAGCTTGCTTTGCCTGTTGAGTAACAAACGATTTGGCAGGGTAGTATTCACTAGCCAGCGGGGCAATCTGTTTTTGCAAATCACGAAGCTGCTTTTCAATATCTTTGTTGAACGCGTTGTCTGCGTCCTCAGTGAGTGAACCCTTTTGAATTTTCTTTTTTTGTTTTATTAAGTTTTGTTTTTGTTGGGCCAGTGCTTCGTATTGGTCAACAACTTCTTGCTGGTATTGTGGGGTAGCCCTTTTCTCACGTTCTTTCTGGAGCCGCGCCTCTTCTTCAGCACGGGCTTGTTCAATTTCTGTTTGTTGTTGGGTTTTAGCTGGGCCTTCTCCACGCATACCGCTGTACGCACCTGCTGCTCCGCCAAGCAGACCGCCACCAATAACCGCTTGTCCCGCAGTAGCTCCAAGTCCTTCTGTGAGTGACTGGGTAGGGTCGATCTGGCGCATAGCCAAGTTCTGCAAAAACTTGCCGCCTGTTTCTTCGGTAAGTTCACTGCCTGCCTCGCCCAACAGACCTTTGCCAAAGCCTGTAATAGCTCCCGTTGCACCACGCTTACCTGCAAACGCTTCCTCCAAAGTCCGGGCACCGGGCAGGCGTTGGGCCAGTAAAGAAATAACCGCTGCGCCTGCGCCCGCCAAACGGGCGTAATTAAGGGAAGTCTGGGCAGCAGCTTCTGGAGAAGCCCCTTGCGCAATTAACTTCTTGTACATGTCTTCGTAGACACCCGTACCAATGTCAGCGCCTTGCTGAACAGCGCCTGTACCTACAGCGGCAGCAGAACCTTTTTTGACTGCTGCTTCAATAGCTGCATCTCTGGCTTCTTTTGTTCCCAAAGTTTTGGCTGCTTGCCGCAGCGCAGCAACTTCTCCCGACAATGCGGGCGTACCAACGCCTGCCACCAAGGCAGGTAACTGTGATGGGAGTTGCTCCGCTATGAACGAGGACAGCAGCGCGGGATCTTTGACGGTTTCACCAATGCTGGTGAGGAATGCGTTTAGCTGGCCTTCTTTTTCGGCTTCTTTGACGCGTGCTTGGGATGCTTCTTCTTTGCCCCGCAACGCAGCAGACTTTTCTTTCTGGCCGCGCTCTTCTAGTTCTTTGCCGTACCCGTACAGACCTGTAGGCGCAAAGTCGCCGGTTGCAAGGCCGTACATCTGCCCCGGAAACTGAAGCAAGCTACCAATACCTGCTTTACCGCTGGCTCCAATGTCAGAAACCGCTTCGCCCCATGACCGTTCTTTTGGTGCTTCTGGTGCCTGTTGAGTAACAAACGCATCTGGATATGACTGCTGCGCTCGTGCCCACGCTTGCTGAGGAGTTTCCCCCTCTTTAACTAGTAGAGAAGAACCGTCAGGTAAGGGTAGGTACTTAGCCATAGCATTCCAAATTGTGCGGCATTAAACAAACCCCGACGAGGCCGAACTGGCCGGGGCTACAGCATTTTACTTGCGTACAGGGCCGGTAGGCTCATCCATAAATGACATACTGCTTGCATTGAGTTGCGTTTTAATTGCCTTGGCACGAGCTTGTTCATCTGGGTCTTTTGACTTTTCCATCATACGCAGCGCCATCTGGCCTTCCATGGAGTTCCAATACTTAGTTTGGGCAAACTCTCCTCTGGTTTCCGACCCCGCGCTGGCAAGTTTGGTAGCCATTTCTGCATACGCAGGATTAGCCAATGCTGCTTGAATATGTCTTTGTTGTGCCGATGGTGCATTGGCAGATGCTTGCGCAGAAAGCAAGTTATAACGGCCACTTAGAGTACTACCCATCAAACTGGCAACACCGTGCATACCAGTAGCGTCAAGCTGGGCAATACCAGAAGCAAGCGTTGTCTGTCTACGGCCTTCACGTTCTTTTGCTTTGTCCATGTACTCAGCGGCTTTGTCCACATCACCACGCGCTTCAGCACGGCGGGCTTGCTCAATATCACCAAGTTGTTTTTGGCGTTCTTTGCCCGCTTTGCGAAACTCCTTAATAGACCCCGCGTAATCGTCCAAACCAACGCCCATGCCTTTTGCTATATTAGTCATAGCAAACGGGGATTCTCCAGCAGCTACTGCCAAAAAGCCTTTGGTAAGTGCCAGCAACCCGGCTTTTTCTTTTTCCGCTGGCTCAGCCGCTTCTTCTTTCTCAAGGCTTGCTTGGTATTTATCGTACGCTTCGCCTTTTGGCATCTGGGCTTTACGCTGAGCCAAAAAGTAAGCTAGGTCTTTGTTTGCGTCAGCATCCGCAGGCAGTCGCGCTGCCAAATCGCTACGCGCACCAGTCAACATTGACTGCAACCTGCCTTCGTCTGTGGTAGCCTCGTTCCTTAAACCTGCAACAGATAAGCCGGGCATTGTTGAACCGCCCGTAGGAACACTTCCCGGTGGAAGGGGCGGTGTTTTGTCTTGTAGTATTTGCGGTAGTGGGTTTCCCGGATTCATGCTTGGCCCCGCCGGAGCAGGGGGTGCTGCCAAAGGTGCTGCCGATGGAGGGGGTGCAGTAGGAGCCATTGCCGCAGGGTTAGCTGCGTTGCGGTTTGAATACTCCATCAGTTTTTTCAACGACTCTACAACGCCGGGTTTCTGCGTTTCTTGCACAACTGGAACTTTTACAAGTTTTCCAGAAGGATCACGTACATATTTGTACTCCTCAACTAAACCCCTATCAGCATACCCCGCAATCCCACCATCAGCCATTTGCTGCATATTGGGCGCAGGTATCTGCGCGATGCCTTGATTTTCAGGCAGTTGAGTCTGTGCTTGGGCCATGCCCTGCTGGGGCGGCATAGCTTGTGGGGGTGGGGGGTTGATAGCTTGAATTGCCTGATCGACTACCTTGGGAGCGGGCATCTGCCCAGCTTGTCCCTGCTGCGCGGTGCGCATTTTTTTACGGCGGTTGTTCTCGCTCATAGCCAAGGACATGATGTACGGATCGTCCTTGTTCAGCATTGCGTATTTCTGCAATGCAGGGTCGTCCATCAGCGCTAGGCTGTCCGTTACGTCTTGTATTTGACCGATGTCCATTTTTTACCCCCGGCTCATTTGATACATTGCCAAGTCACTTAGACCTGCGCCGTGTTGTTTAATTTGCCCGCCCTCGGCTTTGCCAAAAAGTTTGTAGCCACTTATTGCCGCGCCGCCAATACCTGCTGCTTGACTTAATAGAGATGGCGCGGGCTGCGTAACAGTCTGGCCTAGATTACCGATGGGTTGCCTGTTAACAATGTCAGACATAAACCCAAGTTGCTTGTACGGATAGTTTTGCGCCGCAGCATAGTTTTGCTGGGAAACGTCTAGCATGTTTTGGCCTTGCTGCTGTTGCTGCGTACCAAACAGGTTCTGCATGTTTAAATTGCCGGTGGTTTGCCCGTACAAGTTCTGGCCTTGTGAACCCAGCGTGGCGTAGCTTTGACCGGCACGATTTTGGTCTGCGTTGTACTGTTGCTGTGCTTGTTGGAAAGCGGCTTGGCTACCCTGAGCTTGAATATCACCCATTTGTTGCCCAAGATTACGCTCCCGTTCAGCCCGCATGATGGCATCTCTACCACCGCCAAACGCTCCGGCTTGTGCGGCTTGTGCTTGTTGCTGCGTGCCTTGAATGCCAGATTGGCGTTGTGCCTCACGCTTTTGGATGTCCACCACACTTTGCATGTAGGGCGACATGTACTGGTCAGCCTGCTGCTGACCAAATGTTTGTCCTGCCAAACTCTCCAACCCCTGCGCTGCTTTTACTGAATATGGGTCTTGACTAATTCCCGCAGCACCTGTAAACGCTTTGTTCTGCAACCCCGTAAATTGAGCAACTTGGTCACCAGTTAATCCGTGCGCCTGCGCCCAGTCTGCGTAGCTTTCATAGTCGTTACCGGCAAGTTCTGCCGCACGACCCATTGCCTGTTCGGAATAGTTTTTTATCGTATCCGTTGGATACCCTTGTATGTTCGTATATGTCGTCGTATTGTCTGCCATGATCTACTCCTTAAACGGGAAGATATTTATCTGAGCGGCTGTTTGCCGCTACTTTGTCTTTGCCCACGGTCTTGGAGCGGGCTTTCTGTACCCTGTCCATCATGGCGTAGAGCTTACGCGCTCCTGCTTCTGTGGAGCCATTACCTAGTTCTGAAACAATCCGGGCTGGCACTACGAACTCACCGTCTGCAAGTCGAGCAGGTTGGTTCTGTCCAATGGTGGCTGGGATGTCATCGGACACACCGTCGCCCGGGCCTTTAAGTAGCCTGCCGCCATCAGAGTAGGAGCCGAGGTTGTACATACCGCCTTGGCTTAAAGCGGTAATTCCGCCTCCATCAGCGTAGCGAGAATCAAGCAGACCGCCACGAGCAGCTTCACTACCTCCGGTGTACCCAGAATCTACTGAGCCGTACGATGTTCCACCAAGACCTGATGAGTCTGATACGCCAGAACCAGTACCGTACGAACCATAACCGCGACCGCTACCACCGCCACCATCCCCACCTTCTATAATTGCATTTATTCGATTTATTTCTGCTTGTCGAGCGTCTGCTGCTTGTCGCGCTGTTTCTGCTGCTTCCGCTGCTGCGGTTGCCGCTCGTTGCTCATCAGCTATTCTAATAAAGCTATTAAGCTTATCTTGGTTTTCTTTTTGCGCCCTTTCAAACTGCGCTTGTACAGTTTCCGCATTTGGATCCCCGAGTTCCGCTGCTGGTGCTGGTGCTGGTGCTGGTGCTGGTGCTGGTGCTGGTGCTGGTGCTGGTGCTGGTGTATTACCCCGTCCTGTTTCATACACTGGTCGTTGAAATTCATTGGCTATTGGCCCTGCGCCAGCCTCTAGTGCATCTTTTAATTGCCGCGCTTCATTTGCCCTATCCTGTATTGCTTGGTATTTAGCTTGAATACTTGGATCAAATTTGTTTTGAAGCTGGCCTAGCCATGAGCCATTCCACAGTCCTTGTCCATATTGAATGGCTTTTGCCATATCAGGATGGTCAACAAAATATGCAGACTGCTGCTGATCCGTTAAATTAGCCCAAGCATTAGGATCATTTTTTTCATCCCGTTGCTCACCACTTAGCCCATGACTACCAACAGCAAATTCTGGCATAAGTGCAGAAATTCCATCGGTGCTTAACGCTGCTTTTGCTTTTGCATCGGCTGCTGCTTTTGCGTCGGCTGCTGCTTTTGCTGCTAGTTCCGCTGTTGAGGGGGCTTTGTGATAAAATAAAAACGGGTTGACTGCTCCGGGTTTTCCAAGCAAATAGTCCTGCGCTCTTTGGGAGTCGCTGAGTGTGTCTTTTGTGGCAACAACAATTGGTTGACCATTTGCATCAACTGCGTTAGCTAAGTCTGGAACATTACCAAACTTAACTGGCCCACCCGCATCATAGTGCTGCATTAGGCCACCACCAGCATTACCAAAAACCATTGGCGGTGCATTTTTTACTTCGTCTCCAGAGTACGTTTTTTGTACAACTGACTTACCTGTTATTGGGTCTTTCCCGTATACATACATGTTCCCTGACTGTTGTTTAGGCGCAGGTGTTGTTTCTTCATTTCCAAAAAAATCCATAAGTGCAGGCGCTCCGGCAGCGGCAAGATTCCATTTATTTTTGTCTAAGAAATCCATTGGTGCGTTCATTGCGGAGCCCGCACCTACTTGTAAACGAGCGGCTGTGGCAGCGGGGCTTGCTTGTGCTGCTGCGCTCATACCTGCGTCCCGAGCACCTGATGCAGCGTCCATAGCTACGCTTGGAGAACCTGCCCCAACCAAAGAGCTTCCCAAGCCCGCACCACCATAAGCGCCCAAACCGGCCATCAAGCCTTTTTCCAAACTGCCGGAAGCCAGTCCCGTAACACCGCCTACTAGTAGCCCCGTGCCAACCGTGGATGCCAGTCCTTCCCCTAAACCTAAAGCTGATCCCACCGCGCCGCCAATGCCGGGAGCAAATGCGTTCAAGGCAAACCCAGCAATAGCGGGGAGTAGGTTGTCCAAAATACCTGCTTCGGGCAATCCTGTCTGAGGATTAATAGATAAAGACTGCCCTTGAGATTGAGCCAATGCCTGTAGTCCCTGTACCTCACGGGGAGACATGTGGACAAGGGTTGAGTCAGGGCCGCGTCCGCGCGCGGACATGTGGTTGGCAAGTGTGTGAAGGCTCATGTTTTTACTTTCAAAACGTTACTAGCCGTGGTGTCATAGTATATATCGCCCACCCGCAAATTGGCTAAATCTGCTTGGGTTGGTAGGCTGGGAGTTGTTGACGTTCCCGTAGGAAAAAAGCTAAGACCCGCAATAATGTCTGTACCGTTTGTTTGTGTACTAGCCACCATTGGGCCAGAGTTATCTAGCTGGTTAAAGTACAACCTTAGTACGTTTGTTAACTGATTTATAAGCGCAGGGTCGTATTCCTGCGTTGCGGCAGGCAGGCGAGGAGCGACTACGTTTTTCTGTGCCATTATCTTCGCCCATCAAATCTGAGGTCAATTCTGGGAGAGCCAAGCTGCCACTGCGTACCAATTTGATTGGATGTAATTTTCATAGCCATCTGCCGCCCGCGAATCCTGATATAAATCTGCCCGTTGTAGGTATCCAAATCTATAGGGTATGTCTGTGTGGCAGTTACTGCCTGCTCTGCACTAGAACTTGTCCCGCCCACTGACTTGGGGTTGTTATACCCAGAACCTGAATTTAGTAAGGGTAGTAGCTGCATAGTCAGCGCGGGAATTGTCCCGTCTGTAGACCCGTTGAATGTTAGGTCAGGCAGCATCCTCCACACAAATGCTAATTTATCTCCATCCCCAATATCGAACTGGGCAGAAGTTATGGTTGCTTCAATTGCTAAAGTAGTTGCTGTCTCGTTGTTGTCTACGCCGTACTCGTGATTAACAATGTTATAGCTGTAAGTAGCTGCAATGGGGTAGTTTCGAAGTCCGGTGTCCAACCATGCCGTGCGGGCCAGCGTGCCGTACATCCATATATTTTCAACGTAGTTGTAGATAACGTACTTATCAACGGTGTTGCTGGTTTCAGAGCAGTAGAAGAACCAGATCTCATTAAAACCTTCATTGGTGCTGGCAAATATTTGATCGTATTGGAGCGGGTTAATGTCGTTGTATACATAACGACGTAAATCACAATTTAAAGTTTGAACCCGACCATCGTATTTATAGAACTTGTCTACGCCCATCCAGTAGGTAATACCAGAAGCCATAGCCGCTGCGTTGGGGCCAGCAATAGAAATATTGTCCGCAAGAAGCTGCGTACCCCAGACATAAGGTGGGCCAAGGTATTGGAGTGAGTACAAGGCTTGGTCAGTCCACACCACAATCTCTTGGCGGCTTTGCAGGGTAGTGACAATCTTGGAGCCGTGAGACAGGCGCACGCTACCTGCTTGGTTGGTGATGGCTGGATACCATATGGTCAAGGACTCCTGATCCGACCAGCGTATAAGCATAGGGTCAAGTACCGTGCTACCGTAATCGTTTGTGCCAAACACAATCAAGAACCGGCTGGCATCAGATATGGTAAATGTGTTTTGATACAGTGGGCAGTAACCATCAGAACCGGGAAGCGTGGACAACAACATGCCCCGTGAAGAAATAATCTGTGTTCCAGACTGCGTACCGTAGGTGTTAATGTTTGTTGACAGCGTGTAGGTAAGACCTGTTGGCGTACCTGCTGTGGTCGTAACCCCCAAACCACCAACAGTGGTAGATAGGGTAAATGTCGTAGAACCGTTAGTAGCAACGATGTAGTAGGTAGTGGGATTAACATACCCCGTAATAGACCCTGTACCGCCGTATGTGCCACTGAGTGTCAAAGATTGCCCCACAACCAAAGCAACACTTGAAGCAGTACAACTAAACTGTCCCGCTATACCTGTAATAATTACACCAGATAATGTTGCACTTGCAGTAGGAGATGTTGCTAAATTGTAGGTACTGGCAGTGACATATTTCAAATAGTAAGTAACCCCCGGTAGTAAATTTGAAGGTAGCGCGCTTGTTGTAGAAAGCGTGATGGGCGTATTATTTACAAAAACTACCGTGCTTGTTAGAACACATGGAGAAGCAATGCTTAATGTGACTGTCAAACCGCCTGAATTAGCAATACCAATATTGGCATCCCAGTAGTACATAGGCCCGCCACGGGGGCCATAGACTAGATCTTCGCCCCAGTTAACTTGATTCCAGATGCGTATGGCATCTGTAGAGGAAGTGCCAACACCCCATGCGCCTGAGCCCCAAGTACTTGCACCCCAGCCGGATAGAGGAGCGGCGTAGGATGGCCCGGTATTAATTTGGTAGACGGCAAAGACCGTGCCCCCGCCAACAGCGGCTGTTGCGGCTGCGGAAATGGTGATGTTGTAGGTGTTACCGGTAAGTACCGATATTTGGTACTCTCCCACAATAGTCTGCCCACCCACCGCAGTACCGCCGTAGAAGATTACATAGTCGCCGTTAAGGGCTCCGTGTGCAGCATCCGTTACCAGCACTGTGGTTGTGCCGTCTGTGGTAAACGGGTTGGTCAAAGTGTGTTCTGCGCGGATGGGGGTGATGTCGTAGTACGCCCCGCCGTTTTCAATGTAGAACTTTAAGTTTGTACCAATGCCTAGTAGGTTCTGTGAGCCCAGCGTTACCCAGTTCCACAAAGAACGGCATACACCCACAAATGTAGCCGCAGAAATGCGCGCCCATCCACCTATTTTTTCTGGTGTGTTTTGACGAAAACGTACCTTGTCGGACTCATACCAACCATTTTCATTAGTCAGGCGCGTATTTTCGCGATTCACCCCGCTTTTCAATTGCAATTTTTGCAAAGTCATACGTTAATCCAGTAATCGACATTCCGCAGTTCTGCGTTTAACCAACCCCGGCAGGACTCGTCCGCCACCTTTTGTCCAGAGTAAAAGCTGCTCCTTTGCCTCTACCCAATTACCTGCATTGATCTTGCGCTTGAGGGTGCTGGTTTGCAAACGCCCAGTGCCTAAATTGTAGGCGAAATCCACGATAGCGTTGCATTTTTTCTCATCGGTCAGCAAGACCGGGCAGTGGCGTAAGACGGCGGGTAAGTAGGTATGGTGGAGTTCATGCAGCAATATCGTTTCAGCAATCGTTTCAGAAATCGTTTCATCTGTCAACGCTACCTTACGCCCATCAATGTAATAAGTGCTTCCAAAACCAATTGTGGGAATACCCGCAGGGCAGAGGTAGGGTTTACCCCTATACCCCTCAAACTGTTTACACAGTGCTGCGGCTATGTCTAGCTTCATAGCCCACGCTTCGCCAATGTTCTGTCGAGGAACCAATAGTTCAAAGTACCCGATACCAACGCGGCAAAGTCGGCGGACATGATGAGTTTAAACACTGCCTCTGGAGGCGCACCCGCCATCCAAGCAGTCCAAGCAAACCACACGTGGGCAAAACTCCATAGGAACAAAATCCAGTACGTTGCTACTGGACGCACGGATGCGGACAGGCTTGCAGCCCAACCCCCGGCAACTTTAACCATTTCGGTCTGCTGCTCAACGGCAGAGTTAAACGCATCCATTTCTCCGGTGTCTACAGTAGCCTCGCGTTGCGCCCCAATTTCAGCCATCTTTTGATTACCGCGCAGGGTTTCCAGTTGGCACTGCTGCTCAAACATCTTTAACTCGTGCGCCCGCTCGTCTTTCTTGTCCACCCATTTTAAGACTTCAGGGGCCAGACGGAACACGCCGCCGAGCAGGGAGCCAAAGATACCGCCGCTTAGTAAATCTAACATGTCAGTCCTTTTTGCAGGGAGGAGCAGAGTCCTCGTCGTGGGATAGTTTTACACCAGCCAGCAGCCCGATAAAGCCGCCAATGATGGTCTGAAAAGCTGGCGACAGTAGCTTAAAGATTTCGGCGTTGTCTACTTCTTTTGACCATAAGCCTACTAGGAAAGCCATGACCATGCCCAGCACCGAGATGCAAAGGGTTGCACTGACCATGAGCGTTACTGCAAAGGTTAGCCGTGCTTTGATGTTGTCGTTCATCTTGCCTTCTCCATAATCTTTGCGCGTAGCAAAGGACTGTCTGATGTACCTGCCCACTCCGGCAAGGCGTTCCAAATAGTGACGTAATCGTCCGGACTGCATTGACTTTTATCCAGCCACTCCAGCATGGCTTTGTGGCGCTCTGCTGGGTCGTGCGTTGTCAAACCAATCACATACAACTCCTGCACCGCGCAACTTGATTGCTTTTTGGGCAGTGGGGGCCGGGTGTCGCCCAAAATGAGCTTGTTCTGTGCTGACGATACCGTTGCCAGCATTAAAAAAACCAGAAACAAGCGCATACATGGGCTACATCCTTAGTTCAATACTTCTTTGGGCTTGGCAAGCTCGGCTTTTAGCATGTTTAAGAATGCGTCCTTACCTACCATGAGTTGCTGTAGCTGAAACTGTGTGGAGCCGATCTTGCGATCTAAATCAATGCAGTGGTTCAGGTATACAACTTCTTGCTCATTAAAGTCATTAGCGTTATGCTCAGTTCCGTCTATCGTTACGATCTGGGATTGTTTATTTGCCATTTCGTTTTCCTCTTAGTGCGCCACCAAAGTCGGGTGGCGGCTTTCCCGTTACCAAGGCACTCCAGCCGCAGTCACTGGATTCTTTTGCAACTCAATCTGATTCATGTCGCCTCCGGCTGTGCAATTTCAACCGCTGCTTGTGCTGCTTGATAAGCCGCAATAACTTCAGCAGTCCATGCCGTCTGAGCAAGTGTTGCGTAATAAGCCTCATCCAATACTGTTGATGCCTGTGGGTCGTTGGGCGTAAGGACACAGCGCCAGTAGGTTGACGAAATGACAACCCCGTCCTTTAGAACATCGGTGGTCTTGCGAACACCAATGCAGCCGTTGGGCTGGATGTTGAACTCGGAGATGTAGACGACTTCGGTGAATGTTGACATAATTTTCCTTTGGTTAAGTGTCCGACTAGCAAATCCATGCTAGTTAATTTAAAACAGATTTTTTAAGTAATATACGAAAATGCACCAAACAAACTATTTCCTTGGTTAACTAATGTCAAGGTAGACGCATTAACATTTGTGGTAGACGTAGTTATTGAAGTCAATAACAAATTACAGCTTGAAGAATTGTCTTTAACAATAATTGCATTTGGAAAATTAGCAGCTCCAAAATTTGCCGCTTCACCAATGCAACCACTTTGTTTTCCACCATTTACATCAATGCTTGCTGAAGTAAATGGCAAGCCAGATATTTGTAAGTCACCAACGCCACCGCCAGTGGAACTATTATTTGTTCTAAGGTGAACATAACAAGTTACAAGTCTTCCAACTTTTGTATAGCTACCAAATTGAGCGTTATATTGCATTGTTGGATTTGTTGTTGATGCAGTATAAGTAGGTGTCCAAGTCCCCTCCTCATAATCATCCAGCGTGTTGGCGTTTGATGATGCTGATTGAGTTGCGGGGAATGTAATGCCAGCACCACTTGTTGATGGGGTAGCGTTACCAACACCTAGTGTTGTACCAACTTGTCCTGTTGTCGTAGCACTCAGCGCCCCAGTGACTGCTAGGCCGGTGGAGGTGGAAACCCAGCGATAAACTCCTGCTGTATCGTCGAATAAACCGAAAGAGCCTGCGTTGCCTTGAGCGCGATTTATAAAGTCAAACGTGACGCCGCTTCCTGCGGTGTCTATCATCCGTATGCTACGAGAATTTGTACCGTTTACAGATAATTGTAATGCCGCACTGCCTGCTGTTGGCGTTCCGGTTGTTGTGATTGCAAGATAGTTTGAAGCGCCTGTTACAGAGGTCACCCCGGTAGCACTCAGCGTAGTAAACGCACCCGTGGCAGGAGTCGTAGCGCCTACTGTGCCGTTCAGTGGCCCAGAAAACCCTGCTGACGTTAGTATTGTCCCGTTAAAAGTTAAGTTGGCAGAGTCAGTCTCAAGACCTCCGGTAGTTGAATACACCACACGGCCCGATGTCAGGCCAGTGTTGGTGATGGAGCTAAATGTGCCTGCGCCGCCGGGGGTGTTGGATAGCTTGGCGTAGTCAGAGCCGTTCCAAAAGACATGCGCCTTCTCGCCGTTGACCAGCGTTACGCCGCTAGTAGCCGAACCTTTAACGGTCAGGGCAAACCCACCAGTGGTATTGTTGTTGATGACGTACTGACGGCTGCTGCTAGGCACAATCAAGTTACGCGCTGCGGTCATAGCCCCGCTGACGTTTAGGATAGCGTACTGCGCCGTGGTCGAGCCAATGTTGGTCGCCGAGCTTGTACCCTGTGTGAGCGTGAGCGTGACATCAGTGGTAGTTACCGTGATCGCCAAGCCGCCAGCAATGGCAATGTCCAAGTAAGACGTAACGCTGTTGTTTACGTCATCGCCCCATGTACCGGATTCTGTGCCGGTTACCGGCTGTCCGAGGGCTAGATTGGTTGTGTAGTTAACCGTCATTTATAACTCCTACGTTGCGTTGTCAATCAAAGCCCAGCCGGGGTTTTGCGTATCTGCAATTGTAGACCAGCCGGGGGTTTGCCCACTACTTATATTCTGCCAATTAGCTACCTGCATGTCATCTATCAATTTCCAATAAACCGCGATAACTACACCGACATCGCCTTGGGCATAGTTGCCTGTCAGCGCAAAACTTCTTGGCCCTAAAGCAACCGAACCAACCACGCCCGCCGCAGCCACTCCAGACAGCGCAACAGTAATCCCTTGAGTAACCGAGCCAACCGAACCTGTTGCCGTCAACGGGCTAAGCGGGACAATTACCTGAGACACCTCCGCCTGCGCCATCACACCCACAAGAGGTATAGCGGCAGACTGAACCACCGTACCTACTGCGCCTGTGGCGGCAACCCCTGTCAGGGCTTTATCTCTATCGGGGGATACTGTCCCCACCAAGCCCGCAGCCTCATCACCAGTCAAAGCAAAGGAGCGATTACCAAGGGCTACGTTACCTACCGCACCAGCGGCTAAAACTCCTGTAAGCGTTACCGCTTTACTCTGTACTACAGTACCCACCGCACCTGAAGCTGACACGCCTGTGAGCGCAAGCGTCAAACTGGGGGTAACCGTACCTACTAGACCTGCTGCAACATCCCCGTCCTCACCTTCCGAAATACTTGGGGCTACTGCACCAACCGCGCCTGAAGCAAACACTCCCGTCAGGGCAATAGTGCGATTAGCCGTGATAGAGCCCGCCACTCCAGAGGCTGAGTTCCCTGTTATGTCGAGAGTACCGCCCCAGCCATTACTCCCCCACGCGCTGTCGCCCCAGCCGAGAGACATGGCTCACCCTTTAGGTTGTAGCCAAGCGCAACAGAGCAGTCGTTGTCGTGTTGGAGGGCATGGTCAAGGTAAAAGTTCCGGCAGTGATGGTCTGGGAACCGAAGGTGTGGACACTGATTGCCTTATTACTCTGTGTCGAGTTATAGATCAAGACACAATCAAACGCAGTAGACAGCGTTACCGTTGTGTAGGTAATAGAAGCAGAAGGTGTCCAGTATCCTACGCCCGCCGTTGAAGACGAGTTTGTAGATGTTGGAGCCGTAGCATTTGTTA
>Ga0214919_10008336_pt1 | contig 13683 bp, 11 predicted proteins | sample LL1503_MetaG_FD_177994 | JGI IMG/M metagenome (GOLD analysis project Ga0214919, IMG submission 177994) | Freshwater microbial communities from Lake Lanier, Atlanta, Georgia, United States - LL-1503 | ecosystem: Environmental > Aquatic > Freshwater > Lake | place: USA: Georgia | collected...
GTTTGCTAAGGGTAAGCGGCCAGAATATTTTGAATTGAATCAAAAAATACACGACGCGTTGGTTGAAATGTCAGGCAATGAATCGTTGATGATGGTTCACAGCATTCTCAGTAAGCGTATGCGCAGTCTGCGCTACAGTGGAAACAGCACACCAGATAATTGGCGAGGTGCATTAGAAGATCATGAAGAAATTGCAAAGGCCCTTGGAAAGCGCGACATGAAGGCGATTAAAAAAGCCGTCAACGATCATTTTGCAAACACGATTCAAAGAGTTGTTAAGAAATCTTAAAAACCAAGCTTGAATCAAGTAAATTGATTTGAAATTTAATTTCACAACCATACTACTTCTATACTACTTTGAGTTACCAGAAAGCTGCTAAGTCAATGAATTCATTGAGGAAAGTAGTGATCTAAAGAAGTCTTCACACTGCAGGGGTCGCAAGTTCGAAACTTGCATCGCCCACCAAAAATGTTGTTGTAAATCAAGCACTTAGAGAAATTTAAGTGCTTTTTTTACGTCTAAAAGTAGTACAGTTTTATGGTTTAAAAACTGTACTACAAAACTCAAACTGAACTACAAAAAATCAGGGTTTTTTGGGTAGGAATTTTCAGTAAGCCCAAGTAATATGCGGCACATATTCCAAGTATGAAAACTAACACGAACTCAAATAAACCTGAGACCTCTGCCGGCAAGGAGAGGCATAGATCTTTGCCTAGTGAAATTTCATACATAAAGGGCTATCCAGAAAAACTGTTCATCTATAGGTTGCCTGCTAGTCCGTTTTGGTGGGTTCGTTACTACATCGCTGGTAAGACGGTACGGCGCAGTACAAAGCATGAAGGCAAGCAACAAGCGATCGCTTTTGCTAAGGATTTCTACAGTCAACTGATCATTGAGTACAAAGGCGCTAGCAGTGCAAAAAGTACATCCAACTTTGAGGTGGTGGCAAAGGAAATGCTCTTGGCTGAAGAGGCTAAGTTGGCACGAGGTGAACTCAGCGAGATCACTTACAAAAATACCAAGTACAGATTTGATAAATTCATATTGCCTTTCTTTCGCAAGAAGGACGTCAAGAGCGTTGACTACTACGAGTTAGAGAAGTTTCTCAACAGCGTCAGCGACAAGTCACTTACGCCATCCACCTTGAGTGCATATCTAGGGTTGATACGCAAGGTGTTCTCATATGCTTTGCGCAGAAAGATCATCAGTCAAATTCCTGAGTTTCCAACTGTTAAGGTTAAGGCTGTACCACGTGGTTGGTTTACGCCAAATGAATATTTGAAAGTTCAAAGAGCCGCTAGAAAATTTGCAGGCGTAAAGATTGATGTACGCAAGTGGAAAGACGGTAACGGTGAAACTCAAACTCAATATATTCGTTCTGACTCTAAACCTAGTAAGAAAAAGGGTGATCTAATGAGGTGTGTTGAGATGACTGAGGACTTGCGAAAACTAATTGTTTTTATGTCCCACAGTTACATACGCCCCTCCGACATACGTTTACTCAAGCACAGTCATGTAGATGTGGTCACTGGCGATTACAAATATCTCCGCCTTCGTTTGCCACCGACCAAGGGGCATGGTGACCCTATTACAACCATGCCTACAGCAGTTAGGGTTTACTTAGAACTTAAACAGTTCCATGATGACAAAAGTAAGGGTAGTGGAAATAACGGTAAGGTAATGGCGGACGACTACGTATTCCTACCCCAATACAGAAAGCGTGAATACGCCTTGAAACAACTTCAGCGCCAGTGGGAAATACTCATGGCAGATACAGGGCTAGGTGAGGGTGCAAGCGGAGAAGAGCGGACTTTGTATAGTCTTAGGCACACCGCCATCATGTATCGCCTTATGTTTGGCGATGGCATCAACACTTTGGCATTGGCACGCAATGCACGTACAAGTGTTGAAATGATTGATCGCTTTTATGCCAAGCCACTAAGTGGTGAGATGAATATTGACATGCTTCAAAGTAAGCGTCGTCCACGTAAGATTTTTGATGGTGATCCCGCTTCAGCAATGTTGAAATCTAGTTGATGTAATTTCAAGCAGTGAACAATGAGCCAGAGGTTTAATGTGGACTTTTGAGGTCAGACTATCCAAAAAACTATTTTTGCTATACCTGTCATCCGTGTTGGCAGATGGTTATGAAGTACCAAATATTTCACCAATAACCCCTTGAAATATGGTGGTTTTGATAGTTTTACGTTTGAGAAGAAACGCGTGAGCAGGATTAATCTATCAAAAGGGTAGATACAAGATTACTTCCCGTACACCATCGTAATATTGACCCCCAGAAAAACAGGCGCGCTAACTAGTGGGGTGTTAGATTAAAACTGGTGGGAATGACGATCTTGAAAACGCTTTGAAATTGCGCAGTAAATTTTCAGTTGGCAAGATGAATTTTTCAATGTAAATTCTTTAACCACTCAATGATTTGGGTCGATGCAATTTCAGGAGTTGTTACATGATTTGCCGAAACTTCTAAGTAAGTGCTTTTGGTATTTTTAGGAAGTTTTTCAAAGACATACTCTCGTCCTGTCCTAATTAATGAGTCACCATCTCCAATGACCCAAAGTACCGGAATAGTTGGTGCTAATTTAACAGCGGTAGTTAACATTTCAGCATCAGATAAAGGGTCGTAGTAAGACAGGTAATCTCTGGGTGTCATCCAAACAACATTAGTTCGACCTTGATTTAAATCGGGAAGCGGTTGTTTTTTATCTGCGTTACCAGATGCAACTTCATTCTTTGCTTTTTCGACACCATCTTTGACTGCACAGAATTTAATCTTTGAGTAAGGGATACATAAATTGAAGAAGTATGGAACGTGACCAGGTGCTAACAACACAACCGCCCTAATTTGACTTGGAAATCGTGACGCATAACTTAGGGCAGCAGGACTTCCAATGCTGTGACCTACAAGGACAATATTATTCACGCCACTATCCTGTAACGACTTAACATTTATCTCTATCTCGCTCATCGCTTTATCCCAGCCACCATCAATAAACCTATTCCTAGACCAAGGCATTTCAGGCTTTAAAACTGTCATTTCAGCATCAGTCATCTTTTTGTAGAGAACACCGTAGAAGTTCTGATTTGGCTCCGCCTGCTTACCGTGTAGGAAAACAATGCCCATCTTTTCATCAGAGTGCGCACTTGTTGATAGAAACCAAATTAGTGTCACGACAAGTAATTTTTTAATAGTCATAGTGTTATGCACGTGTGATTTAGATTAAAAAAGAAAGCAAGGTAAAACTCACAAAGTTTGTTGTGTTGATAAATTAAATCACAACGTTGAAATTCGCTGCTTCAGTGCAATCCATTAATACGAATTAGTCAGCCTGTAAAAATTCAGTGGATCGGCTTGTTTTGTTTTAGTTGTAGTCGTCTTTCACGTTGCTGGCGTTGTCTTTCTCGTTCTGCTTTGAGTTGCTCGCGACTTCTCTCAACGTTTTGCTGTAACCCATTTATACGGGTTTGAGCAGGAGTCATGGGTGGCTTTGGTTTTATAAGGCTGTCGAGTAGGGCGTAATCTTCTACAGACTCGCTTGTTTGATTGGGACCAGACGCTATGCTGCTCATGCCAAATTGATATTGGATTATTAATCGAGCATGGGTGGCACTATCAGCAAAAACAATTGTTTTGACCACTGTGCCACCAACACGTACAGATGCAAGATACTTGTTCATACAGTTATTTATATGAACAAGTTGTACGGCTACTTTAAAAAACCAGCACGTAGTGCACCGCTAGTAGATTCAATCTGACCATCTAATTCACCTTGTTCAACTGCTACTTTTAAAGTTTTAAGTGCTTCGATAAGTTCATCTCCTGAACTAATTTCGATAGCGTTCTTTGTTCCTTTTGTATCAAGTGCTATAGGTTTGCTACCGTATCTGATTTGCAAATTTATCTTGCCGGAGTCGTTGATAAACCACCACTCGCGAATACGTTTAGCCGCTTCGATTGAATGTCTTTCGCCTGTAACTTTATTGACGACAGTTTTAACGCGAATAGGTGCGTAGGTACTGCCTTGCTTTTTAGCCTCTGCTAGTTGGATTTGCTCATAGATCTTGTTACTGAGTTTCAGGCGCCTTTGCAGGACTGGACTGGTACTTTTTTCACGCTTACTGACTACAAGTTTAAAGTTAGACAACATGCTCATTTCGACCTCCTTTTTGTGAATGGGCACACATACTTTAATTTCATAATGTGGAATTTCCTAGTCAAAAAGGGGCTCTCGTAAGTCATTGAAATATAAGGAAAAAACAGGAAATATTTGGTTTAGTTTGGTTTCTCATAAATAAACATATGAGAAATTACAACGCACACGACATTGAGGACATGTTTAGACCGTATTTCAAGCACATTACGCACGTAATCGTTGCTCACACCACGCTACGTCCATACAGCGCAACGTCAGAGCAGCAACTTGAAAAAATGCTGATAGATACACGTAAGTCCTGTACCTATGCGCTCAACTGTTTTTACAAGTTGCTTTATCCAAACGCAACTAACAAACCCTTTCGACAAGCGGACAAGTACAAGCCTTTAACGATTGTTACAACAGAGGGGGCGCGATGGACAGCGGACAGGGCACAAACTATTCACGTAAACATTGCGCTTGGAAATCTTCCCTCTGTATTGACAACAGAGGACATTGAAACATTATTTAGGCACACATGGCATGACAAGGCAAAACAAGGCACAAATATTAAAGTCGAAGACTATTACGATAAAAATTGGGTTGGCTACTCGCTGAAAGAAGCGCAGCAACAACCTAGTCGAGCATGGGAAACAAACAGCAATTGGGATGTAAGCAATTGCTGGATACCTTCTGCCGCCTTCAACGAAGACTAATGTTACGTTGAGGACTTACAAGACTACGATCCGTAAAGGGGGTCGTAGTTCTTTGTCATGTCTGAATGATTTGTAGTTAAATTCAAACAGTATGATGATTAAGTTCAAGTCAAGTAGTGACACTCATTAATTGAAAGCAAGACATGGATGACAACTTAACAATTCTTAAATGGAACATAGATCAACTTAATGACACCTACTACGAGGTTCATCTATATAGACATCTACCTAGAACAAAAAATATAAAACTCTCACACTTAAAAGTGGTCGGTAGTGGAAATGAAATTGAAAAAAGAACACTAACTGAATACGAAATTGAGAAGTTATTTCTTGCTATTGAGCAAATTTCTATAAAGTACGACAACGGTCAGATAATGGAATACAAAGAACCCTGTGATGAGTATCGTTTACAAGTAAAGTCCGCAGGCTTTAACTTGGACTTCAAATGGACATCAGATGGAATTGTTGGGTATGACGTCCTGACAGTCTCTCTAGCACGAATAATTGAAGTATTGTGTGGCATCAGGGAGTTGGACTATCCTGAACTTGGGTTACAACTGAAAATGTAGTTGTAGCACTTTGAGAGGTGTTCATTAGTGGCATCTGTGCCACAAACATTCGGCTAAATACAAATCTAAGAAAAACGCTGATTTGTGCGATTACCCAAATAAGTCATTGATCTTGAACAGATCACACCAGAAACCCGCCAATTTGACCGAGTACCTAGTCTTTGGTTGTCCACAAGTAATCTCTGAATTTATGCTTAAAGCACACAAATTAAGTGATTTTGAAAGGACAGAAAAACATGGCACAAGCCCGCACACTAAACGAACATGAAATCCAACAAGTGCTGGACTACATCAGCACACGCAAACACTCAGCACGTGATCGTGCAATGTTGCTAGTCAGTCACTTAAGCGGAATGAGGGTAGGGGAGATTGCTGCGCTGACAGTTGGGCATGTGCTTGATACAACTGGTCAAATACGTGCGGAAATACGCCTTACAGCGGCGCAAACCAAGGGCAAGCACCCTAGGACTGTATTTTTAAATAAACGCTTGCGTGACGTTCTGTGCGATTACGTCAAAACAATCCGTATTGACGATCCAGAGCGTGCCTTGTTTCCAACCCAAAAGAACCCACGTCAAGGTTTTAGTTCCAATTCACTTACGCAGCATTTTGCTAACTTGTACTCAGCAGCGGGTGTTGATGGTGCTACCAGTCACTCAGGACGCAGAACCTACGCAACCAACATCGCAAGCCAAGGAGTGGGCTTGCGAGTGCTGATGCGTTTGATGGGACATAGAAACGTTTCAACAACTGCTGTTTACATTGATGCCAATGATGACATGCTTAGAAAGGCAGTTGAACTTGTTTAGTTAATCAATACGTCAATCAATATTTTTCATATAAATTAACGAATTAATTTTATATTTTATTGAAGTATAGATACGTCTTCAAAGAATGTCGGCAACTCACCAGAGGTAGCATTCAAAGGTGACATTGCTATCAACTTTTCGTACGAATCTGGATGTAACAAGTAGACTGGTTGATCAAACAGAAATGCGTTTAACGTAGCGTAAATTACACAATCGTCCATAAAGTTATCCCAGCGCTCAGAGTTACGCTTAATAGCCTTAGGGTTCTTGTCAAAGTACTTGTCTTCACTCAATAGTTGTTCACGCAACATCTTGTGAAGATACTCCTTACCTCGCCCGCCGCACCAAATATCGTCTGGTTTAGTTGCGTATTCACGCATCATTCTGTCTAAACGCTCATGCTCTGTAAGAACAAGAGTCCCGATACCGTATCTGCTCATATCTATTGCACTCATTGCTTTAGTTGAAAAAATGTGACTCATAAAAATCTCCGAAATAACTGCGAAATTGCAGTTTTATTAGTATCTCTTTTATCGGCTTTTTGATGTACTATCAAGCCATTCACGTCAATTAGTTGGTAAGAATGCCTAGAGTCCACTTCCTTGCTCCACATCCGCTTTTTGGGCGTGTGAAAAAACGCCTCCCTGAAACTCAACAAAAACGCAGTCCCTATTACTGGTGGTGGGCATATCTGCGCAGGAGCGAGGCATACCTAAAGTGCTGTGAATCGGGCGGTACTGGACCGTTGGCAAGCCTGTACGCAGACTTTGGTGACGTGCGGGAAGACAATTTCCACAAGTGGTGGACCACTAGCCAACGAGGTTTGAGCCTGTTTGCCGAGCAGAGGTTAGAGGCGCGGTTTGGGGAGTTGACTGCTCCTGACCAATGGAACACCGCTTGGTTGTCAGAAGACGTAATGATCGTTGCAGTCCCATTACGAGAAAGCAATCGTCGCCTCAAAGGCAAGTTTTCCAAGTTGTTGGATAGTCGCCTACAGAGATCAAGAGGGCGACCAGCCTTAGCCAAAGTCACTCAGACAGCCCGATACCCCTTGGCTCGCAACTACACGGTTCAGAACTTGGAGCGGACGTTGGAAGCCTATGACTTATGGCTAGCAAATCAAGCCTTGCCAAAGCCAGAGCGCAAGACTCTTTGGGAAATTGGCGTTGAGATGCGATTTAACCGAGATGCCAGTAGACAGGCTTTGTCCAAGACCAGTGCCGAAAGGTTGTTAGGGAGAAACATGCTGGGCGCACACGTCAAAAGATACGTTACCCAAGCCCAAATGATTATAAAAAACGTAGAGAATGGTGTTTTTCCTGTGTCCACACCCCAGAAGAAGGAGAGTTGATGCCCGAGATCGTTTATGTACTGACCAATGAAGCCATGGAAGGCATGGTCAAGATCGGGCGCACAACAACCAGCGTAGAGCAACGCATTAGGGAGTTGGACAACACCAGCATGCCGTTGCCGTTCCAGTGCTTCTATGCGGCTGAGGTTGGAAACTCCGCTTTGGTTGAAGGCAAACTGCATCGCATCTTTTCCGACAAACGTATTCGCTCTAACCGTGAGTTTTTCCGTGCTGATGCTAATCAAGTCAAAGAAGCCATACAACTTGCTGAACTCAAAGAAGTAACGCCCAAGGTTGATGTGGTTGTAGATGCCTCAGATGTTCAAGCCCTACAGAGGGCAGTAGCAACTGAAGAGCGTAGAACACGTTTGAGATTTTCAGAATTAGGCATTCCGGTTGGTTCTGTGCTGACCTTTGCCAAAGATTCAAATGTCACAAGTACTGTAGTAGCAGATGGCAGAGTTGAATTTGAAGGACAGACACTTTCACCAAGTGCATCAGCACTGTTGGCAGTTAGAAGAATGGGATACCAATGGGCGGCTGTCAGTGGCAGTGACTATTGGGAATTTGAAGGGGAGACTCTCACCGCACGTCGTCTTCGTATTGAAGATGAACAAGGGTAATTTAATTCATCGAAAAGAATAATACAAAATCATGGCATCAATTTTTAGACAAGCCTTAGAAGTAATTCGATCACGTTCAACGAACACTACAGAGTTAGGAACTGCTTTTGAGAAGATGGTTAAGGTCTTCCTAGAAAATGACCCTACGCAGACACAACAATACGAAAAAATTTGGCATTACACAGACTGGGTAATAGGTCGCGATGGATACAGTGGTAAAGATATCGGAATTGATCTAGTTGCCAAGATTCGTGATCAAGATACTTTTTGTGCAATTCAATGCAAGTGCTACGGGGCAGAAAACCAGATTACCAAACAAGATCTTGATTCATTTGTTTCTGCCTCTGCTAACAAAGACTTTAGTCGGCTTCTTCTAATAGATACATCAAGTCTAGGTATCGCTCCAAATGCACAGCAAGTTCTCGATAAACTAGATAAAGAATATCTACGGATCCAAACCTCAGAACTAGAGAACTGTCTAATCGACTGGCTCACCCTTGTCAATAAAGATGAACTTCGGTTTCGAGCAAAGCATGGACCACGCCCTCATCAATCGGAGGCTTTAGAAAAGACTAAAGAGGGATTTGGAGAGTATGACCGCGGCAAGATCATCATGGCTTGCGGTACGGGTAAGACATACACCAGTTTGATTATTGCTGAGTCCATAGCAGGTTCTGGTAAGACCGTTCTATATATGGTTCCATCTCTCTCACTCATGTCACAAACGATCAGAGAGTGGAAAAACGATGCGGCTCATGACTTCAATGCTTTCTCTGCTTGCTCAGATGCAACTGTTGGTAGCAGAAAGAAGGACGATGAAGTAATCATCAGCACTAATGATCTGGCATTCCCTGCAACGACGAATGCGAAAGATCTTGCCGATGCTGTTGCGAAAGCATCTTCGGATCGAATGACAGTTGTTTTCTCAACATACCATTCAATTGATGTAATTTCAGAGGCACAAAAGAAATACGGTTTACGTAACTTTGAACTCATTGTTTGCGATGAGGCGCATCGTACGACAGGTGCTACGCTTGTTGGAGATGATGAATCAAGTTTTGTCAAGATTCATAGTAACGATAACGTCAATGGCGTAAAGCGTCTTTATATGACTGCAACGCCACGCATTTATGGTGAAAAGGCAAAGACAAAAGCGGATGATGAAAATGTCACTCTTGCCTCTATGGACGATGAAAGTACATATGGTCCATTATTCTTCTACAAAGGTTTCGGTTGGGCAGTTGAGAACAATCTTTTAACTGACTACAAAGTTGTTGTACTGGCAGTTGATGAGGGTATCGTTAGCGAGAAAGTTCAGAACCGGTTAGCAGAAGGTGCTGAACTTAAACTTGACGATGCAACAAAAATTATCGGTTGTTATAAAGCACTTGAAAAAGAAGGATTCACTGAATCAGATGCACTTGATTTTTCTTCTTTGAAACCTATGCGAAGGGCGTTGGCGTTTTGTCAAAACATAAAACTGTCAAAGTTGCTTGAGCAGGAGTTTTCGCAAGTTGTTGACGAATATCTATCAAAGGACTCTGTTGAAGAAAAAAGTAATAATTTTCGTGTAGATCTAAAACACGTTGATGGTGGATTTGATGCTGATCTTCGAAATGAAAGATTAAGTTGGCTAAAAGACGATATTGAAGATAACTCTTGTCGTGTTCTTACTAATGTGAGGTGTTTGTCTGAAGGCGTAGACGTTCCTGCCTTGGATGCAGTCATCTTCATGCATCCACGCAAGAGTCAAATTGATGTAGTGCAGTCGGTTGGTCGCGTCATGCGTAAAGCGGAGGGCAAAGATCTCGGCTACGTGATTATTCCAATTACGGTTGCTCCTGGTGTTTCACCAGAGAAAGCACTAAATGACAACGATAAGTATCGAGTTGTTTGGCAAATCTTGAACGCACTTAGATCTCACGATGAACGCTTTGATAGCACGATAAACAAAATGGGACTTGGCGAAGACGTTTCAGATCGCATTGAAATTGTTGGAGTTGGGGCGAGAGAAGAACTAGCGGCAACCACTGCTGTTATTGATGATATCAAACCAAAGCGTAGAGAAGGTGGTGAAGAGGATCCTGAGAAAGAGGGCAAGGGTGGGAATGAATCACCCGAAGAACCTGAACTTACTCAAGGGGAGCAACTTGCTTTCGTTTTATCTGATTTATCTAAGGCTATTAAGGCAAAGATTGTTGAACGATGTGGTACCAGAGACTACTGGGAGAACTGGGCTAAGGACATTGCCAAAATCGCTCAGGCTCACATCACACGAATAAAAACCATAGTCTTCAACTCTGGAACGAAAGAGCGAAAACTCTTTGAAGAATTTCTTGCTGAAATTCGCGATGATCTTAATCCTTCGATTACTGAAGAGCAGGCGGTTGAAATGCTTGCACAACACCTTGTAACGAAGCCCGTATTTGAATCACTATTCAAGGATCATCAATTTACAGAAGAGAACCCCGTTTCTAGGTCTATGCAGTCAATTCTGACTGCACTTTCTGCACATCGACTTGAGAAAGAAAACGAGTCGCTACAGAAGTTTTACGATAGCGTTAGTCGCCGTGCATCAGACATTGAAACCTCTACTGGTCGGCAAACGCTAATCCTAGAGTTATACGAGCGATTTTTTAGTTACGCCTTTAAGTCGATGACTGAACGACTAGGCATCGTATATACACCAGTGGAGGTAGTGGACTTCATAATTCACTCCGTTGAAGACGTTCTACGTGATGAATTTGAAACTAGTATTGCGGAGAAAAATGTACACGTCCTTGACCCATTTGCGGGAACAGGCACTTTTATTTCTCGATTGCTTCAGTCTGGCTTAATCGATAAGCAAAATCTCAAACGAAAATATGACAGCGAATTACATGCTAATGAGATTGTTCTTCTCGCTTACTACATTGCATCTATAAATACTGAATCCGTATACCAAGATCTGGTTTCTGATCATAAATATCATGCATTTAACGGAATTGTTCTTACTGATACCTTTCAACTGTACGAAGAGGAGCGCGACATGATTGCTAATCTTCTTCCAGACAATTCTGAACGAAGGAAGAATCAAAGGCGCCGTAAGATTAATGTCATTATTGGAAATCCGCCGTATTCAGCAGGACAGAAAAATGCTAACGATAATTCTGCAAATACCGAGTACAGAAACCTGAACGAAAGAATTCAAAAAACTTACTCATATTACGGAAGTGCTACTAATAAAAATGAACTTTACAACTCATACATTCTCGCATTCAGATTAGCATCTGATCGTATTGGTGATGAGGGGGTAATTGGTTTCGTAACTGGTGCAGGTTGGATTGATGGCAATGCTACAGATGGAATGCGTAAATGTCTTGTGGAAGAGTTTGACAAAATTTACGTTTTTAATTTGCGTGGTAATCAAAGAACCTCTGGAGAATTATCGCGTCGCGAGGGAGGTAAAATTTTTGGATCTGGAAGTCGTTCAGCAATCGCAATCACAATTCTTGTTCGAAAAAAAGGACCATCTCCAAAATCTGGAAAAATTTTCTATTGCGATATAGGTGATTATTTTGATCGTGAAGAAAAACTCCACATCGTGAGCCTTTATGGTTCTATCAACGGCATACAAAAACACAATAAGTGGCAAGATTTGACACCAGATTCTGGTGGTGATTGGATCAATAAAGGCAATGGTGGTTTTAATGCCTTTTTGCCTCTAGGATCAAAACAAAAAGAAAACTCAATATTTCCAATTTATTCAAATGGTCTTGTCTCTGCTAGGGACGCTTGGGCATACAACGCTTCAAAAATTAGTCTTACAAAAAATGTCAACAAGTTAATGGATACATTCAACTTCGAGTTGACTGAAAACAAGACTATTGAAAAGGTATCCCGCGATCCAACAATGATTAAATGGTCAAGAGGATTAGAGCAACTGTTCGCAAAGAAAAATAAACTTAAATTTGACTCATCTAAATTACGAGTCGCTCTTTACAGACCGTTTGATAAACGATGGGTCTATTTCGACAGCGCAATTACACAATACTTATCTCAATTTCCTGCGATTTTTAATGAAGACATTCAGACAAACCGTGTCATTTTTGTAAACGGAATTGGAGCAAAGTCATTCACCTGCCTAATGAGTGATTGTTTTGTTGACTTTAATGCGCTGGAAGCAGGAGCACAATGTTTTCCACTTAAATTTGTACCCAAGAATAGTAAGTCATTGGCAGAAATGGAACTTTTTCAATCAGCCGTTTCCGATTCTTTTGTTTATGCACCTAATGTTGATCTGTTTAGGGAAAATTTTAAGCAGCCTGAGATTAGTTACGAGGATGTTTTTTACTATTGTTATGCTGTTTTGCATTCCGAACAATATCGAAAAACATTTGGAAATAATCTTTCCAAGGAACTTCCTCGTATCCCAATAGTTACAAATAAATCGACTTTTAATGAATTTTCTGAAAAAGGCAGGCAACTTGCAGAGTTACATGTGAATTATGAAAACGCACCGATGTTTCCAATACAAATTCATAATAAGGCTACTTCACTTTTTGATTCATCAACGCCTATGGAATCTTTTCGTGTTGGGAAGATGAAGTTTGTAACATCGAAGGATAAATCAAAAATCATTTACAACGATAAAATTGAAATTTCTGGAATACCGTTAGAAGCCTATCTTTACGTTGTTAATGGAAAACCTGCGCTTGAGTGGGTGATGGAGCGTCAATGCGTCAAGATTGATAAAGATAGCGGCATCGTCAATGACGCAAACGACTATGCAATTGAAACGATGAATAATCCAGCGTATCCACTTGAATTATTCCAACGTGTCATCACGGTTTCTCTTGAGACTATGAAGATTGTTAAGTCGCTACCTCCTCTTGATCTCAATTAACTTTGGACTAATGCGAATTCTTCTTGATACGAATATCTGGCGTTATTTGGTTGATGCTCGATTGGAAAACAAACTATTTCAAGTAAGCAGTAAATCCAACGTAAAAATTTGTATTGCTCCCGCTATCGTTGTAGAAACCTTGAGAATGTCAGATGCAGCGATGAAACGAAAAATTATCGAGTTACAAACCAGAGAGTGCTGGGATCGACTTATGCCAGAAGCCTATTTAGAGTGTGAAGATGTAAAACGAGAAATGATCAGGGCTCATCCCGAATGGCAACTTAAGTCTAAGAATATTAATCTTTACCGAAAGTTGCGGTACGACTGGGTTCGTGCAAAGGGAGGATTCTGGGAGAAGGTGCGCCTACATCCAGAGAAGATTGCTAAGCAATATTCGCGTCAAGATGCATCATCCTTGGAAGAGGTAAGGAAACAGTTAAGAGATGTGCGTAAGACGGTTTCAGAAACTGGTCAAAAATTGCTCAATACTAAATCAATTCAAGATTGGAGAGGTAGTTGGCGTAATCCCTTGAATGGCGAAGTTATTGAGGCTGAGGCTTGGCGAGTCTATGCTGGGA
>Ga0214919_10008337_pt1 | contig 13680 bp, 13 predicted proteins | sample LL1503_MetaG_FD_177994 | JGI IMG/M metagenome (GOLD analysis project Ga0214919, IMG submission 177994) | Freshwater microbial communities from Lake Lanier, Atlanta, Georgia, United States - LL-1503 | ecosystem: Environmental > Aquatic > Freshwater > Lake | place: USA: Georgia | collected...
ACGGCTATATTACTTATGGAAACACTTCAACAAACAATCTTGATTCTATCGTTACATTGCGCAGAAAAAAAGTTGTCGCTCATTTAATGGAGCGAGGATTTTCAGTTCATATTATTTCAGGTTGGGGACGCGAAAGGGATGTAGAGCTTGCTAAATGTAAAACCATACTGAACATCCATTCGACCAATTCTCAAAATTTTGAACATATTCGATGTGATCGACTTTTAGCGGCTGGATTTAATATACTAAGCGAAGAAAGTATTGGTGTTTTACCAACCAAAAATTTAAAGTTGATTCCTTATCATAAATTTTTCCATGGGCAAAAATATTGTTTTATACATAGTTGTACATTACCTGAAAAGGGGACCAAACGACTAGAACATTTGGTGCTTAAACTAAAGCAATCTGGTATTTTGGATATTTTGACAAAAGTCTTTATTTACAATATTGGACTATCAATTGAAAACACATTTGGGGAAAAATTCCAAGTTGAAAACTTGTCCGAAAACCCTGGCTTGCATGAAATTCCTACCATTAATAAAATTTGTGAATTTTCCCAGACAAATCCAAATTGCTATATATTATATATTCATACAAAAGGAGTAAGTTGGTCGGATGATTACCAACCAGAAAATGATTGGATTGATATGATGATTTATTTTTTGATTGAAAATTACAAAGAATGTATCTATTATTTGGATAAACAATACGATTGTGTTGGATGTAATTTTGTTCATTATAGACCACATTTTAGTGGAAATTTTTGGTGGACCAATACAAATTATGCTAAAAATATTGCTCCTCTTTGTACTAAAAATATACAGAGAAATGAAGCAGAGTTTTGGATATTTTATAATCAACCTTATTTTATTTCTTTACACAATTCTGGTATGGATCATTATAAACATATTTATCCTCGATTTATGTATCAAAAATGGAGATTTTTTTACAAAGCAGAGGAAATCACCCACTTTGTCTATACAAATTGTATTGATAGAATTGAATTTACAGTTCATAATGTAATACTTGGGGATCCTTGTTTTAATGAACATAAATTTTTATTCACATCAAAAGAGGATCAGTGTTACAAAGAAAATACATTTGTCAAAATGTTATACGACCCAAATGTTGAATTTTATTATGGAACGGAGACTAAAAAACAAAATGTTACCGATATTGTTAAAATACTTGGATGTGTGTCATTAAAAATAAATTGCGAATCAAAGTTGACAATAGTAAATCATTTGAATGAAAAGTATACTTATGATCAGGGAACTACAATTTTTATTGATTTGATCGCCAAAAACATTTCTGTGAAACAGGCAAAGGTAAATATACCTATATTTTATTCTTTTGACAAGCAAGAAATTGTTCAACATGAAAATTTACAAAAGAATGTATACATGGCAAAAAACTCGACACAAGATTATAAAAAATCTTTTTTTGCCATTACAGGGTATTTTAATGGATGGACTCATTATTATGAAATTTTAAAAAATGCTTGTATTCCTTACTTTTTGCATTATAAATTTTATCCACCAGATGTTTTGGATTTTCTTCCCTGCGAATTGATAAAAAAGACTAATTTGTTTTGCGAGTCTGGTTGCTCTAGTCAGACTTTTGTGAAAGATTATAATAATTATCTTGAGGAATGGCTACTATGGGCAAAATCAAATTTGACCACAACTCAAATGGTTAAAAAAATGTTTCCAGTTTTACCTGAAATTGTGTCTGTTCAGTTAACTGAACCTTCAAGATTATCCGATTGTATTTTAGCTGGACTACAGTCACTGGAAATCAAAGTCGAGGAAAAGTGTGCCAGCCCGCGACTTTTCATTACCGAGACAACTGTAACAATCGGTGAAGAGTATTTTGTTTTGCACGGAAATTGCCCACCCATTTACCAAACAAGCTTGCCTGAAATTCAAGAAAATCCTCGACAGTTTTTATTTCCACTTTATAACAATTATTTACAGAATTTCCAATCTTTGCTTGAAATTGGACCATATAAATATAGCTTGTCGATGTTGTGGAAACAATTATACTCGCGTGTGGATACATTCTTTTGTAACTGTTTAGACACGAACATTTCACACGAGACAGATTCAAACATAATATTCCATGATGAAACAAACTTGGTAGACATTCATTATTTGCAAAAAACTTTTTCAACAATGCGACTCAATACTATTATTGTTCATTCTGTAACTTCTCTCCTTGTTATTTTCTTTGTTTTGGAAAATTATTCAAAATTGTTGGGTAGCGGAGATGTTATCATTTTGGAAGCAATTAAACCCGAAGCGATTGAACGAATAAAGGCTTTTATTCCTCAAAATTTTAAACAATATGAAAATTATGGTACCATTGTCCTAGTAAAAACGGTTTGATAATTTAAAAAAATGATTTTACAAACACTCTATTATTTCATAATTAAACTATTATGAAACTGCTAATGGATGTAAATGCGCACGAACAAGATAAAAGAATTCAATTAATCTTGAATTTGGAACATCAATATTATATTGATAATCGTATTCAAGATTTTTTATCGGTTACGACGCTCATTAAAGAATTTTTTCCAAAATTTGACTCCGACATTGTCATTCAAAAGATGCGAGCTTCTGCGAATTGGAAGAATTCTGATTATTATGGAATGACGACAGAACAAATTAAGAAACAATGGGAACAAAAAAAGCAAGTCACTTCTAGTCTTGGAGTGTTGCTTCATAATACAATTGAGAACCATTATAATAATGTAAATTTTAATACACCTCGAGAAGTTCAAGCTGAATTTAAACAATTTCTTGCTTTTGATTCCAACATTAATTGGAAACCTTATCGAACTGAATGGAGCATTTTTGACGAAAGATATCATATATGTGGAACGATTGATATGGTTTATAAGGATGATAAAACTGGTAGATTTCATATTGTGGATTGGAAACGAACGGCCTCTATTCAAATGAATAATCCTTATCAAAGTGGTTTCTATCCTGCACATGATTTGGATGATTGCAAGTTTAGTTATTATAGTTTGCAATTAAACATGTACAAATTTATATTGGAGCGAAAATATAATTACAAGGTAGATACAATGAGTTTGGTTTGTTTACATCCCAATAATGAAAAATTTGCTTTATTGGAGGTACCAAACCTACAAAAAACTGTTGAAAGTATTTTGGAATATTCCTTGAAAAATAAAATATTCAACAAAAAATAAAATGAGTTTACCTTTTGTACAAAAAGTTTTAGGTAAAGGTAATTTTGGTACTGTTTCACTTGTAACTTATAAAAGCAAAAAAGCCGTTATGAAATTACCTCATGCTGTAGCGCAAGATCCGGATACCGAAAATCCTACCAAGAATATGATGAGACAGATAGCCAACTATAAATTGTTGGATACCGCATGAAAAAAAGACCAGAATGTGCTCCCTATTTTTTACAATTATATGAACATGGAAATATTATGAAACCCTATATTATCCTGGAATATGTTGGGAATAATATAACATTAAAACAGTTTGGCAATGGTGAAATGGAAAGAAGTAAAAACTACAAGACAGATATGATCTTTTTAAAGTCTACAATTATGAGTCTATTGAACTATAAAAATGTAATTGTCGATAAATGTAAATTTGCATCCAATGACAAATTCATAATATTTGGGAAACTATTTGCTTGCTTAACTGGTCAAGATGAAAATAAAAGTATTGATATGAAAAAATTTTACAAGGTTGCTGCAAAGTTTAATCATTACACCTTTGTCAAAAAATGGAGTGTAAAGTAAAATCGAGATTTTTTACATATTCGGTAAAAAAATCAAACTCAAAGATTGCAATACTTGTTGCTAATATACTTGTTTTCTTTCTTTTTATCACAATAGGCTATAGGATTAGCACATAATTCATCCAAAATATGAGTCGTGTAATTGTTGGGTTTGAAATGCTTGCCGCGGTTCGTTTTGTTAAAGGGATTTTTATTAGGATTGGCGGCGTATTGAGCGCATTTTTCTGTCCATCGTCCTAATTGTGCTTTTTGGAACATGGAAGCGACAGATTCTTCAACAGATTGAGTTTCTGTTTCTTCCGGGATGAAAATTTCAACCGATTCTTCCTCTTCTTCGGTTTGTTGTTGTTGAGCTTGCTTGATTTGTTGTTGGCGGACTTGTTGTTGGCGGACTTGTTGTTGGCGGACTTGTTGTTGGACTTGGGGAAGTTGTTGTTGTTGTTGTTGTTGGCGGACTTGTTGTTGACGGACTTGTTGTTGTTGGACTTCTGGAAGTTGTTGTAGTTGTTGTTGTACTTGGGGAACTTGTTGTATCATTTGTTGAATTTGTTGAATTTGCTGAGAGACATCCTTCTTCAATTGCGTGACTGTAGGAGCTTCGGTACAATATTTATTAGAAATTCTTTTGCTTCCTTTGTGTTTGTCACAGAAAGCAGATGGCCCGGCACATAATTCATCTAATAATTTTTGAGTATATTTGGTAGGAACCATGTGTCTTCCCTTGTTTGTTTTATTGAATGGATTTTTGGATCGGTTGGTTTTAAAGGCGTTGCATTTTTGTAGATAATAATCATTTAAAATATCCTCCGAGGATGGTGTCACTTCAATTAGTTGTTGTTGTTGAGCTTGCTTGATTTGTTGTTGTTGTTGAGGTTGCTTTATTTGTTGTTGGACTTGTTGTTGTTGAAGAGCTTGCTTGATTTGTTGTTGGACTTGTTGTTGTTGAAGAGCTTGCTTGATTTGTTGTTGGACTTGTTGTTGTTGTTGAGCTTGCTTGATTTGTTGTTGGACTTGTTGTTGTTGTTGACGGACCTGTTGTTGGACCTGCTTAACTTGTTGTTGTGCTTGTTGGATTTGTTGCTTTACAACAACATCACTTACATCAATATCTTTACAATATTTATTGGTAATAAATTTATTTGCCTTTTTACTGGAACAAAATCCTATTGGGTCTTTGCACAAGTTAGTGAGTAAGGTCTCTGTATATCCATTAGGTTTCATGTACTTTCCTACTCGTTTTTTGTTAAAGGGGTTGATTTTATGATTTTGTTCAAATACTTTGCACTTGTCGGCAAAAGATTTGCTGCTAATTTCGCTGGGAATTAATGTCACAGTATTTTCACCACCAGCTAATTTTGCTTGCGCCAATGCATCCTTTGCTTGTTTTGCGGCTTGTTTAGCTTGTTTAACAGCTGTAGAGGCATTATCTTTAATTTCCTGTTGTTGAGTGCCAAGTGCTTGTGGTGCAATTAGATTAAATTTAATTTGTGTTTGAGTTTGTTGGATTGGTACACTTTCTGGTACTTTAGGACGAAGAAATTGCATCAGTTTACTTATCTCGTCCTTGGTCAAATTGGAAATAGTAATTTTATCTAGAGACAAAGGTTTTAAATTCACTTGACCAGTAAGTTGAGCTGGACTAGCAGTTTTCATTTGTTGAATTTTTTTAGCTACAATATCGTAATTTTGAGAAATGTTTTCGGGTGTAAAATCTTTAAATTGAGCTGCTCCCATTTTATTTTTACTTTTTTAAAAAATTATTTTTGTTTTTGCGAAAAAATGATTTCAACAGTCATTAAAATAAAGTTTTTATAATAATATGAATATAGTCATTGTCGAATCTAAATCCAAGATTAAGACTATTGAAAAAATTCTTGGCAAAGATTACAAAGTATTTGCTTCTTCTGGTCATATTGATAATCTTTCAAAAAAGGAATTAGGTATTGATATTGAAAATAATTTCAAACCAACCTACAAGTTATTAACCGATAAAAAGAAATATTTGGATATTTTAAAACAGCATTGTCAAAAAGGCAATGTTTGGTTAGCAACTGATAAAGATTTTGAAGGAGAAAGAATTGCTGAAGCGCTTAGAAAGTATTTGGGACTCGCAAATTTTAAACGAGTTTATTTTACAGAGATTACTCCTAAAGCAATTCTTGATTCGTTTAAAAACCCAAGCACGCATCTAAATACTTTATATTTAGATTGTCAAGAAACACGACGAATTATGGATAGATTGATAGGATATAAATTATCCCCGATTCTTTGGAAACATTTTCCAATGAATAATAAAAACCCTATATCCATAGGTCGTGTCCAGGCTGCAACATTGGCCATTGTAATGAATCGTGATAAAGAGATTGAAGAGTTTACATGCGATAAAAATTGGATTGTGACAGGATTTTTTACCAATTCTGAACAAGAGACTCTTCAAGCATTATTACATCCCAAGGATTTGGAACACGAAAATATTATACAATTATTAAAAGAACTGGTTGGAAAGTTTACTACAAAATGTTTTGATCCAAAGCCAATTAAATCATATCCACTCAAGCCATTTATCACATCTTCTTTACAACAAGCAAGTTATACTGCGCTCCATTTTCCAATCCAAAAAACGATGAAATTAGCGCAAGAATTATATGAAAAAGGTCATATTACCTATATACGAACGGATTCAGCAAAATTGTCAGATGATTTTATTCAATTAGCAAGTCAATATATAATTGAAAATTATGGACAAGATTATGTTTTAAAAGTACCACGAAATCCGAAAAACAATAAAAATGCACAAGAAGCGCACGAAGCAATTCGACCAACCCGTCTTGTCAAGGAAATAAATTTGTCTCCTGATCATCAAAAATTATATGAATTAATTTGGAAACGATCCATCGCATACATAATGACTCCTGCGATTTATCAAGAAGTAGAGATTCAAATAAAGGATGCTTCATTTCAAAATAATGAATATTTTAAAGACAGTGTATCGCAACTTATATTTGACGGTTTTTTAAAATTAGAAAACAAGCCGACTTTTACAAAATGGAAAGGACCATTAACAACATGGCAATCCGTTGTATGTAATAAAATTGAAGCACGCGAAAAGTTTGAAAATTTTCCAGCACATTACGATGAATCTGCTCTTGTCAAAAAAATGGAACAAGAGGGAATTGGTAGGCCAGCAACTTATGTCGCTTCAATTTCAAAATTGGTAGAAAAAAAATATATTGAAAAGAAGGATTTTGAAGGAATTTGTAAAGAGCAAAAAGGTTATTTGTGGAAAAAACCAAATTATCCACTGAAAAATTTTGCTGAAAAAGTGGTCTTGGGCAAGGAAAAAAATAAATTTGCAATGACGGAACTTGGAACTAATATAATCAAATTTTTAGAAAAATACTTTTCCTTTGCCATCAATATAGGTTTTACCAAAGAAATGGAAATCAAAATTGACGATATTTTGAATCAACAAACCAAAAAGCTGGAAATCTTGAATGACTTTTATAAAATTTTTAAACCATTGCTAGAACAAAATATTGAAAGAACTGGTGTGGTCAAAAAAGCTAGCAATTCGCTGCAACAATTTAAAATTGGACGAAAATTGTATCATATTAAAGATGGACCGTACGGACCTTATCTTCATTATAAGGAAAATAACATGGTAAAAAATATCTCCTTGACCGCATATTTGCAATTTAGTCATCAATCTTTAGATTCGTTGACGGAAAAAGATGTCAAATTGTTGGCATCTTTACCGATTGAATATAAAGATAATTTCAAGCTTGAATATGGGAGATATGGTTTTTATAGTCGACAAGAAAATTTGAATAATGATCAAATTAAAGACATACTTTTGACTGCTGCAAGTCCACAAGATTAGCTATTCTCCACCTTTAATACTTCATATTGTGTGGATACAGAGTATTGTTCCCAAATTTCCGCAGGTACATTGGTTTTCTGAATTGCGGATCGAATTTGAGTTTTTAAACTTGCCTTTTTACCATCTTTGGAATAAGACTTTTCAGGCAAGTCTTTTAGCTTTGCCTTTATTTTATCTTTTAGATTATCTTGGATGGCAGTATATTCCGAGACCTTATTTCTTGTCTGGATATATTGGTCAATCAGTTGTTCCATTTTTATTAAGAAATAACAAAGTCTTTTTAAATCACTTTTTAGATTTAAAAGTATACCTGGAATTATAAAAAATGCAGACACCTCCACAAGAAGAATATAAAAGAGTGCAGTATGTCAAAGTTGAAAAAGAAGACCAATTTTTTTCACACATTTCCAAAAAATACAAAGGACGCTACTACAAGAATTTAAAAAATGGAGCTGGTTGGTCGTTTCCTTTTGAATATAAAGATAAAATTGATGCTGAAAGACTGGAATATTTCAAGTCACTATCGCATGTGCCACAGGTGCAGCCAGAATTGCAGCCTAAAACGACGTCAAATTCAATAGGATTACAAACCGAATGTAATAAAAACTTTGTAAGCGTTGGAACAGATCCCATCAAAATTGTTGCCCCAATTCTAAAGAACAAGGGTACCAATACTAGTTTGATACATCAGCTACAGAAGCAAAAGCATAATTACAAGTACAATCTTCCAAAAGGGTTTGAAAAATATTATGAATTTTATGCAAATCTGATTGAGGCGTGTCAAGAAAAACAAATGTTTTCTTGAAAAAACCAAGTCCTGAACTGGAATTGAACCAGTCACCTACTGAGCTGCAATCAGTTGCTCTACCGATGAGCTATCAGGACACTTTTATTTATAGCAATAATAAAATAAAATTAATCAATTTTTATATTTTAAAATAAATGATTCAAAGAGTTACAAATTTACAAAAACGATTGGCTCCAATTCTTGCACGACGAATGGAAAAGGTTCCCGTAATACTTTTATTTGAAGAACATTCAAAAGATATTACCAGGTATACTTTACCACTTTTAAATGATTTAGTAACGGGTTTTCGTCCTCAAGAAATTTTAATGGTAACGGAATCTACTGGGCTAGAACATGGTTTATTTACCAATTTACGCAAATTATATCCAAAACAATTGGGCAAATCGCCAGCAATGAGCGAATTCACACAAGAATTTACATTATCATGCCCTTGGGTGATTACTGTATTTCTCGAAGGATTGCAATATATTCAATCATATCCTACACATTATGAGCATCTTTGTCAACGAATGAGAATGACAAATAAAATGGATATCCTTGCAATGGTACATGATAAATTGAAAGTGCCAATTCAGGCCTACATGACAAAAATTTTACAAAGTATTGCTAGTGTCAATCCTCGTGCAATAGACCCTTTTCATGAATTTATGGAATTGGTTAGTGAAGCGCCATATAAAATTTGTGATGGTACATTTGAAAATTTCATGAAAACTGTTATTGGTGCTTTTGCAAAATTGCTTGATAGCACTTATCCACCATGTAAGGATGGCAAATTTACAAAATTGTTACACAAAATGACAACAATGAACAATGACGAAAAAATGCGTTTTGTTGCTCAACTCAAAACTAATTTACGCGCTATTAGAGATAGAACCTTTATTACTAGACTTTCTCAATATGTAGCGAAACATCCAGAAATAAAAATAATAGTAGGCGTTTTTGGTACAAGTCATTTTCCTAATCTTTATCGTCATCTTGATAAATCAATGGTGTTGACTCCGCATCCACTGACAAGACTAATTAGTAAGCAATTAAAAAAACAAGATATAACAAAACGAATACAAGATAAGGTTTATTCCAGGATTGTAGCAAAGAAAAGAAAGTTTTAGAAAATTGAAACACGATATTTTATTTTAAAATAAAATAAAAATGGATAATCATCAGGATAATATTCGTGCTTGTGATCAATCTGTAACGGATCAACTTATACGAGGCGGCGCAAATGTATCCGTCACTCAAAATTTTAATAATAATAATTATGAAGATGACCCGCAAATTGCTCTTGCCATTGCAGAAAGCTTAAAAATGTACGAAAAGGATTTGCAAATGTCGGACCAAATTGAAAAGCTTGAAAAAGAGCAAAAGTTGAAGCAGACCAATGAAGAAAAAGAAGAAGAAGATCGTGTACAAGCCATTCGTGAAAAATTGAGATTTATTACCTCTCGATTAAAAACAGTATTTCCAAGAGATCCTATTGCCATTGATTTACTTCAATGGATTGATTGGGAATGTACACCGACTCATTTATTAACTTCTTTCCGTCCTAAAACAAATAGTTCGATTCATGAAATAAAAATGTGGATAAAAAAAAATCTCAACCCATCGATGCAAGCAACTTTAGAAGAGCAGCGCTTTTTTTGATTCATTTAATAAGTAATTTTTACTAATAAAAATGTTTCATTTTATTAGCTGCGCCCAATTAACTCGACAAAATGTTTTAGAAATAATAAGCAGAGCTCAAACATTAAAAGAAGAAAGACCACCAAAATTTAATAAAACAATAATCCACATGTTTTACGAACCTTCTACAAGAACATTTTGTTCATTTCAAGCAGCTGCTATAAAACTAGGTTGTAGTGTTATAAATTTGACTGTCAAAGATTCTAGTATTCAAAAAGGTGAATCTTTTGAGGATACCATGAGAACATTGAATTATTATGGTGATGTAATTGTATTACGACATTCAAGCAAAGAGGCATTACAAAAAGCAGCTCAAATTTCAAAAATTCCAATCATCAACGCGGGAAACGGCAATGATGAACATCCAACTCAAGCATTGTTGGATATTTATACAATATACACAGAATTGCAGAGTTTTGGAATTGACATGGAATCTGCGGAACGAGATATAATAACCATTACATTTTTGGGTGATTTGAAAAATAGTAGGACGATACATTCACTTGTTCAATTATTAGTATTATTCCCAAAATTAAAATTCATTTATATTGGTTTACCTGATTTAGAAATGCCAAAAGATATGATTGAAAGAATTCATTTTGAACAGTTTAATAATTTAACACTCAATGAGGCAATATCAATCACTGATGTACTATATGTTACTCGTGTTCAAAAAGAACGATTCGAAAGAATAAATCAAAAGGAGAAACAGTTTGATATGAAAGACTATTGCGTGGATAAAAATCTTTTGGAAAAGGCCAAGAAAAAAATGATTGTCATGCATCCATTGCCCAGATTAACAGAAATATCGACAGAAATAGATAATGATCCTCGAGCCGTCTATTTCAAAGCATTAAAAAATGGAATTTATATTCGAATGGCAATTTTGGAAAAAATTTTAATTCAAAGTAATTCGAGTTGTTTCGTAACCAGTTGAAAACATTTCTAGACGGTCGTTCATGGTCATTTGGAAATTTAAACTGGAAAGGCTGGTGGCATCCATTTCAATTATTTTACAATTTTGCAAATGTTGTTTATTCAAATGATCTTCAATAAATACTGCTGGAATTACAATTAAATCGTACAAGTAGGACATGAATGCTTTTTTATTAGGTGAAAAATCTAGACTTTCTTTATTGGTATATTTGAATTTAATTGCAATGGCAGTATCCTTATCTAAATCAACTTTAAATAATGGAAAGTTGCAAATGACGGCACCGTCAACATAAAAACAAGAATTATAATGAAAAGGTTCAAATAATATTGGTAAATTGGAAGTCATCCTTAATGCAATAAGGCATTGAATTTCGGGATTAGTTGTTGGATTAATGAACTCAATATCTTGTTTTGACAAATTAAAGGTACAGCAAATTAATTCTTTACCAAAAGTCTCTTGCAATTCTCCCAAGGACAAAAGTCTTCCTATTTTTTCAATCGTCATTTTTTCCAACAACTCATTGATAATAGAAAATGACAAGGCTCCCCCTCCATTGACAGCTTTGAGTATATCAAAGTTGGCCATTTTTTTCATCCAATCATTTTTACATAAATGAACCATAATTTCAATAGGCGTGTAGCCAATACACATTAAATAAGAAATCATTGCACCGATCGATGTGCCAATAAATTTTTTAACGTGTACCAATTTATTTTGGTCCACCAAACATTGAAGAGCGCCAAGTAGGGCAAATCCTTTCAAGGCTCCACCCGATATGACAATTGTGTCAAATATTTTGTCTTCCATTTGATAAGATTATGCGCGCATTTAAACTATTTTTATTTGTGACTCGGCAAATAAAAAATCTAATTGGGAATAAAAGATCTTGTCAAGGCACCATTGATTACATTTGTATTAACATAGTTTTTTGTATACAAAATGTAATTTGATGGCGATATACCGGCAATTGTACCTTTTTCACAGCAGTAACAATCATATTCGCTAGGACTTAGCAAATCAACAAAGGTGTTTACGCTGTTGGGTAGGGGGAGTCTATTTTTGATTAAATATCTGAGATATGGATCGGAAACGGGAGTGGCCATCTTTATTTATAGAATTTTAATTTTTTTTTTAGGCAATCTCTTGTAATTTTTGATACAAATTGGTTTCTACGGGGTTGGAAATGGTTTCAGGTAATGTGGCGATTGGCTCTACTACACTTTGGTTAACAACCACAGGTGCTTGTTGTTGAACCACTTGTTTTTTAGCAACTGGGGCTGCTGTTGCGCCAACAACCACAGGAGCAGCGGCAGCTGCCAAAGGAGCTCCTGTGACAGCAGGTTGATTCCAATATAAAAATGGTTTTTTAAGATAAACATAATTGTACAAGAAAAATCCAACACAAAGAGCCACCAAAATTACAAAAACAGCAAACCACGGTTTTTTATAAAAAGGTAAAGGAGCAGATTGTTCTACTGGGGCTTGCTCAATAATACCAACTTTTTCACCATTTTGAGGTGCAGGTGTAAATTCAACAGGCTTTTCAATTACGGCTTCTACGGGCTCTAAAACAATATCAACTTGTACATTGAATTCTGGAGTATTGTCAGTTTTTTTAAGGACAAGAAAATAATTTTGATACTTGTTGTTGTTGGCTACAATATTTCCACTAATAACCCCTTTTGCTTGCTTCATTTCAATCTTATTAATGTCGGTCGAGTCTAATTGCTCTTGAGTTAAAACAATGGCTTGGAATTCGTGTTCCGGATTGATGGCTTTCACTTGAAAATCTAACTTGAAGTTTACATTTTCACCATTCAAATCAATTAATTGAGGGCGTTTTGTCAGAGGGTAAATTTGAGTTTTTGACATTTTTTAACTGTATTCTTTGTTGTTTTTAAATCAAAATTTTGTCGCATTTTAAAAAAAAATTAATCTATAGAACAATGAAACCAAATTTTTGCGATCCACTATATTCTATAAGTCAACAATTAGAAGTGATTAGTAGCAAAATTGCCAATCTTACAAATTCAGTTAATAAATTAAATGCTAAAGTATTTGACAAAGATTTTACGGTGAATAATTTAACCGTGTTGGGGTCGGAAACTTGCGCCGGCGATTTAACAGTTGATGGTAAAACAACTTGTGCTGGAAATTTACAATTGGAGGGTTTGGTTTTGGCAGCTGATGGAAACAGTGTTTTGATTAATCCAGCAAATTTGTCGTGCGCCTTTAAAACTATTCAAGCCACAACAAGATCCCAAGAAATTGTTGATTCTATTGTTAGTACAAATGCCAATAAATCGATTAATAAAACTAATTGTAGCATTTATGTGAACGATGTCAATACTAGTGATTACCTGTCTTCCATTGTTAGTGGTACAAATTTTCACAGTACCATTCAAATTGGCAATTCAATCTACAATTTACAACCTATTACGGTTGGTACTACAACATTTCTAGGTTATGTATTGTTATCTTGATTTTTTATTTATTTCTATAAATAAAAAAATGTCAGGAGGAATAACAATTGACACGCTTAGTTCTACTGGAAATAATACAATAACGGGTTATTATCATACTTTATCC
>Ga0214919_10008338_pt1 | contig 13677 bp, 36 predicted proteins | sample LL1503_MetaG_FD_177994 | JGI IMG/M metagenome (GOLD analysis project Ga0214919, IMG submission 177994) | Freshwater microbial communities from Lake Lanier, Atlanta, Georgia, United States - LL-1503 | ecosystem: Environmental > Aquatic > Freshwater > Lake | place: USA: Georgia | collected...
ATCCTACCGAGGCAGAAATTACTTGCCTTGACACTCACTTGTTTCAGCTTTATGGTCTTGACCAGAGCAAGAATGCAAAGCTATATCAAGAGATCGAGCGTCATTGGGTCAGAATGTGTTTTGAATATAAAGTGCCTTGCTATGTGGCGCGTTGCATTTACTGGGATCGCAAGCAGGGCTACACCGATTCCCGCTATTGGAGTTACGTTCTTGAGAAACCAACTTTCGTATATGATGAACTGCAATACTAAACAACAAACCAATGGAAACAAACAACCTACCAATAGCACTAATAATAACACTTGGAATAATCCTATCTATGTTGATAAGATGGTAAAAATTAAATTGAATTAAATATTATGTATAAACTAACCAAAAAAACAATCGACTTCATCTTGAGCATTATCTTTCCCTATCCAGACCTTGACCCTAGGCCAGACTATTTGTTCGATACGGAAACGCGCATCCAGAAGCTATTCAGAACTGGGGAGATCAACGACTTTGCCATTAGAAAGTGACAACGTAAAAGCCTGTAACTCAACGAGTTACGGGCCCGGGGGCCCCGTAAGGGGTTGATCTGCATATACTTATGACGTGCCTCGCCCGTCCTTGGAACAGAACGGACAGAACATGGGGCAATCAGCTTTCTTATGCCGCTGGTATATTTTTGTATATTTATATGGGTCAGAGGCACAACCTATCATAAAAAGGATAGGGAGGGTTAGTATTAGTGATAGTTTTTTCATATATTGATTAGATTTTGTTGAATAGTTCAAACGTGAGTTGACTTATCGTGCAGTTACCAATCAATTTCGGCATAGACCAACTTGCCCTCTTTCGCGAACGCCCTATACTTTTCTTTGATCTCTGGGGTATCTTTATATGTTTGTTGCACTTCCCATATTTCGTTGAAGTTTTCTTCTGTTAGTGGGCCGACTTTGAAATCGTCGCAACTATTCTCATAGTCAGAGAAGTAGTCCTCCAACTCCAATCGCAGTTGGCGAGCGGTTTCGTTTCTATCTTTGCCTTCTGGCACTCTCTTGATTCTTGTTTCGAGCATTCCCATAATGTTATTCTAATCCTTTTATTCTTTTTACTTCTTCTTCTATTTCTTGTTTAGTTGGTTGTGGTTGTTTGACAATTTTTCCAATATGTCCGCAAAAGTGACATTGGTATAAGTTTGGTTGATACCATTCAGTTTGTCCAGCACAATATTCACAATTTGGAGGCGGATTGATTATCATTTTGTTTATTGGGGCTGGATCATTTCGTATGGTTGATATTCCAATTCAGTTTCCGAATCATCAACATCAAAGTTGTCTCCATCTTCTGTTTCATATTCGCACTCATCCCCTGCAACAAACTCTTGCGATTCGCATTTGCCTGTTTCCGTATTGTATTTTTGAATAACATATCCAGTGGTGATTTTATTGATTAGCATATTATTTTGTTTCTATTTGGTTTTTATTTGGTTTGGTTTCTAATTAGTAATAAAGGTCAGTATCCTCTACCTCGTCTGCGGTTACTACCCTGTATAATTCCTGCGCTTCTTCAAGTGATTCGATCATATCCCTCATCTCTTGAATAGCCTCTTGTTGTGTTTCAAAAATCTCTGGTTCGTAGTTTTGACCATCTTCGCTGAACTTCATATCTGCCCATCCCCAAAGGGTTCTTGTTTGGATTTTATACTTCTCGCTATCTTTTGCGAATGTTAGTTGTTGTGTTTTCATGTTTGGATTTGTATTAAACTATTTCAGAACAAATGAATGCTGGGGTATTTTCTCCGACATACGCTCCTTCGACGTTGAAGGAAAAGTATTCCTCTGCTTCGTCAGCGTCCATCTGTTTGCAAAGAATATCTATGCACTTGGCGCGATCATACACGGCAAACGCTTGATTGAATTGTCTGGCAATTCCTACAAACGCTTCTTCATATCCATCTGCCAGTAGTATGTTCTCGTCTTCCGACAAGCATGACTCGATTGCGTTTTGTATTTTTTGACTTGGTGTGGTTTTCATTATAGTGGTTGGTTGTATTATATTTAATCGCATTCTGATAAAAATGTCAAGGTGCTAAAACATTTAATGCACTTGTATGCTCTTTTATTTTTTTCAATTTTATTGTGGCGAACTGCGCCGATCTCATGTTTGGAGCAGGCGCAAATATACTTGAACTTCTTAACCTTCTTGCCAATGCCGTCTGTGTTCATGTAGTGGCAACGCAATGGCTCAAGACCATAAACCTTTTTCATTATCATCTTCCAAGTCTTGCCATGATGACCCTCGGCAGGAAGATTCCTCTTGACAATATATTTCATTGCGAGGATATGCGCTACCTCATGCGGGATGGTATCGTTTGCGAACGCTTGAATGTTAGCCTTGAGAAGTTCAAGGTTCAAATAGACAATGCTGTTATCGAATGGCTTGACATAGCCAGCGACTTTACTTTTTTTGAAAAATTGCACACCATCGAAAGGCACATTGATTTTCAATTTGAGTGCGCCGATCTCTAATGCTCGTTTGACGTTCTGTTCAGCGAACTCTTTTACGTCTGATGGAACAAGTAGTGGTGAAACAATGTTACTCATAACTAAAATAAAGATAGTGCTATTTTATACAATAGTCAAGGGATTATTATTCTAATACGTAACCTGCTGGCGCCAAGGCACTTGCGGGCCCGGGGGCCCCGTAAGTAGTTGATAATAAAGTGGTAGCGGGTGAGGGAATCGAACCCTCCTAAAGATGCTTATGAGACACCTCAATTCGCCAGAATTGTAACCCGCAGAAAATTGGTTACCGAGACCTCTCATTCTATTGCTAGGAGAAGTTCCCTACAGATTAAATGTTGATTTCGAACTCATTGCATTGTCATCTGTCGCGGATATGGTCTTGCAAACCTATGCGCTCGGTAAAAACGGAAGAAGTGGTTGGACTCGAACCAACGGCTTGCTTTACCACCCAGCGTTGCGGTCCTTTACCGAGAGGCGTGAGCCTCGTGAGGGTGTTGCTGCTCTACCAACTGAGCTACACTTCTTGTTTCTGCAATGAAGGGACTTTAACCCTCAACCTCCCACTTACAAAGTGGGACTCTAGTCATTTGAGCTACATTGCATACTAAAAATGATGAGTTCAGCCTGCGTCATTACATCCGGGAATGTTACTGCGATCCCTCTCTTTCATGGCGATCAACCCACTTATGAGATCGCGCTGCCCTCATCGAAATTAAAATATAAAAGATCAATTTCCGATTTTTGTATTCGACCGAGAATTCCCAGTCCCATCGGCTCATCGGGAACCACTATCTATTTATACATCCATTTTATACTATTGTCAAATAATAATTGCCACTTCATTCTCTATTTTAATAGAAGATGCCTTCCCAGCCATAACGCAACGAGGCTGAAGTTTTCTGTTCCTTGTCTTAATAGGCACTCGGCAGTCTAATCCCTCCACAAAATGACAAACGCCATTGAAGTGGACTGTCAATATGTTTTTCTTCCTCTGAAGCGATAGCGGCTTATTGTAGTGAAACCAGAAGGCTTGCTGTTTGGTTGTGGTGTTCATAATTCGTAGGGTATATCTATAAATTGCAATGTATATTTGCTTTTGCGACTATAACATTTTTTATCTTTTAATACTTTGGTTGGAGGCGTTGCTTTCTTTCTAGCCTTTGGTGTTTTAACCTCTATTTTAAATGATTTTATTTTCATGGCGTGTTTGCTCTATGATGACCAATATGTTTCTGAAGCTATTGAACAAGTGAATGGGGTATTCTTGTCTTCTGCCGCCCATGTTCCGTCAAATGCAGACATGACAACTTTCATCCCCTTCATTTTCTCTGAACAAACACTAGCCAAGATTTCTTGACTGAATGAATGCCCGCACGTTCCCTTGATGCTCATAATAATTTCGTATGGGAAAATGGAATCGTAAACGATTTTTCCGTCAAATAGAACCTTGTGGTATTCTCCCCCGATATTGAGCGACATTAGCCATTTCTCTGATGATGTTGGATTTTTCATTGTGGTAGTTTCAACTAAAATTAGTATCGGATAATTTTATACAATAGTCAAGGGGATTTTTTCCAGATTACGGCCCGGGACTACCTAAATAGAGTAAATAAGCATAACTGCACAGACCCTTAAGGCGTTGAGTATCAAGCACTTGCGGGCCCGGGGGCCCCGTAAGTCGTTGACTATGAACCACTTGCGAGCCCGGGGGCCCCGTAAGTCGTTGACTATGAACCACTTGCGTTTCCCATTGTGGCAAAAAGAAGGCGCGCCCCACCACAAGGCGCGCCCTCACCCATTGCCCCGCAATTCTAGCCGATCACAAAGTCCTCAACATCAGAGAGTTTGAAACGCTTGATCGAGCGTGTCGTGTCATTGTTCGGAAGTCCCTGAAGATAGAGGCTTTGCTTGTGTTCCACAAGTGCGCCGTTGGCGTAGGATTTACCCCATGAGCCGCCGCCAGAGCCGCCGCCGCTGGAGCGGTCGGCAAGTTTTGCCCCAAGGGTGAGATTGCGGCGTTTGCCGTTGTAGGTGAAGCCAGCGAAACAAGTTCCCTTGCTGATGACGATTTCGGAGACCAGCGAAGCCAGTTGTTGAGCTTTGCGGTTTTGGGTTTGGTTGGTTTGGTTGTTCATAATCTTATTTATAGTATTTTTGGCTTTATTTGTCAAGGCTATTTTTAATTCATTTAATTTATTTGCGTTCATTGTGGAGGATAAAAGCTCCAAGAATCGTTCCGATAAGGATGATGGCGAATATGTTTTCTTGCATATTTTGGTTTTTGGTTTGGTTTTCATTTTTATTTGACTACAAAGCCCGACACGTCTTTTTTGCCTTTGCCTTTCGCTTTCAGCCCGACGATGATTCCCTTTGGATCAAGAAAGCGTAGGTCGGTCGCGTCTCCGTCGATCACTTGCTTTCCGAGATAGCTTTGCGGGAGCTTGTCGAAGACGACAGCAATGTTTCCGCCCATTGATGCCACAAGTTCAACTTTGGCTTGATTGTTTTCTTTGCGTGAAAAGGTCAGATGATAGTTGGCGGGAAGCTCACCATTCAAAAATTGGATCATGCGCGCAAGGTTTGGCGTATAATCATAAAAGCGGAGATTTTGAAAGGATGCCATGTCGATCATATTGTGCCAAGGTAGATCAGAAAGCACATTCAGACGGACGGCGATTTTTTGTCCCTTGTTTGCGCGCTTGTTCAGATTCACAAGCTCTTTATTCAAGGCGATGAGAAAATCAGCGCGCTTTTCGATCAGGAAGCGGGTTTTGTTGATTCGTGCCTCTTGAACATTAGAAAAGATCCCCATTCCTGCGGTATTGAGACAAGCCAATTCACAGCCAGCAGAGCGATGTGGACAAAGTTGTTTTCCAGATAGACCAGCAGGCGCAAGGGAAAGCCCCTTCGTTGTCCAGTCGAGTTTAGTTCCTTTTTCTAGTTTGGTATTTGTGGCGAGTAGTGTCATGGTGTTATTGATTACAGATAAGAGAATAGTCTTATTGTATAAAAAGCGCAAGGGTTTTTTTTATTTTTTTTACATTTTAATTTTCGAGCCAATCAGGAATCGTGCCAGGCCCGGCGTTGCGCGATTCAAGAATCGTGCCAAGTTTTTCCATACGCAAGTCGTTCAGCCTCAACCACTTGCGGGCCCGGGGGCCCCGTAAGCCGTTGATATTCAACAACTTCGGGGTTTTGTTAAGTTTAACTAACGTATAAGTGAGACGAGAAGAAGTTTATGGATGACATATCTAATGAAGGCGCGCCCCCATCAAGTTTCTTAAACGCAATCTGTTCCGACGTTCTGTAAAGCATGAAGTTTTCGCGTTTAAGGTTTTTGTAAGTTTCCTTTGCGAGTTCGACAACCTCTTTCAGAATGCCGTCTTTTTTACCTTTATATTGAGGATTTGAATGTGAGTTAATGTCCACAAGTTGTTCGGTTTCAAAGGCTTTAACCATTGCTTCCTCGCTTGAAAGAAAGTATGCGAAGTTGTCGCTCATGTAGTGAAGGTAATTATCTCCAGTATCATAATCTTCGGAGCAAAAAGCAGAAGTGCAGTTTGGGGCTGCGCCTCCCATGTTAAAGAAGCGGGTGAATTGCTGTTCGATCTGCTCTTTTGTGCCTTCGATGCCCACGGCGATTTCTGATCCGTAGAGACTCACGATGACGTTTTCGTTGCTGGTGTTTGGTGTTTGTGTTTTCATGTTTGAGTTTTTAATTTAATGGATTGAGTTGGGGTTGTCAAGGATTATTTTGCTGGAACATATTCAGCCCAAGACAGGAAGATTATATCTTTGGGAGAAGGAAAACGGGGATTTTCTGGAACATCCCCTTGGTAGTATTGAAAAAACCAATTCTTGAGTGTTGCCTCTCTAGTTTGACCAACTGCGATGGTTTCCGTGATTTCTTTCTGCCCTACCCAGTATGATACGATTAGACTCCACTTGTAGGCGATCTTTTCGCTAGTGGTGATGGTTCTGTTACTGCTTCTTGGTGTTGTTTTCATGTATTCAAGGTATCAAAAACCCTTGGATTGTCCAGATATTTTTTTAAATTATTTTCACGCCACGTTTTGCGCTTTCAATTATCGTGCCAGGCCCGGCGTTGAGCCATTCAAGAATCGTGCCAAGTCGTCCGCATTGCAAGTCGTTGAGGCTGAGGCACTTACGGGCCCGGGGGCCCCGTAACCCGTTGGGGTTAAGGGACTTATGTTACCAGCAGTTTATGGCGTCGGCTTCTCTCTCCGCATGAACTCCAGCAACGCTCCTGAAGCTCTCAAGTGCTTCTTCTTTAGTTTCATCATCTTCCAGAGAGTCCATGATAGCTTGGATTGTCCAGCATTCAACTATAGTATCCCACCCTCCATCATTGTAATGCTCTTCTGCGTAGTTATATATATATTTAGCGATTTCTTCTTTGTTCATATTAGTGGTATTGTTAAGGGTTAAGGTTAGTCTCTCCAACCTCCGTGGAGGTCATTGGCGATTCTGTCCGCATACGCAAAAGATTCATTATCACTTGCGTTTTCGAGTCTGGAGTTCAAGCGTTCCAGCTTTTGCTCCAGAGCGATCCTTTTCGGGCTACCCTCAAACAGCATAGGGATTTGCTTTTCGACAAGTTCGATCTCTTCTTCCAGTTGTTGTATTTTTGTCATGGCGTATTGGCGTATTGGATTAGTGTGTCTTTTTAAGGTTGTTCGGTCATAAAGCCATTATAGTTTTCGTATAAAGCAACTTCATCGTTAGGCTTGATGTAGGGTTTGACGTAGCGTTCGATGATTTCGAGGTCATGCAGGATATGGGTGATATGGTCAACCCAGTTGAATCCATAAGCATCCCCATTTTCGAGGTCGTGGTAGGCTTGCAGGATCGTTTCTTTTGAAGCTCCTTCATAAAGCCCATCCCCATTCATTGTGGATTCGATCTGGGCGTAAACCTTGTTCTCGTCTTCTGGAGTCAAGCCGATGAGTGTGCGGGAGGCAATGTTGAACAGGACGATGTTGTGTGGTGCTTGTGGTAGTGTTTTCATGGTTTGTTTGGTTTGGTTGTGAGTCTTTAAGATAGTCTTATTGTATAAAATTAGCAAGGGATTTTTTTATTTTAATTTCATTTTTATTTTAGGGGTATTCAAGAAGCGTGCCAGGCCCGGGATTTTGACGGAAAAAGACCCTAGTATTTCCGTCAATTCTCTCAAGTCGTTAAGCCACAAGCACTTACGGGCCGGGGGGCCCTGTAAGTCGTTGACTGGCAGGGGTTTATGTTACTGGTCGAAGCGTTCAGCCTCTTTCAGCTTCTTGGCTTCTTCACGCGCAAGGCTCTTGAACAGGTAGTCGAACTCATCAACTTCACCGCCAAAGCGAGCGTTGCGGTTGTAGTAGTTCTCCCCAGCGTAGTCAGAGAGTCGGTCGATCATTTCGTCTTGGTTTAGGTATCTTTTCATATTTTTAATTTACTATAATCGTTTTAAATTGGCAAGGGTTTTTTTCGAGTATTTTACCAGCCCCTGCGGTTTTCCGCAAAGTTGAAGTCGGAGAGATCGCTTTTGACGTGATCCTCAAAGCCGCAACTTGGGCATTCGATGAAGGTTTGACCGCCCTGCACGCTTGCTCCAGCGTATTCTTGGTATGGTGGCTCGTATGTGGCAATCGCCGCTTCGCGGCACTCTGGACATTTGACGTTGTATTGGTTGTTGGTCATGTGTGTTGTTGGTGTTGGTGTTGTGGTTGAGATTAGCTGTTGGCTTCGTCTGCGAGCCGTTCCAGAACCTTTCTGTTCTCTGGCTGATCCATGATCTCGCCAAGAATCCAAAGGCAAACATCCTGCCATTGCTGGGTTGTCCGCTCGCCCCGATTGAGGCTGGTGAGGTTGTTCAGGTAGTGTTCAATCAGTTCAACTTTCATGCTCTAAAGATACTATGATCTTGCTGTAATCGCAAGGATTATTTTTTATTTTTTTAATTATTTTTCTGCGCCGTAAGCAATCGCCATGCCAAGTCTGCATTTTCGCCATTCAGGAATCGTGCCAAGTGTAAATCGTTGAACCACAAGCACTTGCGGGCCCGGGGGCCCCGTAAGTCGTTGACTCGCAGGGGTTTATGCTTATTGCTTCAAGAGAAAGATGCCCAATGTTAATCCTATTAAGAAGATCATATTTTGTTATTGCTTTCCGATATAGAAGCCGAGTATTATTCCTATTAAGAGCATCATATAAGTTTTGAGAGACAGAGGCCGAGTGTTATTCCTATTAAGAAGAATATAAGTTTTGAGAGATAGAAGCCGAGTATTGTTGCTATTAAGAAGATCATATAAGTTATTAGTCAGCAACAAGTTCCAGAGTGTATTTTTTGATAGCCGCATCAGCTTCTTGTTTCCAGCGTTCTATTTGATTGTCATGGAACTCTTTAAGAAGGGTCTCTTCAAGAATGATGTCGCCAGTTTCAACCTCGATATTTTGAGATTGCGCGTTGAGAGCGTCATAGAGCAAACCAGCCGCATCGTCTTGGCTAATCCTCCAAAGGTCGGCAAGGTGCTTGCTGTTTCCTTCTTCCCATTTTGTGAAGCCAGCCCAGTATTTGCCATTCTCAAAAGAGTGCATGGGAACGCCGTCAATGTCGGAAAGGTGAAGGGCGGCAATGTCCGCGAGTTGGGGAAAGGCGGCAAGAATTTCGTCGTGAATCGCTCCGCCTCGGGCGTCGCGCCCCTTTTCTACAATGCGACCAGTAAGAGAAAAGTGTGGCTTTTGATTGCCGATCTTGTGAAGGATTGCTGTCGCTTCGATGTAGTTTTTAGGGTCTTGGTTTCGAGTGGTTAGTTTCATTTTGTATTGGTGTTTGATTTTATAGGTTAGTGGTGAGCGCGTCAAGGATTATTTTGAAGATTCTTCAGACAGATTAAAATTTTCTTGTTCTAAGATTTCTTCCAGCGAATCAATCAATTTGGAAATTTTTTCAGCATGGCTATTCTTGTCAATGTGGGCTAACTTTGCAGCTTGCACGAGAAACGCATGGGCATTTTCGAGATTAAAAAGTTGGTGTTTGGTTGTCATGTTTTTAATTGTAGTGATTGAGATTTATATTGCAAGGTTTAGTTTTCGTATTCGCCAAAAAGTTCATAGCGTCCGCCGTGTGACTCGCTCGCCTTCTCAAAGCAGATTGCCAGATTACCATTTGCCACGCGCATCGCGTATGCGTCATCATCTTCTTGTTCCACTTGGTTGTTGTTGTTTGTATCGTTCATGTTTTTAATGTATCAAAAACCCTAAAAAACGCAAGGATATTTTTTTGATTTTAATTTTTTCTTTGAGCATTTGCCATGCCAAGTTTTATATTTGGCTAATCAAGAATCGTGCCAACTATAACTCGTTGATGCTCAATCACTTACGGGCCCGGGGGCCCTGCAAGTCGTTGACTCGCAGGGGTTTACGTTTACGAGGGCAGAGCCATCTCGTCCTCGGGTTCTTCCTCCTGTCCACCAAAGAGTTGATCCCACTCCTCTCCCGTGATACCAGTCTTGACGAACTCCCTGTCATCCGCAGACAGATGGGGCATGGCGTTCTGGATTAGCTCGCCCCCCTGCCACGCAAGGATTTGCTGCTCGGTGACGTTGATTTCTTTCGTGCGGGTGATCCCCGTGAGGGGTGATTTGCGTGTTAGTTGCATGGTTTTGTGTTGTTTTCTGTTTGGTGTTTGCTGTTTGGTTACTTGTGAACTCCGCAAGCCGCCTTGAATCTTGCAGAATCAAAAAGGCTGTTGATATTCTTGAAGGTTCGGCAAAGGTCGTCAACGATATTCTCGATCAATCGCAATTCTTTTGCTGTTGAGGCTTGGCTATATTGTAGGCTAATGGTTTTTGCTACTTCTGTGAAGTGTTTTTTTGTCATGGTGTTTTTCTATTTTGTTGTTGAGAGGTTAAGAGGTTAAGAAGTCAATCAATCCATTCTGTGAATGATGCACTCAAGGGATACAAAGATTGTCAGTATGAGCAGGGCGAAAATGATTGTAGGTATCATATATTAAAGTCCGTTGCGTTCAACATATCCAACAAAAGCCACAAAGAGGCTAGACATTGCATAGATGAAGATTGCTGTGATGATGTATGGTGTTATTTGCTCTAGTGTTTTCATGTTTTTAATTTATCTATTAAGGGTTATTTTGTCAAGGGATTATTTTACCGATTCTTGAGGCGGATAAAGACGTCCTTGTGTTCTTCCATCAAGTCGCAGAGAACAACGGAGCAGTAGTCATACCACATTTGGGATGTCCACTCATCGTTCTTGAATTTCTCAAAGTTGATGTAGTATTGTTCAATCGTTTCGTTGTTCATGTTTTTAAGATAGTCCCAAACCTCGAAAATGTCCAGATATTTTTTTAATTTATTTTCATCGAGTTATTATCCAATTCACAAAGCGTGCCAGGCCCTGCGTTTCACCCATTCAAGAAGTGTGCCAAGTCATCCGTGTTGTAAGTCGTTAAGCCTCAACCACTTACGGGCCCGGGGGCCCTGTAACCCGTTGATACAGAGCGACTTATGTTAGCCGAAGTAGTGCTTCTTTTCGTATCGTGTGCCTGCTGGCATCCTCGTAACTTCATCCAATCCATCATGTTGGCGCATTTTATTATATGCCCACAGGATATTTTTCTTATAGCTCTCGTAGATGCTGCAAGTGCCTAGAATAGAGCAACTTCCTTGATGTTTAGTGGCTGGCACAATGGCTTTTAGTATGTTTCTCATAGTAGTGTTATTTATATGGTTGATTTTCAGTGATTTAGGGGCTACCATCCTTCGTCGCCTCCATAGTAGCCGTAATCCTCATCTGTGCCGTAGCCAGCACCCGCCAACACGTCCGCGTCAGCCTCCGCATCGCTACGGAATTGATCCTCTGGCTCATCGCTTGCGCGACTAGTGCCATACTGATCGTCATCGTATTCGCTCATGTCGTCGCCGTGAGGGTCACAGATCAACTCCTCCTGCTCGTGAGTCAACTGCACCTCGCGTTGTGCGTCATAGTCAGCCAAGTCCTTGGCGCGGAGTTCATCCATCCAAGATTCATAGGATGAGTCAAATTCCTCACAGCTAACGTGAGCGAGGTCGAGGATTTCGTTTTCGGTGGTGGTGGTGGTGGTGTTGTTCATGGTTAAAATGTAGCCTATCTAATGAAAAAACGCAAGGACTATTTTTAATTATTTTTCGTGCGCGATTTCGCGTATTCAATTATCGTGCCAGGCCCGGTATTCTGCCATTCAAGAAGCGTGCCAAGTCGTCCGTATTGTAAGTCGTTGAGGCTGAGGCACTTACGGGCCCGGGGGCCCTGTAACCCGTTGATACAGAGCGACTTATGTTAGTCGCTCCAGCAGTCGTAACTGCCATTGTAGAGCCAAGATTGATCCTCAAGCTGGATTCCGTCATCGCAAGTAAGCGTTTGACCGCCAACGCCATACAGGGAGCAGATGGAGGAAATCTTCGCGGATTTTTCCTTCAGTAGACGCTCATTCTGTTGAAAGCCGCCGTGATAGTTGCCGACAAACGAACCATCGGGTTGCTTGACAGCAAGAACGCTGAACAGGCGGGTAGATGAGTGAATCTGGAAGTCTCCGCTTTCGCGATTTCCTCCCGCCCTAGAGATGCGCGTTGCGCTGAATTTCACGAAGTGCTGTGGATGAGTTACAACGTGTAGTGGTGTTTTGTTTATTGGTATCATATTTTTAATTTATAGGTTGAGGGTTATCTTGTCAAGCTCAAAGTCCGAAGGCGGCAAGTGATGCGTTCGCGTCGATACTTTTCGAGTATTCGTCAAGCATGATCTGTTCAAGCAGGAGAAGCGAAAGATCGTTCCATTGCTGGACTGTGAGTTCGCCCGATTTGAGGCGAGCGTTGATGCTGTTGTATTGTTCGATATGTTCTTGTTTCATATTTTTAATTTAGTCTAAAAAGTATTTTTTGTCAAAGGGTTTTTTTATTTTCCTTCGAGAGCCATCTTTGCAAGAATGCCAATCGTGCAGATCCAAACCACAAAAACCATGTAAGCTATTTCGTTTTCCATGCTCATAATTTAGCACATAAGCCCAAAAACGCAAGGATTATTTGAAATTCTTTTTCGTGCGTGATTCCGCGTATTCAATTATCGTGCCAAGTGTGAATTTGCTGTATTCAAGAAGCATGCCAAGTCGTCCGCATTGTAAGTCGTTGAGGCTGAGGCACTTACGGGCCTGGGGAGCCCCTAAGTCGTTGACACTTAGGGACTTATGTTAGTCCCAGTCCTGAGCGTTAGCGTGTCAAGGGATTCGTTTTGTTGTATTCTTTTTCCCAAGCGGAAAACCATTTCATTGCGTATCTCCAGCCGTGGTGTTTGCCGAGCCTAGCGCGATACATGAGGGCGTTGCAGACGTCTTTCTGTCTTTGTTCGTTGTTCATATTTTTAGTATAGTGGAATTGAATTTAGCTGCAAGGATTATTTAGCCCAGAATGCTTTTTCTTGATAGACCGCGAGGCTGTTGCGCATTGTGCGGAGAGCTTTCACATTTTTTCTGATCTCACTACGAAAAACTTTGCGATGTTGCCAGTAATTTCTAATCCAGAGAATGAGGCTCACGCGAATGGTCTGAAGTGTTTCGTTGTCGATTTTGGTTAGTTCGTGGTTCATGGTGTTAAGGTAGTCTAAAGTTGGGATTGAGTCAAGAATTATTTTACAGATGGGCGAGCGCGTTCATTGTTCCCGCGAACAGCGAGATTTCCTTTTGCTCGTCCTCGATCTGCCACGCTTTCCAAAGCGGGAGAATCGCATAAAATTCCTCGCCAGCGTTGAAGTCCTCGATAGTGGCGTGATTCCTTCCTTCTGAGGCGTTCCACTCAGCGATGTGAATCATCGCGTCACGAATTGTTCCAGTGGCGAGAATCTCGCGCTCAGAGATGTCAACAAGCGCGTGGGTGTCGTTTGCATTACCGATGGTGTTTTTCTTTGTCATGTTTCTAATCTACCACAGAATCAGAGTAGCGCAAGGATTATTTTGAATTAAAATGAATTTTTATTTTTCGACTTTGAAAGATTTCCCTTGACACCCCCCCAATTTTTCGAATTTAGGGTGCGGTCGCCGGCCCAAAACGCGCGGGGGTCTTAAAATTCACTCTCCCCCAATAAAAATATATTAATTCAATTTAATTAAATAAATAAC
>Ga0214919_10008339_pt1 | contig 13677 bp, 12 predicted proteins | sample LL1503_MetaG_FD_177994 | JGI IMG/M metagenome (GOLD analysis project Ga0214919, IMG submission 177994) | Freshwater microbial communities from Lake Lanier, Atlanta, Georgia, United States - LL-1503 | ecosystem: Environmental > Aquatic > Freshwater > Lake | place: USA: Georgia | collected...
ATTCTCTGGATGACTGGACCCTCGGTGTAAACGGTTCGGCTGAGCTCACCGTGGAGTTGGTGGTGGATCGGGTCGTCATCACCGCCGATCAACGCAGCCGTTTAGCTGATTCTCTGGAGCTGGCTTTCCGCGAGGGGCAGAATCGGGTCAAAGTGCTGGTACAAAAAACGGCCGAAGATACTTGGCGGGAAATCCCGCTGAGCCAGAATTTAAGCTGCTCAATTTGTGGCGATATATTTGAACTACTTTCGCCGCGGCATTTCTCATTTAATCATCGTGAAGGCGCGTGTCCCGATTGTGGCGGTCTTGGTCGCAAACTGGCGTTCAGCGATGAATTAATTGTTCCCCAACCAGAAAAATCAGTGCGGGCGGGAGCCATCAAGCCGTGGCGGATTGGCGGTCGCAATCTCATCATTCGACATAGCTCGATCCTGAAACAATTAGCCGAGCAATTGCCGTTTGATCCTGAGTTACCCTGGCAGGATTTACCGGCGCCAATTAAAAAAATGATTTTGCACGGCGCCGGCGAGCGTTTGTTTAGTTTTCGCTTAAGGCGTACGCAGAAGGCTGAGTTGAAACCATTTCTTGGGGTAATCGCTCTGCTGGAAGCCGGACGACGGGAATCGCGCAGCGACGGTTACCGCGCTCGCTTGGCCACCTTTATGGGTAGTGCGGATTGTCCTTTCTGTCACGGCTGGAGACTTAATGCGCGCAGCGCGGCGGTGCAATTGGCGGGCCGAAGCTTTGTTGAATTCATGGCGATGGACATTCAAAGGGCCTATGAATTTATGCAGGGCCTGACCACCGTATTGCCCCGCACCGAAGCGGTCGCCGAAGTCGTGGCCGCAGTGGAACAGCGTTTGCGCTTTTTGAATGAAACGGGACTAGGCTATTTAACCCTCGAGCGAGAATATGCGACCCTATCGGGCGGTGAAGCCCAGCGCGTTCGGCTAGCCACGCAATTGGGGATGGGGCTCGTCGGAGTCATCTACGTGCTGGATGAGCCGAGCATCGGGCTGCATCCGCACGATAATCAGCGCTTGCTCGCCACGCTCCGGGAGCTGCGTGATCGGGGTAACACCGTCTTGGTCGTCGAACACGATGCGGACACGATGCGGATCGCCGATGAATTAATTGAGCTCGGACCGGGCGCGGGCACCGAAGGCGGTCAGATTCTCTTTCAGGGCTCGCCCCAAGCCTGCGCGGAATTGCCCACGGCAAACTCACGCACCGGAGCGTATTTAGCCGGGAAGCTGAGTATTATTAAAAATGCTCCGACCAAAAAACCCGACAACCGCTGGTTAATCGTGCAAGGAGCAACCGAGCATAATCTAAAAAACATCGAGGCGCGTTTCCCCGTCGGTCTCCTCACTTGTGTCACCGGCGTCTCGGGTTCCGGTAAAAGTTCACTGGTTAACGATATTTTGGCGGTCGCCGTCGCCCGCAAGCTGAACGGGGCAAAAAATCTCCCCGGAGCCCATCGCAGTTTGCGGGGGCTCGAGGCTTTTGAAAAAGCCGTCGTGGTCGATCAAGCGCCGATTGGAAGAAGCCCTCGCTCTAATCCGGCAAGCTTCGTCGGGTTGTTGGATTTGCTGCGCGAACTTTTCGCTAAATTACCGCTGGCAAAAGTACGCGGCTATAAAGCGAGCCGCTTTAGTTTTAATGTGCGGGGTGGTCGTTGCGAACGTTGTCAAGGCGATGGGCAAATCAAACTCGATATGCAGTTTATGGCCGACGCGTACACACCGTGCGGTAGTTGTGATGGGCAGCGCTTTAATCGTGAAACGCTGGAAGTGCGTTTTCATGGGAAAAACATCGCCGAGGTCCTCGCCCTCACGGTTCGGGAAGCGCTGGAGCTTTTTCGCCCGGTGCCGCGGATTATGGAAAAGTTAGCCACGCTCGATGCGGTGGGGCTGGGTTATCTGCAACTCGGACAATCCGCGACCACGCTCTCCGGGGGTGAAGCTCAGCGCATTAAACTGTCCCTTGAATTGAGTAAACGTGAGCAAGGTTTAACTCTTTATATTCTGGATGAACCCACCACGGGATTGCATTGGACCGATATCCAGCGACTAATGGATTTGCTTTTTAAACTACGCGACGCGGGCAACACTTTGGTCGTGATCGAGCATAATTTGGATGTCATCCAAATGGCGGATTGGGTGCTGGACCTCGGGCCCGGCGGTGGCCCCGCCGGCGGCGATATCGTCTATGCGGGTGACATCGCGGGCCTGAAAAAAGCATCAGGGTCACTCACCGGCCAAGCCTTGCGGAGTGTTACTTTACGCTGATGTCCGACTTGCCGCTTATCGTTCACCTCGATGCGGATGCTTTTTTTGTGTCCTGCGAGCTGACTTTACAGCCGGCCTTGCGCGGAAAAAAGTGTGCCGTTGGTGGCCGCGAACGTGGCATCATTGCTTCCGCGAGTTATGAGGCGAGGGCTTGTGGAGTTTACACGCCCATGCCGACGACCCAAGCGCTCAAGCTTTGCCCCGACTTGATTTTGCTCCCGCCAACCGCTGGACTATATGGTAAAATCTCCCAGCAATTATTCGACCTCTGCGAAACGCTGACCCCGTACGTGCAGCGCAATTCAATCGATGAGGGGTATCTTGATCTGGGGCCGTGTGGCTTCACGTCCACGGCGGAAATTGAGCAACAGGTGCGCGCACTGCAGCAGCGTATCCTGGAGCAATTGGGCGTGACGGCTTCATTTGGCCTAGCCTCGAATAAGCTAGTCGCGGCAGTCGCGAGCAAGGCCTACAAGCCGCGGGGATTCACGCTGGTCGCCCCTGGCAGCGAGGCGCAGTTTCTAGCGCCATTAAAAGTGAGTGTAATTCCCGGCATCGGAAAAATAACCGAAGCGCGCTTGGCCGATGCCGGGATTCGCTTGGTCAGTGACCTCATCGCGCAGTCGGCCGCCGAACGACAGCGCCTTTTGGGCGATGCCGGGCCGGCGCTGCTCGCACTGGCTCGAGGTGAGGACACCGACTCGGTCGATCCGACTGCGGCAGCGGCCCAGTCCTATTCTACGCAGGAAACTTTTAATCATAATAGTAGCGACTTTTCTCTCATCGAACAAGTAACGAAGCGGATGATCGATGAACTTATGCCTAAAATCAGGGCAGAGGGAAAACAGGCCAAAACTCTCACCATAAAAATTCGCTATCCTGGGATGGAGGATCGTTCCTCAGCCCGCAGCTTGGCGGTCGGCAGTGATCTGGAAACCTCATTTTATCCCCTCGTCTCGCAGTTGTTGAAAGCCGCGTGGACCGAGCCACGGCCATTGCGACTCGTGGGCGTGCGTTTTTCTGGTATCGAGCAACCCAGCCGCCAGCTCGAAATTTTTGGTGAAGTGGCCGATAAAAAGCGCCGCTTGGCTGGGGTGCTGGATAAATTGAATGCCCGCGGACCGTTGCCCGCGGTGCATTCCGGCCATCAGCTCGGACCGCGGCCGTCGTAGCCTCGGCGCGATGATTAAGGGCGCTGCGTCAACGCAGTATAGCCGGGAAGTTTAGCGGCGGCGGGTTCATGAGCCAGAGCAGCCGCAACGGTAACTGCCCGTTTAAAATCGCTATCATCGGCATCATTCCAACGCACCTTAGCGCGGAAATATTCTCCCCAGTAAAATTCCTGGAAGAAACCATCCGGCCCTTTTTTCTCAACGAAGCCGCCAGCTTTCATGACAGCCCAGCCTAAGCCGCGGTAGATGTTACTCTGGATTTCGGTCAGCGTTGTCGGGAGCAAGCTGGGGGCGAGCGGTCCGCGCCCATCTTGATCCATCAGATAGGTGTAATGGTGAGTCTGCATCTGGGCCCAAAAAACTGCTTCATCCAACTCCGCCCAATTCGCTAAGATATGACCGTAAACGGTTTTATCCGTTTGATGAGAATCGAGCAGCGCACGAATTGTATGATGGCCATCGGTCATGTAGGGTCGGCCGCCAGGTCCGATCACGACCGGGACATCCTTGTCTTCTAAGTAAGCTCTCAGCTCGGCGGCATTTTTTGCGTCAATCGTTTTCATTTTGTAAGCAACTTCGCGAAACCCAACCGCAAATTGTGTTGGGTGGAGTTTCGCCGCCGCTATCGTGTAAGCTGCTCCGACCTTCATCGTCGGCTGGAACGGAGCATAAATTTCAGTTGCTCTGGCCGTATTATCTATAACGGCGATCAATAAGAGGAGGGTGGCCCAGCGAGGAATAAGATTCATGGAACCAACATTACACTTTTACAGCTTAAGCAAAGCGCGAGGGGTTAAATCTAGGTTACAATCAAATATGCGGTCGGCGGACTAGATTCCATTTGGAATCAGAGCGGCGGTGTGGATGCTGCTCTTTGATTATATGAACCCAACCGCTTCGAACCACGAAATTGACCAACGCATTGCCGCCGCCCTCGCTGCGGTGAGTGCGGAAACTGAGCTCATGCATCGCGAATTTGGCCGAGCACGGAGTGAACTTAAATATGACGGCACTAAAGTAACGGCGGTTGATATTGCCATCTCCCAAAATATTCAGGCGGCCATCAGCACCCAATTTCCCGCCGATCAATTTTTCAGCGAAGAGCTTAGTCCAACCGAAACAGCTATTCCCGTTACCGCCCGCTTTTGCTGGGTGCTTGATCCCATCGATGGCACAAATAATTACGTCAATGGAATCAGTCACTGCGCCATCTCCCTGGCGCTATTGGAAAATGGCGAGCCGACCTACGGCGTGATTTACGATCTGGCCCGGCGCGTGCTCATTCATGGCGGGCCCGGGCGCGGGCTATTTGAGGGCTCGCGACCGGCGCGCGCCCGCGGCGAGGCGCCGAATAACCATAGCTTGATTGGGTTTCATTCGCCGTCCGATAAGCGTCATGCGATGGAGGGGAAACAGCTCATTGAGAATTTTAAAATCCGCGGCCTCGGCAGCAGCACCCTGCATTTAGCCTACGCGGCGATCGGGTTGCTCGATGGGGTCGTGGACCACAATAATAAGGTATGGGATATCGCGGCGGCTTGTGCTCTTTGCGCAGAGGCGGGCATTAAGATTCATTATCTAGAAAATCCGCCGTTCCCCATGCGAACGTTTACCCTCCTGGCACCGCGCGTGCAATACGCGGCCGGTCTCCCAGCGATGGTCCAACGCTTGCGCGAAGTAATTGGCCGCTAAACCTGGTAAGACTGCAGCGGCACCGGATCCAACACCTTAGCTTGCGGTAATTTTTCGGCAAGTTGCGTGGCAAACCAAGCTCGGGCGGGCGGGTCACCGTGAGTCAGAACAATCGAGCGGGGTTGGCACGCCAAAGCATAGTCGAGCAATTCTTCACGCGAAGCGTGGCCACTAAACTCAAAGCGCTCAATTTGCGCGCGGATCCGCGCCTTAACATTAACCGCGGCAAAAAGAAATTCTTCGCCATTTTGCGCCGCCTGCAGATGCCCACCGGGGGTGTCTGGATCGCAGTAGCCGACGAAACAGATACTATGCTTAGCGTTGCCAACGAGGCAGGAGGCGAGGGTATAAGAGGCGGTCTTTTCTACCATCATCCCGCTGCTCACGACATAAATTCCTTGCGTGGGCGGCTCTTTCCCGGGGACGAGATCGCGGGGAGACTTTTTGATTTTCAGTTCCTTCAGAATCGTCCGCGTAAAGTGAACTAGGCCGGTTTTTTTGGAAATATCATCAAGGTAATCGCAAAGATCCATGCCGAGACCCGAGGCGAAAATCGGGGCGGCGCCTAAACGATTAAATTTTCGAGCATCGTGGAGGATCGCGAGGATTTCCTGCATCCGCCCAAGGGCAAAAACGGGAATCAAAACCGACCCACCGCGCAACAACGTGCGGTTGATTGTGTCGATCAAGCGAATCATCTCGTTCGAACGAAGGTTGCCCGGCGGTTTATCGGTAGCGCCATGCGTAGTTTCAGTAACGAGCGTATCGAAATGAACCCGCGGCAGTTTTGCTCCATCTAAAATTCGTTGCGTAGAAAAAAGCACATCGCCGGTAAAAAAGATACGCCGATGTTTATGGACAATTTCTACGCCGCACGCACCGGCAATGTGCCCAGCGGCATGAAACGTAAATTCGATCTCGTCCTGAGCCCCAGCAAATTTCTTGGAACTGTTCAGTGGGTGGGGCAACAAGCGCGGCGCAATGCGATCAATTTCATCATGCGTGAAAAGGGGGTATTCCATGATGCCTTTTTCTTCACGTTCACGAACCATGACGTTGGAGGAATTATGCAACATCCGCTCGATGAGCATGCGACTCGGCAGCGTCATGATCACCGGGGTGTTCGGTTGGTGCCGCATGAGTAGGGGCAAAGAACCAATATGATCCAGATGACAATGGGTGATGAAAATGAGGTCGAGCTTCACCCCCACGAGTGGTCGCAGATCGGGGGCCGCGCTGCGGCCGACTTGTTTAGGGTTGAGCCCGCTATCGATAACGAAATGAAAATCCCCGACCTGACAGTACAGGCAGTTAGCCCCGATGCCCCCCGCTCTGTTTAAATCGATGATCTTCACGCGATGGGCGCCAGTCAGTCGGCCGGAATAATCATGTCAAACTTTGGGATTCGGACAAAAATCCGAGCGCCGTGCGCATCTACTCCATGAAAACTGCCGGAAGCCTGACTGTTACTGTTCCCTATATGGTAACTGTTGTACGAAAAATGTGCGCTGGGGATGAGGGTGGGGGTCTCACCGACAATTTTGTCTCCCTCGACGACCGCCCGGGTTCCATCCGCATTTTCTATCACCCACTTCCGGCCAAGCAGGGTAACCGTACGATCAGAGCCATTATGAATCGTCAGGTAATAGATGAACGCGTGGGGGCGATCGGCTGGGAGGTGATCACCGCCGTAACGATAAATGAGCTGATCTAAGTTAACTTTGAGACCAAGTAATTCATGCGCGACACTCATCAGATGGCCGCAGTAGAAACGAAGCTAACCGCAAAATACATAAAAAAGTTCAGGCCGGGGGCTGGCTTTCGACTTGCGCACTAAAACGCTCCCGCGCAGAAAAGCCCTCTATGGAAAAGCTCGCCCTGCTGTCGGTCAGTGACAAACAAGGCCTCGTCGAATTTGCGACCGCCCTCGTACGCCAACAAGGGTATCGATTGCTCTCGACTGGTGGGACTGCGAAGCTACTGGCGGCGGCTGGATTGCCGGTGACCGAAGTGGGGCAGCACACCGGATTTCCCGAAATCATGGAAGGGCGCGTGAAGACCTTGCACCCTAAAATTCACGGCGGGTTATTATGCCGGCGCGACAAGCCCGAGCATCTCGCCCAGGCGATTAAAAACGGCATCACTCTCATTGATTTGGTGGTAGTGAATTTATATCCGTTTGAACAGACGGTCGCCAATCCCCAGGTTTCCTTCGAAGAAGCGATCGAAAATATTGATATTGGCGGGCCCTCGATGTTACGCAGCGCCGCTAAAAATCACCCGAGTGTAACGGTAATTTGTGATCCCGCTGACTACGCGGCCGTCTTGGCGGTGATGGGCAAACCCGTCGAATTATTGGCCCTGCGCCGTAAACTCGCGCTTAAAGTATTTCAGCGCACCGCCCGTTATGATGCGGCGATTGCCCGTTATCTCGAAGCGCAACAAGCCGAACCCGATATCGAGGCCCTGAGTGGCTTCCCGACGACGTATAATCTGGCCCTGACCAAAGCCCAAAACTTGCGCTACGGTGAAAATCCTCATCAGAAAGCAGCGCTCTATGGCACGTTCCATCAGCACTTCGAGCAGTTACAAGGCAAGGAGCTGAGCTATAACAATATTTTGGATATCACGGCCGCGACTTATTTAATCGGTGAGTTTGAACGACCAACCGTTGCAATTTTAAAACACACCAATCCTTGCGGGGTCGCGAGCGCCGATACGCTGTTAGCTGCTTGGGAAAAAGCTTACGCAACCGACCGCCAGGCTCCCTTTGGAGGCATTATTGTCGTCAATAATACCTTACACGGAGACCTAGCGAAGCTGATTGCGGAGATTTTTACCGAGGTGATCATCGCGCCGCATTTTAGTGAGGAAGCACGAGAAATTTTAGGGAAAAAGAAGAATTTACGCTTGATGATCGCCCAGGAGGGACTGGGCGCCGATACGCTACAAGAAGTCCGCTCTGTGGTCGGTGGGGTACTTCTGCAGGACCGCAACCGTTTGTTGGGTAAAGTGAGCGACTTTAAAGTCGTGACCAAGCGCCAGCCCACGGCAGATGAATGGACCGCCATGCTTTTTGGCTGGAAGGTCGGCAAGCACGTCAAATCGAACTCCATTGTCTATTGCCGCGGCGAACAAACACTCGGGGTCGGCGCCGGCCAAATGGCCCGAGTGGACAGCTCGCGCATCGCCATCTGGAAAGCAAATGAAGCGCAGCTAAACTTGCAGGGCTCAGTCGTGGCGAGCGAAGCGTTATTTCCCTTCGCTGATGGCTTGATTGCCGCGGCGGAAGCAGGTGCCACCAGTGCCATTCAGCCCGGTGGTTCCCTTCGTGATGAAGAAGTGATTCGCGCCGCCGATGAGCGGGGCATGGCCATGGTCTTCACCGGTATCCGCCACTTTAAGCACTGAGATCAACCTAGCTGGGGTACTTCTTGCTAGCGCCCCGCTTAAAATCGATTAACTTTAAACCATGTTTGATCCGGTAGAAAAATTAAAGGAATACGTCCGCCACGCGAGCGTTTCGGCTGATCCCCAATACCAGCAGGGGATGGTGGGAGCGCAGCAATTTGTGAGCAATTTGCTCAAAGAGATTGGCTTTAGCGTCGAAGTGGTCCCCACCGCCTTACACCCCGTAATTCTGGGTAAACGCGGCGATAATCCTGCCTGGCCGCACGTGATTATCTACGGCCACTATGATGTTCAACCCGCGGACCCTTTAGCTAAATGGGAAACGCCGCCATTCGAACCAACCATTAAAGGGGAGCGGATTTATGGTCGGGGCACAGCTGATAATAAAGGTCCACTCATGGTGCATCTGGCGGCGGTGGGCCGATTGTTGGAAAAAAAACCCAATCTACCGCTTCGGATTACCTTTATGATTGAGGGGGAGGAGGAGATCGGCAGTAAAAATTTCAAAACTTTTCTGGATGAAAACAAAGAAAAGTTGCGCGGAGATTTTGTCTACCTCTCTGACACGGGCATTCCTTCGCCAGACCAAATTGTAATTACCGTCGGACTGCGTGGCATGCTGGCTTTTGAAGTTGAATTCACCGGTCCTCAGTCGGATTTGCATTCTGGCCTGCATGGCGGCGTAATCATGAATCCACTCCAAGCACTCGCAGAATTTTGTGCATCACTCCATACTCCTGACGGTCGCGTAAATCTTCCTGGGTTCTATGATGCCGTAGTGGAACCCGAGGCCTGGGAGCGCGCCGAATTACTCAAATTAGGCTTAGATCAGCGCCCTTACGCTAAATTTCTAGGCATCAATGAATTTCATACGCCCCCGGGCTATAATCCTTTTGAGGCCATTCGTTTTCTTCCAACGCTGGAATTTAACGGCTTTAGCGGTGGTTATCAAGGAGCCGGCACCAAAACGGTCATTCCAAGTAAGGCTAGCGTCAAAATAACCTGTCGCTTGGTGCCCAACCAGACCCCAGAAAACACCAAAGAAATTATGTTCGCTGAACTGCGTCGCCGTTGCCCGAAAGGGGTGACGCTGACGATCAAAGAGCAACATCACGCGACTCCTTACGTAGTGATTCCACCTGGTCGATCAAACACGCCTCCCGATCAATCAGTTGTATTAGCTAGGGGGTTTCGCGCGGTTGAACATGCGGTTACCGCAGTTTGGGGTAAACCACCGCTCTTTCTGCGCGAAGGGGGGAGCGTGGGCTTAATCGCTGATCTTAAACAAGTACTCGGGCTTGATGCCGTGATGATGGGCCTTTTCCTACCAGAGGATAATCTGCACGCACCGAATGAAAGCTTTCATCTCGGGGTAATGAAAAAAGCGATCGACGCATCGGAGCGCGTCCTCGCCGAACTAGCTCAAAGCTAAACGGCCTTCGGGCCGTAGTGCAAAATTTTACGGGCATAAAAAAGCCCCAGCCAGAAAGCCGGGGCCTTGATCCTTGCTGTAGAATATATTAGCGCTTGAGCACTACGAAATCGACGCGCCGGTCTTTCGTCCAGTCGCCTTCAGAGCCGCCTTGCTTCGCATCGATGGAGCCTTTCGAGAGGGTTTCCAGACGCTTTGCATCAACACCGAGTGATTCGAGGTAGCGTTTGACTGCGTTAGCGCGGCGATCACCAAGCCCGAGATTATATTCAGCGGTCCCGCGCCAGTCGCAGTGGCCAATGAGCACGAGATTTTTATCAGCATTATCCTTCAGCCATTTAACGGCAGCCTCAATTTTAGGGCGTTCCGCTGAAGCCACGGCTGATCGATCGAGCGCGAAATACACCGGCTCGACGACGCTCTTGCTTGCATCATCAACCGAGCCACCATCCCGGGCGGACAGGTTCGCGTTATCACCGGGGACCGCGATTTGCTCAGGATTAATACCGCTGGAACCAGTTTGCGTGGAATCTGGCATCGCCCGCACTGGTTTTTTGGCGCACGCCGTAAAAAGCAATGCGGTGGCAGCTAGAATCAGACCGAGGATTTTTGAAGAATTAATCATGGGTTACAATGTGATGAGTCCGTAGACTAATGGATAATCGGTAGTTACGCGCAAGAAAGAAACTCACGGCGGCGTATTCAGCCCCAGCGCCCAGCATCAATGGTGGATAAGGCCAATTTCTAGCGAATAGCGAGTCAGGCTTGCGACATCATGCATATCTAACTTTCGCATTAAATTAGTGCGGTGATTATCAACCGTCTTCGCGCTGATCGCCAGTTTCTCGGCTATACCCCGAGTGCTATTACTTTCTGCCACGAGCTTCAGGATTTCCCGTTCGCGGCGCGTCAGAGCGTCGATTCCGCTCGCGGGTCCGGGGTGTGCGACCACATTGCGCAGCAGAGCAGCTACGCCAGGACCAAAGTACGTGCCACCGCGAGCAATGGTTTCTAAGCCTTTTTTAAATTCACTAAGTCCCGCTGTTTTTTCAACAAAGCCGTGGGCTCCTGCCTCAAGCATTTCGCGCACCAAAATCGGGCTTTCATAAGCGGAAAAAATCAATACCCGGGTCAGTTTGAGGGTTTTGCTAATGCGCCGGAGGATATCGACCCCACTGAGACCTGGCAGCCGGGCATCGAGCACGATGAGATCGGGCTTAAGCTCCAAACATAACTTACAGGCCTGCTGGCCATCGCCACATTCACCCACGATTCGGTAATTTTGGTCGCTTCGCAAAATTTCAGCTAGCATTTCGCGAATGGCGGTTTGATCTTCAACAATCACTATTCGTTGCGGTTGGGCGGAGGTAGTCACAAGTGGTAGCAATAATGGGGGGATAACCTGATAGCTAACTCAGGAACTAAATTTGTCCATGCAGGAATAGTCTAAGGCTATTTGCCGAGAATCTCTCCGACTGCGGCTGGTGGGGCGACCGGGATTCGAACCCGGAACCAAAAGCTTAAAAGGCTTCTGCTCTACCATTGAGCTATCGCCCCCTCGCCAGCTTGCAGGGTTGAGATATTTTTTCAGTCAGCTGGCAACGCAAGAATTATTTACGTTTAGCTGATATTGACCCCCCGACGCGTTTTCGTCCAAAATAGTCTCCCACGACGTTTATCATGGGAACAATTCTGCAAACTCCGGATCAAAAAGATGCTGCACCCATGACAGATAAAGCCCAAGAAGTAGCTTTGGATCGGCTGTTGGTCGACCGCTTTAGAGGCGGCGATGCCGGGGCGTTTGAACAGTTAGTAACTCGCTATTGGGATCGCATCTATGGAATGGTGCATCAACTGCTGCGCAATCAACAGGATGCCGAGGAGGTTACCCAGGACGCTTTTATTCGCGCCCATCGTGGATTAGTTAATTTTCGCGGAGACTCGGCTTTTTCGACTTGGCTCTACCAAATCGCGACAAATCTGGCGCGCAACCGCTATTGGTACTGGTGGCGCCGGAAACGCGATAAATCAATTTCCTTCGATGCGCCGGTGAGCGGGGACAATGACACCACGCTAGCCGAACTTATCCCCGCGGAACAAGAAACCCCGGAGGATGCTACGGTTACTCAAGAATTTGTTAATCGGATCGCCGAGTGCATGGACAAACTCAACGAAAAGCATCGTGAGATTCTCGTCCTGCGCAATGTTCGCAACCTCGCCTATGAGGAAATCGCGGAAATTCTCGGCATTAGCGTCGGCACCGTTAAAAGCCGCATCGCGCGAGCTCGGGAAAGTTTGCGCGAACAATTAGGAGAGGAATACACCCAATGAAAGACCATCGTTTTATTGAACTCGTAAATTTGTATATCGACCGGCAGATCACCGCCGCCGAAACCGCTGAGCTGGAGGCCGAAATTCAAGGGCACCCCCGGCGCCGCGCCATCTACCAGCAATATTGCCAAATCCACCGCGCCACAATGGTGATTGGAGAAGGTTTTCGCCCGCAAGCTGCCGGCCAATCAACTCATACTACCTTTGCCCATAGCCAGTCCGTCCAACGAGCGAGCGAACAGCGTCAGCGGCGCGTTCGCTGGCGCTATTATGCCAGTGGCCTAGCTGCTGCCGCGTGTTTCGGCTTAATTTTCATACGCCTAAATTCAAAATCAGCCGGTGTGATCGAGCGGCTCGCAACTGGGCCGGCTTCAATCGCACAACCCGCGATCAGCCCACGCGCTGTCGAGTCGGTTGTGGTGCCGGTGATCCCGACTATGGCTAACTCTATTTATGTCGCGAACGAAGCGCCCGCGCGGCCGATGCAACGTTCACTGCTTAGCCGCCAAAGTGAATCAATTCAGTACCCATCGCTATTTGCGGATGAGGTTTTCAACCCAAAGCATAGCGGACCGTTGAGCAACTCACGGACTTTTCGCGGACTACCTACACCCAATCAGCAGCTCGAATTTACGGCTTTTCAGTTTCAGCGCTAGATTTAGCCCAGAGCTTTCTTGATCAAGGACTCGGTCGAGGTGGTAGGTCCGAGCGTAACCCACGCTTGCCGGACAGCTTTATCCGCATCCACTGCGCGATAGCCTAGGGCCACTAACGCCAACACGGCATCGCGAATTTTATTTTCAACTGAAGCCACGGGAGCCGCCCCTGCGCCCGCCTGGGTCGCGGCAGCACCAGCGAGCTCAGCCGGATTTAAATAATCGCGTAGTTCAATGACGAGGCGCTCGGCCGTTTTTTTACCAATCCCGGGGCACTTCGAGAGTAAGCCGATATCACCTGCGGCGATGGCTCCTTTTAAAGTAGCGAGTGATAGCTTGCTGAGTACGCTGAGCGCCATTTTTGGGCCAACCCCAGTGACTTTTTCAACTAAGAGCCGAAAAAAATTGCGCTCTTCCTCTGTGCTAAAGCCATAGAGCGTTTGCGAGTCTTCGCGATAAACAGCGACGGTGTGCAATTTTGCCTGCTGCCCGAGCGAGGGCAGGCGCTCGGCTGTCGTTACAGGAATGTGCACTTCGTAGCCAAAGCCCCCAACCTCAATGGTAGCGGTGAGGGGAGTGGCGGCGACCAACTGACCAGTGATGCTGGTAATCATTTCAATCCGAGCACGTCCTGCATATCGTACAATCCGGGAGGTTGCCCAATGATCCAGTGGGCGGCGCGGAGGGCGCCC
>Ga0214919_10008340_pt1 | contig 13677 bp, 11 predicted proteins | sample LL1503_MetaG_FD_177994 | JGI IMG/M metagenome (GOLD analysis project Ga0214919, IMG submission 177994) | Freshwater microbial communities from Lake Lanier, Atlanta, Georgia, United States - LL-1503 | ecosystem: Environmental > Aquatic > Freshwater > Lake | place: USA: Georgia | collected...
TAACAGGAGATTCAATGTTTAGAGGCGTTGATGGATATATTAAAATTGCAACAGATGTTCAACTACGTAATAAAGAACTTAATGAGAAAAAAGAGAAGTTAACAGATGAAATCCTTAAAAAAGAAACAATTATTAATAGTACAAATCGTGATTTCACAGATATTAAAGATAAAGTAGATGAATCAAAAATATTATTTTTAGAGGATTATACTATGTTTTTCATTGCATTGTCATATTTATTCATGATATGTATATTCATTTATGTTTATACTTATATGTCTGAAGTTCCATTGTATGGATTTGGAAAAGCACTAGGTGGATCTGTTGTATTTACAATTGCAGGAGGTATGTTATTATATAATGTTATTTGATCATTTCTTAACTTTATCAGCTTCATCTTTATCAAACTCTTCAATATCCTCTTCTGAATCAAATAACCGCATCTGTTTAAATGTCCGCTTGTCAGCAGGCTCGCCACATTTATCACATAACCTTTTGTATAAATCAGGCTGTGATAATTTACGTCCAACACCACCACCAATTTCTTCATACCATCGTTTGTAGACGCGAAAGATATCCTTGATATCTGCTTCATATCCGCCTTTCTTAATTTCACGAACACGTGCTGTCATAAATTTCCCTACAGAATCAAATGAATCCTGATATTTATTTGATTCTTGAGTAACAATTGCAGGTACTTGTCCTAATCCACCCTTCAAATATTCTGTGTTATAGATGTATACAAGACGCGACATGAAGTATTCGCGCCATTTAAACAGATTTGCATCCAATTGACTATCACGAGGATATACATTGGCCTCAGGCTTAATCTCTTCTACATTTGGATCCACAAACTTGGATTCAAATGGAACTGCACGAACACGTCGCCATGTACCACGATCCATTGTGTTAATCGCTGGAAAGGCATTACACAACATAAAGATTTTACCAGTAATCTTAAACTTCGTCTGCTCTTCGAAGAGACCACGGGCTTCTACATCATCTTCACCCGTAAATTGTTTCATACGTGATGTATTTAGTGGCTCCTTGTCATCTGGCTCTGCCATGTAAATAAAGCGCTTGTTGCGAATAGCCATAATATCAGGATTCGCTGCGCCTGATTCGGGACGCTTACGAGTCATGGCAGTGGATTGTAAGGATGATGCATAATCGCCGAGCACCATGGACATCAAATCTACGAGTTTAGATTTACCATTACCACCTACGCCAATCCATGTTTCATAAGTCTGTTCTTTATTGGCACCTTCCAGACAAGATGCCAGTTTACGCCACATATAGTTTCGTAGTTCTTCGCGAGGGAATAGTTTTTTCATGAAATCATCAATCTTTGCATGAATCTCTGTCTGTTCTTGGTCATAGGGGTCATATTCAATAAATTCAATAGGTTCACAATTCTTTGTTTGATAACGACCTGCCATGAATGTTATGAAATCAGTAGGTTCTGCTTTGCGAAACTGAACGGTGTATCCTTTACTATGATCATTTGTATCAATGGGAACATGTAAGTCTAGAACACCATTTGCAAATCCGATGAGATATTGATTGGCATTTAGTTTCTGTGCAAAATCTTCTTCATAGAAGATGCCGACACATTCTTTCATGACGGAATCTTTGAAGCCTGATTGATATAGGGATTCCTCAATCTTAAACATCTTTTTCATACGAGTTTCTTCATGTTCTCGATGTGTTTCATTTAATGTATCTCGTAACATGCGGGAGCGAATACTACTGCGAGTATCTGAAATAACTTGTGCAACTTCGGTGGTCATTTTATTACGAAGTTCAATACCTTGAGGAATCTTTTTCCAGTATGTTCCGTTGAAATGATACCATTCTACTCTCTTAGAATCAACTGATGCACAATAGTCATTACCATACATCCGTTTCATAAGGCGTGCAATATGAGTATGGGTTAAGTCCACTTCACTTTCCACATAGTTAACAAAGCTACTTTTCATGAGTTGTTTGTATTTATCAGGATTGTCATTGCGTGCCCACATATGTAGGGAGCGTTCGGTCAACTTATTTTCAGAGTGATTGCGTGCCCATTTGGTCCAGTTACGAAATAGTTCTGCACGTTTATTTGTGGATGATTTTGCAGATTTAGCACTAAATTCCATCCAGACATCGAACATTTCTTCCATCGGGTCAATGTTGTGTAGGCACATACCCACTTCTAGCCATGTTTTGTATGCGGTGGCTCTTTCTACCGATAAGCATTCTAAGGTAAGCTGTTTTGCTAATTCAATCTTATCAAGTTGCAATTGCTCGTATACATTGGAGGATGTTAACTGAATGACGGGAATGACTTCATTCTGTCCCTGTTGATTCACTACAACGGCTCGTTTTCCAGTACATATATCGAGGCGAGTCTGCCATTCCTCCTGGGTTTTTTCTTCTAGGGCCGCAATATCTGTATTAAGATTATGACGAATGGATAGAAGTTCCATGAGCTGACGAGAACTATATCCATTTACATCTTCTGTATGGAATTCTGCAGTTACAGGGTTGTACACGTATACTGATACTAATTCATAAGCGGGAATGTCAGGTTTAGATTCACCATAGAAGAACCACCCATTTTTCTTTACAATGGCTTCATCAAATACATCATTTTCAGAATTGATAAATTCGGTTCCTTTAAATGCTTGTGCCAAAATTCCTTCAGAAAGAGAACGATGGCGAAGAACTTGTTGATGTTCTGAATTTAAAATGAGATCAGGGCACTGAATATGAATTCCATCCTTGATGGAACGCTGTGTCGCTTTTTTATCTTCATAAGGAGCTGGACGCAAGCTGATAAAGAAGCGTATGGGTTTATTCAGTTGATAAAAGTGTTTAAGTTGGTCGACGTATTTTTCGGTGAAGTTATGGACATGGGCAAGTTCAAATTGTCGATGAATTGCGTGCTCTGTGGGATATTTAAAGTCAAGATCAATCAATATGGGGGCACATAAATCAGCACGTCGTTGTTCTACCAAGTTCAGAGGTCGTCGGTGTTGAACAAAGAGGTAGTCGTGAAGCAAATCCAGAAACTGTGAATATTCTTCTGACTTTACCGTAAAATTACCCTTGATAGTAGCCATGCCTGCGAACGTGCACTCATCGCCTTTATCCCCTTTTCTGTGAGCAGTAATGAACTGACCCAAGGGTGTCGTTTGATGGCAATGATCATTGTGGTGCATCGTGCTATATATGTCTTAGTTTTCTTTTATGTTTCTTCTTTTATCAATTTTTATTGTAGTGTATTACAATATTATATATGCGTATTAAGTAAATAATTATTATAGTGTATCATAATTATTAAGTAAATAATTATTATAGTGTATCATAAATCCGCATAGAAAAATAATATAGGGGTCTTTATGTTCAATTAAGTTTATGATAAGTGTAAATAGACATCCATCTATAATAGAATTCCAATAGTTAAATGCCGTAGTTGTATATAGCATTAAAATGAATTCTCTCGAACATCCGATCCAAAAGTAAACAAATGGGCAATTTGCAAATACTTGACAAAACCAGACAGAATAAAGACCGACAAGTGAGGATTCAATGTAATAATACATAACTAATAAAAATTGATATAAATAGGATTAGTATATACTAGTAGAAAGACTATGAAGGAAACCGATTTCTGCAAAGTATGTCATTACTATTTGTATTTGGAAGAAATGAATGATGAGAAACAGGAGCCGATGCTCCGACGAATCTGTCGCAATTGTGGCTATGAAGATATTATGCGGAGTGGACTTATTCTGGAAATTGATTTGAAAGAGAAAACATCTGAGGGATATAAAATTCTAATGAATGAGTTTACAAAAGAGGATCCTACTTTGCCTCATGTACATACGATTCAGTGCCCAAATAAAAGTTGTGAATGTAATACTGATCCTGATAAAGAACCTGATATTATTTATTTGAAATATGATGCGATTAATATGAAGTTTCTTTACATCTGTAATTTATGCAATGTGCAGTGGCGGTCTAAAGCCTAAAGCGCTTTTTCAAAAAAAGCACGCCAAAAATGAAAATGAACTAAAGCGAAAACGAACTAAAGCCCTCCATTCCTAAAACAATAATGAAATATCTTATTGTGGGGGCGGGTCTATCAGGATGTACTTTAGCGCGTCAACTTTCAGAAGCAGGTCACCAAGTACATATTATTGAAAAACGTCATCATATTGCTGGAAATTGTTATGATGAGCGAGATCAAAATGGTATTTTAGTCTCTCACTATGGTGCTCATCTTTTTCATACAAATTCAGAGAGAGTTTGGGAATATGTTAACCGATTTACAGAATGGATTCCATGGTATCATAAAGTAATTGGTCGCATTCAAGATAAATATTTTCCAATTCCTGTTAATATTGATACTGTCAATCTTCTATGTAATACACATTTAAATACAGAAGATGAAATGAAAGAGTGGCAACAGAAAAATACTATACCATCTGTTTATCCAGAGAACAGTGAAGAAGTTGCACTAGCGCGCGTTGGACCTATACTATATGAAATGATATTTAAAGAGTATACTTTTAAACAATGGGCAAAATATCCTGCCGAATTAGATCCATCTGTCTTAGAAAGAATTCCTGTGCGCACAGATCATAATCCAAATTATTTTTCGGATAAGTTTCAAGCACTTCCAAAAGAGGGTTATACCATGTTTGTTAAAAATATGATTGATAGTGCGCTAATTTCTGTGTCTGTAAATACAGAATATAGACATGAGATGAAAGAAGAATATGATGCTGTTTTTTATACTGGACCGATTGATCATTATTTCAATAAACAGAATCTCCCATCATTAGAATATCGTTCTATTCGATTTGAAACAGAGTATTTAGAGAGGGATCAATTTCAACCAAATTCTGTTGTAAACTATCCATTGGAGGAGTTATATACACGCATTGTAGAGTATAAACATTTTTTGAATCAAGATGCTCCTGGAAAAACTACTATTGTAAAAGAATATACTGTTGGAGATGGTGATCCTTATTATCCTGTTCCTACACAGCGTAATAAGGATGTTTATGAATTGTATAAACAATTGGCAGATAAAGAAGTGGATGTATACTTTGTGGGGCGTTTAGCAAATTATAAATATTATAATATGGATGCTGCGATACTAAATGCATTAGAGGTTGCAGATGAAATAACTAAAAACCTAAAGATTTGATACGATTATAATATAAGACGCAACTTCGTATAATGGGTAACTGCTTTTGTCAAAATAAAGAGGATGTTAAAACGATTGAAGATAAAAAAGATTTAAAAAAGGTTGCATTTTCAGATAATCATGTATCTCCATTGGAAATTCCTGAGGAGATATTTGAGCCTGTAGTACCTATTCAACAAGTAGTACCTGTTCAAGTTCTACCAACTTTAAAAAGAAAAATCACCGAAATTAATGTGAATGAGCAAGTAGAAGTACCACCTGTAAAAAGAGTAGAAAGAGTAGAAAGAGTAGAAAGAGTAGTAAATCATATTATAGAAGAACCAGGTACTATTTTGCAACAAATTAATACTCAATGTTATACAAAGGTTGCACTTAAATTCCCTCACGGGCTTGTTGGCGCTCAATATGATGAAGACCATAAAAAGTTTGATACATGTAATATTGATTATTGGTTAAGTTCTTTATATAAAAATAAACTATGGACATCATGGATAGTATATAATGATGAATCTGCACATTTAGATCCAAATCATAATGAACAAGAGAAACAAGAGAAACAAGAGAAATCTAAACGGGAGTCTGTATTATCTCCATCTAATAAATCAGATAACCAGTTGAAATCTCATTCAACTGGAGGAAATTCATCTGTATCAGATGCACCAGCCCAGTTGAAATCTCATTCAACTGGAGGGCATTGCAAAGGTATTCTTGCATGGAATGCAACGCATATATCATGGCTTGTTCATTCTGTCCCTAATTTTCCCAGAGAGTTTAACGGTAGCACTATATCACCCATTGAACCAAGTGAGCATATTTATGGACAATCTTTTTTTCATGTTACTCGTCAAGCAGATGAAGCTTTTATTAAACAAGCTATCGCACATATTTATTTAATGAATGCTCATATATTTATGAAGCATAATGTACCAGATGTTCAACAACCAAAAGATATGATTAGCACACTTTCATTTTCTGAAGAGATTACTCACATTGCCAAATCACCTAAGATGGAAATTGACATTTATAGTGAATATCTAACAATCTATGCAATGGACTGGTATGTAGAAACGTGGAAGCGTGGTCATGCTATTACTACAGTAAGTCCAATTAAAGATATAACTAATTTATCTATTTTTGGTGTAAAGTACAAAGAATCACAGGATCATTCTAAATGGGCTGCATGTGACCAATATTATTGGATTGGGGATTTAAATAGGATGACATCGCAATATAAACGGGGTGGTGGTGGGTTTGTGATCAAGAATCAAGGAGTAGCATCAGCGCTAAAATCAATTATTATTGCAACGGAAAGTAAACCTGTGGGTATTTAAAATGTTTAAATAGATCGTTCCTCTAAATTCTCCCCAAGAAAAATCATTGGCCAAAAACGCTCTATAGCATGACCTTCAATTGGATTAACATCATATGTCAGAATATTATAAATTCGTTCATAAAATTCTTTTGGTCTAGTTCTTATAGTTGCACGGGAAACACAGAATTGAGCACCTGCCCCAAACCATAATGAAAATTCAGTTGTTTTACGATTAAAAATAGTTCTATATAGTTCAAGTATTGTATATGGATTTTGTTTTTCATTTATAATTAAATCAAATATATTACATGACATAACATGAAATGGTTTTTTCCATTCATCTGATGCCAGAATACATTCTAAATATGGTGTATGGTCAAAAGGTTGTCCTTGAAGAAACATAGTATAATCAGATAGATTATCGTAATTATTAATGATATGGTAAAGATATGTATGTCCTTCGCGACCGATATTTGGTAGGTGAATAACTGGAAGACTATAATCAAGTTTAGAACCTTTATTATATATAATATACTTTGCTAATTTTATTATACCGCTTGTCCATTCAATGGGTTCATTATAACGCGCTATAACGATGGTTAGCATTTATGGACAATAATATACTAATGTATTTAAGCAATGTATCCGGTTTAAAATGTATTTTGTATCTTCTCTAAATGGTTTTTGCCACAATCCCTAAAAAGTATCTCTAAAATTATGTATTTTTTATCATATATTCTCTAAAAAGTATGTAGTTTTTTACCATATATTCTCTAAAAAGTGTATAGATGAGTACTAATTACCTTACACAATTCAGTGCAAATTTAAGTACAATCAGTGTAGCTAATATAAATTACTCTACATTGATTGGTTCTACAATCATTGCTAGTAGTATTATAACAAATTCAATAATTAATGTAAGTAGTATTACATCACGTACAATTAATTACTCAACCTTGATTGGGTCTACTTTGATAGCGCAAGCGGTTAATTACTCTACTCTAACTGGATCTACAATCAGTGCTAATACAATATCTATTGCATCTATGATAACTACTAGTAGTATATTAGCTACTGGTAATATTGGGATTGGAACAAATGCACCTGGAGCTAAATTAGATGTAAATGGTATTATAAATTCTATTGGAGGATTCGTAGTGAATACTGCATATCCATCTACTAATGGAGTACTACGTCTTATATCAGATAGTGGTGGAAATTATATTCAATCAGGTCTTTCAACTGCATCTGATAGCAAGGCACCTTTAATATTTGGTAGTATATTTAATGGAACTGAATGGATGCGTATTACTGCGGCAGGAAATGTTGGCATTGGAACAAATAATCCTGGAGCTAAATTAGATGTAAATGGTGGTGCAACAATAAATGGTAATTTAACGGTGAGTAATAGTAATGTTAGTATTAGTGGGATAGGATTAGGAACAGCTACCACTGATAATATATTTTTTAATGTAAGCGCACCTGATTCTTCTAATGGAGATGGCGGTAGAATTGTTTATTCTAATTCAATTCGTTTGAAAGCAGGCGACTTAGTATGGACTGGTAATCGTCAGTATGGTGCACAAATATATATTGGTGGTGGATATTCACGATATGCAGCAGCAAGTCAGAGTTATATGGAGTTTAGTACAGCAGGTGGTGTACGTATGAAAATTAATGAAAGTGGATATGTTGGTATTGGAACAAATAGTCCTGAATATCCATTAGATGTATATGGAGGTACACGATTAATGTCAAATGTAACTGATACATCTGTAAGTTCAACAACAAATTCTCTTACTATTGTTAGATATAATGCACCAGGATCATGGAGCAATTATGGCGGTATGCTTATGTTTTCAAACACATATGCATCTAATTCATCTGGAATTATTGCAACAGGTGGTATTTCAGGATATCAAACAACAAATGGAAGTTTCGGTGGTGGTCTTACATTTTGGTATGCTTTAGGTGGTACATTAACAGTTGGTATGTCACTTAGTGGTAGTGGCAACGTATCAATAGCAGGATCTCTATCAAAAGGTAGTGGTACATTTGATATCGAACATCCTCTTTATCCTAATACAAATAAACGTCTGGTACACAGTTTTATTGAAGGACCTCGTTGTGATTTAATTTATCGAGGTACTGTTGCATTAACAAATGGTTCAGCAACAGTATATATTGATAAACAATGTACGTATACTCAAGAAGATGCGATGGATAATGGGACATTTGAAGCATTGTGTGCAAATCCACAATATTTTCTACAAAATATGTCTGGTTTTAACCGTGTAGTTGGTTCAATTTATAGAGGTATATTAACTATTACATCTGAAGATAATACAGCAACTGATATGATTAGCTGGATGGTTGTAGCTGAACGTAAAGACCCTTTTATTAAAAATTGGAATCGTACTGATTCAAACGGATATCTTAATACACAATATACGAAAGATAACTAACGTCCTGTCCAAACCTTAACAATCTCTTTTGAAGTAGAATTAGAAGAATCCCTCAAATAATCCAGAAACGTCCCACCCCATGGTAAATAAGAATGGATCTCACCATACATGGACGGATTAACGGAATCAGAAGAATCAGCAATATAATATGCTAGGAAGCCTAGAACACGTTCCATAGCAGATCGTGAATCACGCCCCCGTATTTTATCCATAACCGTGAATAACCCATACTCTTTCAAACGTTTAACAAAATCCCACCGAATAACGGACATAAGTCCAAAGAATCCTTCCCATTTTCCTCCGTGATAAAACCGAATAATATCTCCATACATTGGCATATCCTTACATAATTCATAATAATATTCATTGAGTTCATGATCCCAGTGCCGAGGGAATGTCCAGAGCGGTTTCATACATTTTAAGTCTAAGAAATCAACTCGTTTCTGGATAAAAACTGAATCATGAATGATAACAGCAGTTTCAAATGGTCGCATTAGTTCAAAATAATAATATCCGAGTAGTTCAGCACATCCTTTGTGTTCTGTATCATATACAATCTGGCAATTGACTAGATTCATATTATCATTTAAAAATGAGGGATCGCTAGAATCATCTACGATGAGAATGGGTTCTGTATACCATTTGCGAATACAGGTATAGCATTCTTTCCAGAAATAATCTGTCTGTTTGGAATTTACATGGCGAACCATAATGAATCCTAACGCTGGTTTAGAATAGGCGATATCATATGCGAGTGATTCTGTAAGAATTTCATTCGACCAAAGAATTTCATTCGACCGAAGAATTTCATTCGACTGAAGGACGGAATCCTTATACAATTCACTTAATTCATACCTGCTCATCATAATGAACAGATATGAAGTAGTATTTAGATTCAACAAGTAGACAATTACAATTGTCTTCAACAAGTAGATATCTTACAAACGTCTCAAAGCATATGATTCCATCACACCCATAATAATTCGTTTAGCATCTATCAATTCACCAGCACTCGGAATAATAAAATCTTCAGATCCATCTGGTCCAGGATTCCAACGATGGCAGAACTGCTCTAAAATATCTTTCTCGATTAGCCCCACATCATCCACATGGCATTGGAGAATCAAGTAAATCTCAGAACCTTTGGTATATTTATGGAGACGACCAATACGTGTATCAGGGCATTGTGATGTGCGTCCCACTTTATAAATAGGACGATTTAGGGATTTGAATTCACGTGTTCGCACCAAATAAATATATCCATGTTTCTCTTCGATATCATAAGTCATGCCTTTCATAATTCGCCGTCGCTGGCCTTGTTGAACTGCAATGGAAATCTGTTTCCTGTCTTCTTCATTATCGACTTCGTTATCGTTAGACATGTACTACACTATAATAACAATGATTTAAACTGATTTAAACCGATTTAAACCGTCACATTTAATAAATCATGCCAAATCCGCAATGGCTGTGAGTTAAATTTATGGATGCTATCGCTCCCTGCCATAAAATATAGCCATTGCATAGAATATACCTTATCTTTCTGCATAAATGCGCATAAATTGATATCTATCCAGGATTCAAACAATTTAAGTAGAGTCTTATCAAATTTTGCATGATAATCCAGATAGAGTAGTCCTAAAAACAGAAATAAGTCGCGGCCTTCTTTTGGGCATATATCAGTAGAAGAATAAACCGTACTCAGTGATAAATGGGTTCCCTGACTTGATCCCAAACAGGCAAATCCAAAATCAATAATAGTTAGGGAATATCGTGATTCAACCACAATTTGTTCATTATCAATTGTAAACTGTTTCATACACGGATCATGCTCTACGATTAAAAAATTACTCGGCTTTAAATCTCTGTGATTAATACCTAAATGTGTTCCAATATGCGACAGCATTGCACATAATTGTAATAAACACTCTACAATAACGCCTGTCAAATTCATAGTTTTATCTAAAAAATTATTAAGAGTAACTGCCCCTGCAATAGGTTCCATGGCAAAACAGACTGATTCATCCCTTAGTGCAAAAATGGAAATAACTGGTGGAGAACCTAAAGGAAATCCAATGGAAGTTAGGCTTTCACTAACGAGTTTCTGAATACACGCTTCATACATTAGATTCTGAGATAAAATGGGGCGTTTAATGTATACTTCTTTTTTGACAGATTTGACTTCATAGATTCCCAATTCAATATAACCAAACTGTCCGTTCGCAATAACCTTAATACACGTTAAACTTCTATTAGGTAATAAAATATAACAATAACCTGTCTGTGATGTTTTAAGAACAGGAATCCATGAAGGTTCTTTTAGACAGCCTTCTGCTTCAATTCCAACAGAATGCAGTGAAATCCATGCATTACATTTCAAATTTTCTTTGCACATTTCTAGCTAATAAGGTGGTCTATTATATATCAATATAATGACGTATTGTTTTGTACTGTGTTGTCCCTTTATATTTATCGGGCTCTGAGATAATATATGCAGTCATTTCGCGAGGGTGTTCGTATGCACTGGGTGGTAATAATTCCATGGCGATTGCTTCAGGAACTGTTTTAACGTGGTATCCGTCATGTACATGATAGAACCACATATCGCATTCATTGAGAACAGGATTGGATATATCACGAAATACAGGAACAGGAACCCAATCTTTTATTTGCCAAAGGGGTGTATCAATTGTATCTGGATTGTATCGGCGATAGGAATCAATATGCGATGGAAGATTTCCGTTCCATATAGTCCAGTCAAGAGAATGAAAAATAGCATTCCATATCTTTGGATATTTGCGCTGATGAACATGGCAGAGCTCATGAATAAAAGTAGAGACAGAAAGATTCAAATGAGGATAGCATATAATATTCGGCGGGCGTGTATGAGGCATTCCTGCATCGGCTGAGCCCATCAATGACACAATTTTAATATCTCCTACATTCTGTAATTGTTTAGGGACTTTTGAAATAAGTGCATTGAATGCATTGGTATATTCCTCTATATTTTTAACAGTTGCGGGTCTATATGCGTGATCTTTTCGTGCCATGAAATTAGACCAACTATCGGTGCATTCATCGTGATATAAATCGATCTGTTCGGCTTGTTTGAGTAATTCAATGGCTTCTTCTTTGGTGGCAACGGAGCATGTAAAAGGAGCTGAGCCCATCTTCTTGTAGAAAATATTTATATTATTTAGAATGGCTCAGGCTTTAGAATCAGCTGTATCAAAAAACGTAATGAGTACAGTATACAAATGTTCAGCAAATAATTCAGATTGTATATTATATTATAAAACCCCAACAGAATCAAGTTTAATAGTAAAAAGAGAATTTAACAAGTTAAAAACTATACATGTAAATCTAGATAAAAATGAATATAAGAATGCGGATTATTGGAACAATAAAAAAACACTAGATGTATATTATGTTAAATATATTAAAAGTAATGATATATATAGAAAAATCTTTTTGGTAGACCCAGATGGAATGATTAAGGGTTCATTTACAATTAGAGGTAATAAAGGTAGTAATGAAGGATTTGGAACAGGTAATACAATGGATATGGAAATTAGTATTGATAACTTATTACATTCAAATATTAGAAGAAGAAACCAAGGTATTAAAGAAAATTATCGTGACTATCAGGGTAAGGGATTAAGTTTATTTCTTATTTATTTTATGGTTGAATCAATAAAAGAAGAAACAGATGATGCTCAAAAATTATATATTGATGCAGATGGAAGTGAAGGATTTTGGGGCTATCTTGGAATGTATAATAATCCAGTATATAATAATGCGAACGGAGAAGGAGCAGGATATGAAAAGGTAATAACATTAGGTGAATTAAAAGCATTTGTAAATAAGAATAAAGAAAAAATAAATAAATTATTACAGTACAAGCCTATAAATAGTAGTCGCAGATCTAATAGAAATCACAGACCTAATAATACTCGTAATAGAAGTCCTACGAGATCTAGAAATAATCGTAATAGAAGTCCTACGAGACCTATAAATAATAATACTCATAATCGTAAGAGATATAATACTCGTAGCACTAAGAGAAGTACTAGAATGCCAGGAAATAGATATTAATTATTCTTTGACTTCTTTCGCCTCTTTTGCTTCTTTCGCTTCTTTTGCTTCTTTCGCATCCTTTGCTTTTGCACGGTCTTTCTTTTTAATATTACTTACAATACAAGAATCTAGTAGGAAGCTACTTAATTTTTTCTGAACTGGCTGACCTTTATTTAATCCATTTACTATACTGGTTGCTGCTTCTATTGCTACGTTTACACTAGGTTCTGTACGCTTTTCCACACGCTTTAATGCAGGACTAATAATACATTTTCCACCAAACATACTCGCCATCGCGCTTCGTTTAGAAGTATTTTCAAATCGTCGCAAGCACTCTTTGAATAAGAGATCCGCCGCTTTCCCTTCACGAAATCCCAAATATTTATCCAAATCCTGAACCGCAGGACATCCTTTTATCAAATCCCTATTAAATCCAGGGATACTTTCCAACAGTAGGGCAAATGCCTGCGAAATAGGATTTTGTAGCTGATGCTCAATATAATGCCGATAATCGGGCACTAGCGAATTCTCCTTGATGAACAAGGGCGTTTCAATACGGTCTCCTTGTAAAGCAGCCGCTTCCTGACCCGCTTTAGGACGAATATAAACATATCCAATGC
>Ga0214919_10008342_pt1 | contig 13675 bp, 15 predicted proteins | sample LL1503_MetaG_FD_177994 | JGI IMG/M metagenome (GOLD analysis project Ga0214919, IMG submission 177994) | Freshwater microbial communities from Lake Lanier, Atlanta, Georgia, United States - LL-1503 | ecosystem: Environmental > Aquatic > Freshwater > Lake | place: USA: Georgia | collected...
AATATATTAATGGAGAATTAAGACATTTTTCTAATGATAATAATAAAAGAGCAATTCCTATTTTATATGATGGATTAAAACCTTCTTAGAGAAAAATATTATATACTGCTTTTAAAAGAAAAATATTTAACAGATAGTAGGAAAAAAGAGTCTAGATTTTTGCTGGATCTGTTATTGAAGAAACTTTTTATCACCATGGAGAAGCTAGTATTATTGAAGCTATTGTTTCTATGAGTTAGAATTTTATTGGATCTAATAATATTAATTTATTATATCCTTCCGGAACTTTTGGAACTAGAGATAAAGGTGGAGATGATCATGCTTCAGCAAGATATATAAATACATATATGAATTCAATAACTAGAAAAATATTTAGAGAAGAAGATAATATAATATTAAATTATTTGAATGAAGATGGTGAAAATATAGAACCTGAATATTATTTACCTATTATACCAATGGTTCTAGTTAATGGAGTAGATGGTATTGGAACAGGATTTATGTCAAAAATACCTAAATATAATCCATTAGATTTAATAAATATTATATTAGATAAATTAGATAATAGTAATTAGAATTTATTAAATTTTGATTTTGATAATACAGATACTAGTAGTGATATAAATATTAAACCATATTATAAAGGATTTAAAGGTGATATTATTAATGATGAATTTGGAAGATATAAAATATATGGTAAATTTTAGATTTTAGATGAAAATAGAATATAGATAACTGAATTACCTATTGGATTATGGAATTATGATTATAAGGAATTTTTAGAAAAATTATTATAGAAAAATATTATTCAAGATATGATTTATAAATCAGTTGGAGATAAAATAGATATTATTATAGAATATGAAAATATATACAAGTCTTTAAATAATAATTATGATATGGATCCAATATATAAAAAATTAGGTTTATTAAAAATTATTAATATTAATAATATGAATTTATATGATAAATTTGGAAGAATTAAAAAATATAAAAGTATTAATGATATAATAGATGATTATTATAATTTAAGACTTTTAAAATATTTAGAAAGAAAAAATAAATAGCTTGAAATATTAAATGAAAAATTATCATTATTAAAATATAAAATTTTATTTATTAAATATTATTTAGATGGAACAATTATTATATATAAAAATAGTGAAAAAATAGTTATTGAAAAATTAATTGAATTACAATTTCCAAAAATTAATAATTCATTTACTTATTTAACTGACATTAGAATATTTGATTTAACTATAGAAAAATTACAAGATTTATAGGATAAATATGATTCTAAAGAAAAAGAATTAAATAAATTATTGATTATCTCTGAAAAAGATATTTGGAAAAATGAATTATTAGAACTAAAAAATGAATATAATAAATTTTTAAAACAATAATGATTATATAATTATATGATTATATAATTATATATTATATGATATTAAATTATATTTAATATCATATATTTTATCATAATATTCTATGATATTATTTATATCTATTTCATGTTTATTATATTCATTATTATAATTTATATTATTATTATTATTATTATCTTTAGGATATATTAATATATAATTTTCATTCTCTAAATATATATACTAACATAATATATATATTAAATATTTAAAATAAAAATTTATATGTATTAAATAATAATTTTTATTATTGTCTTTAATATAATATTTATTTATCATTTCAGTTATTTTATTATATAAATTAATTAAATTATTATTATTATTTTTAATTTTTTGAATATTATTAATTTCAATATATATAAATTTATCATCTTTATCAATATTTAATATTTTATTTTTTATATTATTATTAAAATATTTTTTTGAATAAAATAATAACTTATCTATTCTATTTATAATTTTATTATTATTATTTTTAGTTATATATCTAAAATCATTATTTATATTATATATATTATTTAAATTATCATCTTTTAAATTATCTATTATTTGATTTATTCCAATTTGAATTTGATATTTATTATTATTTAATGATATACTATTTATATCATCTAACATATTAAAATCACCTATAAAATATATATCTTTATCGATATTATTATTTATTATATCTTTTATTTTATTATATATATCTGAATTATTAATATTTTTATCTTTATTTGTATTATGTAAATTAATTATTATATCATTATCATAAGATAATTTCATATATGTACAATATTTTTTATTAATTAATTTATTATTATTATTAATAAAATTATTACAATTACATATATATTCAATATTTATATTTTTTATATTTTTATTTTTAATTATTGTCAATAGTCCAGCTTTATATACACAATTATTAATACAAATACAATCTTTACATTCATTATTTTTACAATTTTTTTCTTTATAATTATAATATGTATTATATTTATTTTTAAATAAATCATTTAAATTTATAGATGCTTCCTATAAACATATTATATCTATATCAAATATTTTAACATATAATTCTATAATTATATAAATATATGTATTAATATAAATATAATTTTTAATATTTAAATCATTCTTAATTATATTATAATCGTTATAATTGAAATTTTCTTTACCTATATATGTTTTAATAAATTCTTCCTCTTTTCTTACATTCCATGATAATATTTTTTTATTATTAATATAAAATATTACTGGAAAATGATCTGATATATAAAATAATATTTTTTTTATATTAAATATATAATTATTTATATTATATATTTTATTAATTGTTTTATTTAAATTATATTTATTATTAATTTTTGAAAATAAATTTATTATATCATTTAAATAATAATTATTATAATCATCATTTAAATTTATATTATTATAATTTTTATCATTTGTATTTAAAAAATATAATAAAAAATATAATTTTATTATATTATCATAAGTAATATCAGATAATTCATCATTAATATTATTAATTAAATATAATAATATATCAATTTTTGTTTTTTTCTAAATATTATAACTATTCTAATTATTTAAAATAATATTTTTATCATTATTATTTTGATTATTATTATTTTGATTTATCCAATTGCTATTCTAAGTATTAGTTAAAATATTTATAGTTTTATTATTATTTTTATTATTTTGATTTCTCCAATTATTATTATTCATCTATAATATATATATTATATATTATATATATTATTATATATTATTATATATAAAAATATTATTATAATGATCGGTGTTCATAAACCATTACATACTAAATCTATTATAGAAAATTTAAAAGAAATAATTAAATATAAAGGTAATTTTATGTAGATTTTTATTTCTAATCCTTAGCAATATAATTTAAATAAATTAGTTATTGATAATTATAAAAATATTGCTAATGAAATTATTAGTTTTAATAAAATTAATAATACTCATATTATTATACATTCTCCATACACTATTAATATAGCTAAAAAAATTAATCTATCTAATAAACATTTAACTATCTTGTTAAAAAATTTATATATTGCCCACATTATTAATGCATTAGGTGTTATTATACATAGTGGTAAATATATTGATAATAATATAAATGATGCTATTAACTATATGTATTATTCTATAAAATTTTTAATTAAAAATATAATTAAAAATAAATGGAATGTATTAATATATTTTGAATTAGGTTCAGGTAGTGGAACAGATATTATAATAACAGAAAATAATTCATTAATTCAATTTATAAAATTTTATAATAAATTCAAACCAAAATATAAAAAATATTTAAAATTGTGTATAGATACTTGTCATATATTTGCTGCAGGATATGATATTAGAAATAAAAAAAATATTAAAAAATTATTAAATGAAATTAAAAAAGATATTGGAATAGAAAATTTAGGTTTAATACATTTAAATGATAGTTATTATGAATATAATAGTAAAAAAGATAGACATTGTAATATAGGAGATGGAAAGATAGGATATGATAATTTGATGTATTTTATTAAAAAAATTAAAAAATATAATATACCAATAATGTTAGAAACAGATAATGATTATAAAAAAATGTTAAATATAATAAATAAACTTTAAAATTATTATTAGATTATCAATATTATTTAAATTATTTATTAAAATATCACTAAATGATTTAGTTAATTCTTTATTAAATCTAAATATTTAATTTTATATTTTATATATTTCTATAGATAATTATCCATTTAATAAATATAAATATATATATATAATAATAATAAAATTGAAAATATAAATATAAATAGATTTAAATTTATAATCAATTAATAATAATAATAATAAAATAATATAAAATATATTATATTAATAAATGAGAACAAATTGTCTACAAAATATAATTATTAAAGATAGAGTTAAAATTTATCCACATTTATTAAATGAAGATTTATTAGATAATGTTTTAAATCTAATTAAAAAAAAATATGAAAATAGATGTAATAAAGATGGTTATATTTTAAAAATTAATGATATTAATTTATTAGATGATAATTATATTGATATTGAAGATAATAGTAGTGCTGTTATAAATTTAGTCAATATTAATTTAAATATATGTATTCCAATGATAAATGATTTAATTATTTTAAAAATAATTAAAGTAGAAAATGCATTAAAAATAGCACAAAATGGACCTTTATATTTAATAATAAAAGAATAGGATGATTTAATAAATAAAAATAATTTTAAATTAATGGAAAATAAAATATACAATATTAATACAAAAACTAATTTAAAAGTAAATGATTACATTGAAGTTATTATTAAACAATTTAAAATTTAGCCTTATAATGATAAAATTATATTAATAGGATATTTAAATAATATTATAGATGAAAATGAAGCAACTAAATATATAATTAATGACAATAATAAAATAAATAATAAAAAATTATATGATATAATAATAAATGATTGATTAAAACTATAAATAAAACTATAATTAAAACTATAATTAAAATTATAAATAATGATATATCATTATTTATAACTAGAATATTTATAACTAGAATATTTATAACTAGAATATTTATAACTAGATTATTTTTAAATTTAGATAATTATTCATTTAAATTTATTAATATAGCATTTATATTTTGAATTTAAATTTCCTTTATCTAATATTTGATATAAATATTTAATATCTTCAATTTCTATATTTAATTTATTTAATATAATACGTAATGTATTTTTATTAACATTTTTCTATGATAATTTATTTAAATCAATAGTATATTCTATTTTTTTATTTTTTTCTTTTGATATTTTATTTATATTTTCTATTTTATTTATTGAATCTATACAACTAAAATGTCCATATACTTCCTATAATTCCCAATTCTAATTTATAAACATACTTGTGTTTATTAAATCACTATATGATATTGATTCATATGCTTGTATTATACTATCTATATCTTTAATAAAATTATTATTTAATATATTTGGTAAATTCTAATATACCATTAATGGTAATAATACTTTATCTTCATTATATATTTTTAATTTTTCTTCATATGATATATAACTATATAATAATTCTTTTGTTGCTTTATATAGATCTAAATGATTATCTTTTTTACATATAATTTTAAAAAAATTCATAAAATCTTCTATTTTATTATTTATCATTATATTTATTATTGTATTTATTTTTCTATAATCACCTAATCCATATTCAATTATTAAATCTATATTATCTTTATCAACTATATTATATTTTTCTTTATTTATAATATTTTCAATGTATATATATAAATCTAAATTGGATGGATTATATATAGTGTAAAGATCACTTATTTTTTTAATATCTGATAAATATTTATTATGAACTATACTAAAATATAATATAGGGAACATTTTATTTTTAATATTTTTATTATTTAGACTAGTAATTATTTTTTTATCAGATGTTGTTAAATTATCTATATTATCAAATAATAATATATAGTTTTTGTTATTTAATATTCTTTTTTTATTAATTATATCATTAAAATTATAATCTTTTATATTATAATTTGATATTTTTATTATATCATATTTTATTTCATTACTTACTATATTTATTATTGTTTTTTTACCTACACCATGATTTCCTATTAATAATATTGAACTATTTTTTTCATTATTAAAATTTAATATCCATTTTATTATATTTTTAGCTATATCTCTATTTGTTGAATTTAAATCTGATATCTTTTTTGGTATATAGTTATTTATCATTTAATTATTATTATTATTATTATTTTATAGTATTATTACTATAATATTACTATATATTATTTATTTTTCATTTTTTTAAATTATATGTAAAGATTTAATTTAATATATTATATTATATTATATTATAATATGAAAAATAAGAACTAAAAAGATAAAAAATATAATAATAAATAAATTATAAAAGACAAAAAATATAAAAAAATTAAATAAGAATAATAAGAATTAATTGTTATTGATTAATAAATTAATTCTTTAGATGATTTAATTTTATTAGGATAATAATATGATCCATCTAAAAAATATAATATTAATTTACATAAATTACATAATATTATCTCTGAATTGTAATCATTAAATAATATTATAGGTATGAATAATATTAAATAATCTATTTTATCTTAAATTATATTCTTCTTACAAGATTTTTAAGATAGTAATAATGATATGCTTCATACTGTTATTAAAGGACCTCCTGGTGTTGGTAAAACTTTATTAGCTAAAACTATTTCTTCTATTTATTAAAAATTAGATATTATTTAATAACCATAATATGATCCAAATGATTTAAATAATTATGATGATAATGGATTATTTTTTGGAGATATAGATAATAAAGATAAATTTATTATTGCTAGAAGATCTGATTTAATTGGATAATTTTTAGGAGAAACTAGTATTAAAACATAAGATGTTATAGATAGTGCATTAGGTGGTGTATTATTCATAGATGAAGCATATTCATTAGGTAATGAAGAAAAAAGAGATTCATTTGCAAAAGAATGTATTGATACCATAAATTTAAATTTAACAGAAAAAAAGAATTAATTACTTGTTATTATTGCAGGATATAGTGATTCATTAGATAATTGTTTTTTTTCTTATAATGAAGGATTAAGAAGAAGATTTCCATTTGTATATGAAATATTACCATATAGTCCTGATGAATTAAGATTAATTTTTATTTAAATGATTAGAAATTTAGGAGAAGAATGGAATATTAAATCTAATGAAGATATACCAATTAAATTTTTTAAAGATAATATAAAAAATTTTAAAAATTATGCAGGTGATATGGAAACATTATTATTTAATGTTAAATTAGAACATTCAAAAAGAATGTTTTGTAATAAGGATTATTTAATAGATAAACGAATTATTAATTCACAAGATTTAATGAATGGATATGAATAATATAAAAAATAAAAAAATATTGTTAAAAATGAGGTGTTAGAAGATATACATAGAAGAATGTATTTATGATGTTTAATCATTATTATTTAAAAAATTATCGCTTATATTTGGATTTTTGGTATTTACTATTTTTTGATCATTATTCTATTTCTATTGTGATGGTCTATCATTATTATTATTATTATTATTATTATTATCATTATCATTATTATTATTATTATTTTTATTTTTTAAATAATCTAATTTTTTTATTTCATTATTTACATCAATTAATTTTTTTAAATTTTCAACAGTTTTATTATCTAAAGATTGATTATTAACAGAAGTAATACCATATAATGCTCTTTTATATAAATTTTTAATAGTATCTAAATTTTTAATTAAATCATTATCATTATTTAATTTAACATCATATTTAAGTGTTTTTTCTAAATCTATTCCTTGTAAATCTTTACCATTTAACATCTTATTTAAATTATTATTAAATACTAACTAGTTATATCTATTCTAATAATTTGTAATATTATCTTTTAAAGTAGTCAATAAGTTAATCATTGTATTATGATCATCTTTGTCAATTTTTAATCCATTAGATGTTATATTACTTTCTAACTATTTATATAAATTTTCTAATTTATTAAAATATCCAACACTGACTATATGTGGTAATAATTTTTGTGATCCACCTTTCATATTTAACATATTAAAAAATAAATTAGAATTATATAGATTATATGGTATATATGATTTTATATAATCTTCAGATAATTTAACACCTTCAACATCTTTTTTCATATTATTAATAATAGTTTTAATATTAACATAATCTACTAATTTATTCACATTTTCTAAATCTTTAGAATAATAAGTTGGATTTAAAGTATTTAAATTTTTAACTTTATATAATGGTAATGATTGATATAATATATTAAGTTTAGATTCTTCTAAACTTTCTAACTTTAATTTTAATTCTTCATTTTTTGTTATATTTAAATTATTAAAATCCTCTTTTGATAGTATATCTTTTAATATATTTAAAACATCTGTTATTTTATATTTTAAAATGAAATTTATATATGTCTCTTTTTCATTACCACCATATTTCATCTATTTATATTTCTATAATTTTTTATACAAATCATTAGCATCATTTAATAAAGTTTTACTACAACTATATTCTCTATTAGTTAATAACCAAGATAAGATAACTGACTATAATACATCCTTAGATACAACAACTTTACTATTTACATTAGCTAATAATTTAACAAGATTTTTTTCATCATTTGTTTCAGGTCTAAAATCAACAGTATGAACTAAATTATCATAATATTCTTTTTCAACACCAACATCAGAATTAAAACCCATTAATGCATTATTTAAAGCTTTAAATTTATCAGTATTCAAGACTTTATTTTCATGTAATAATTTTAATAAAGGATTAAATTGATGTATATTATCTTTACATTCATACATATTATCCATCCATAAAGAAATTAATTTCTCATATTTTTCATTATTGTTATTACTCATTAATATTATTATATATATAATATATATAATAATATATTTTTTATAAATTAAATATTATAATATTAAATAAAAAATTAATAAATAATAAAATATAAATTAATATTTTTTAATAATATCATTAATTACATTTTTAAAAATAAATTTCTTTTTATAAATATTTTTAATTATAAATTTTTTTTTATATAATAAATAATATAAAACTAAAGAAATACTTCCAGAATCACAACTATTACCAAAATATAAAGTTGAATACTATAATAATAATTCAAAATTATTTTCAGATTCAATTAATGAATCGTAAATAATAATTAAAGTTTCAATAGTAGAAAATCCTATATAATAGATATTATTTTTCTATTCTGAAGAATTACTATTCTATTCAGAAAAATTATTAATAAAATAAAATAATCTTAGATCATAATATCTTAAAAAATCATATTGTTTAACTTCATCTGAATTATTAAATCTAAATGAAGTATATCTTTTTAAAATATTAATAATATTATTTTTATCTTCTTTAAATTTAGAGATGTTATTTACAAAATCTTTTTCATTCTTATATTCTTTTTTATATAAATTGTAAATAGTATTTTCTAAATCATTATTTTCAAGATATTCAATTACATTAAAAATCCATTTTTTAATATTAATTTTCTAATATATATATCTAATAAATAAAGATAATATAATACAACCAATAAAAACAAAAGGTTTATTATTAAAATATCTAGAAATATTAATATTAAATATCAATAATTTATTAAAATCAACATCATAAAATAATATTGTATTTATTAAAGTAAAATATAAAGTTAAAGTAATATTTAAATTATAAAATGTATTTGATTTAAATTTTTTAGATAATAAATTATAAATAACAATCTAGTTATAATTAAAATAATTTAATGTCAAATTATTATTTAATGATATAATTGCATGTTCCTCATTCATTTTATTTAAATTTTCTGTAAAATATAAAATAAAACTATCTAATTCAATATCATCAAAATTTTTATATTTAATAATAGTCTATACATAAGATATAATTAAATATATAGAATGATTAATAACTTTTTTATTATAATCATAATTATTAAAACCACCATATAATTTAAAAAAATCAATATTTATTTTTCTAGTATAAAATATAATCTTATTATTATAATTAATATTCTCATCAAATTTAATATTATTATAAAAATCATTATATCCAATTAAATTACCAATAATTAAAAAATATAAACTATATTTTATTTTATTTAATTGTTTTTTATCCATACTATATTTATATAAAATAAATTCATATTATAATTTGCATAATTCCATTAGAAAATCGTATAATTTTATATCCAATACAATATATTTTAATTATTATATCATCATTACGTATATTACAATATTTATAAAATAAATCATCTAATTCAATATCTAAGGTTTTATCAACATTTTCATAAAAATTATAAAATCCAGAAGGCTAGATAGAATTAGGATATAAATTAAAATTATAAATATTTATACCATCTTTAATATCACTATCTAAATAATAATATGGCTAAATAATATTATAATATATATTATTATTATTAACAGTAATATTGTTATTATTAATTTTTAAAAATGATTTATTAATAGGATTATTATTATATAAATTATATATTGAAATATATCCAGATTCATTAATATAATATTTTGATATCAATACAATACTATCACTAGTTATATTAACTATTTTATATATATTATTATAATATATTGTATCAGATATTATAATATTATCATCAATATTAAATATATGATTACCTATATTAATATTAATTGTATTATATGATATATTATTAATAATAATACTACTAGATGTTATATTAATAATTTTATATATAATATTTATATCATAGTTATTATATTTTTTAAATACATCTAAATTATAATTATTTTTTATAATCCAAAATAACTATTTAACATTTGTATTAAAATCTAATTTAATTGAATATTCTTTTTTTAAAACCATTTTCTAATAATTAATTAATGGCTATTCTATTATATAATCAAATGTATTATTACTAAAATTTAATCTTTCCTCATTATTTAAATATATATAATCTACATATAATGACATATTTAATATTTTAATATTATTTAAATTAATATTATTAATATCTTCACCTATTATACATTTTTCTAATGAATTTAATTTAATATTTAATATAATATCTGCATTTTTTAATGAAACACATGGTAATGATTGAGCATAATTATTATTAAACCAAAATAATAAAGGAATATATAAAATATCACCATTAATCATATTATTATAAATATCTTCATTATTAATATTTTTATTTATATCATGATATATATTTAAATAATCATTATCGTATGATATTATATCAATACCATTAATATTTAAAGTATAATTATTAATAATATAATGTCCAATATTATCAATCCATTTAATATTAGCAAATTTATTATTATAATAATTAATTTTTTTATTATAATCTAGAATAGTATCTAAATAATATAAATTATCTATTTTCATTAAATATTTAATATTATTAAGATAATTTTTAATATTATTAATTGTATTTGTAATATTATTTAGATCAATTAAATTATTAAAGTTATTAGATAATATAAAACTATATATATCAAATTTATATAAATTATTAATATATAATAATGAAGTTTTAATATTATCATAACTAGTTTTATTATCTAAAATCAAAATTGAATTTATTTTAATTATAATATTATTTAAATTAAATGTTAATAATAATAATTTTTCTAATTCAATAATAGCTAAATACACTAATTTATAAAATAATTTAGAATTTAAATAATCATTTTCTAATAACTATAAATTATTATTTAAATCAGATAATATTATTGTATTATCTTTATTATTTAAAAATTGTAATTTTGGTAAAACTATTTTAATATACATTTTACTAATTAAATCACCATTTTTAGATAATTTACAACTCATAACTTCATCAAAATTATTATTACCTATGAAATTTTCTTCAATAGAAGCGATACTAAATCTAGTATACTATTTATTATTGGTATAAAAAAAAGATTTTTTTTCGATTTTTTTTATAAAATCATCTATTTTTTTATTCATTCGAATATTAATATTTATATATATAATTATTCTTAATATATGATTATATATTATATATTTATATTTTATAGATATTATATATATAAATGAATAATAATAATAATAATAGTAATATATATAAAGATATTAACTAGTTTTATAAATGCACCTTATCAATAAAACCAATTAAAAAAAATATTAAAAGAGAATTTAATAATAATGAAATAATTAGTTTAGATTAGATATTAAATATAAAAAATAATATAATATAGCCTATTAATATTTAATTATTTTAATTTATTAATATTTAAATATTAATATATTTATATTTTTTATAGATATGAATATCGATACTTTAATAATAAGTTCTGGTAGTACAAATGGATATATTTTTATAGGTATATTAAAATATTTAGATGAAATTAAATTATTAGATAATATTAAAAAATATATTGGTTGTTCTATTGGTTCCATTTTATGTTTTTTATTATCTATAAATTATTCAATAAAAGAAATAGAAGAATTAGTTCTAGATTTAGATATTAATAAATTATTAAATGATTTTAATTTAAATTTATTAATAAAATATAAATGCATATATAATAATTATAAAATTGTTAAATTTTTAAAAGAATTACTTATTAAAAAAGGTATAAATGAAAATATTACCTTATCTGAACATTATAATTTATTTAATAAAAAATTAACTATAATTGTTAGTAATATAACTAGTAATAAATGTGAATATATCTCTTATAAAAATTATCCTAACTTAAAATTATGGAAAGGAATATTAATGTCTATTTCAATACCTCTAGTTTTTCCATATGTTATATATAATAATTGTAATTATTTAGATGGAGCTTTATATGATATGATTGGAATATTAAAAATAAAACAAAAATATTTAAATAATAATAATATACTTGTAATAACTTTTATAAATAAAGATAATAAAGATAACAAAGATAACAAAGATAACAAAGATAACAAAGATAATAAAGATAATAAAGATAACAAAGATAATAAAGATAATAAAGATAATATTATATCTGATTATTTAGATATAAATAATTTTGATAAAATATATGATTTAATAAATTATATTAGTAAATGTTCAACTACATTTATAAATGAAAGTTCAAATAATACAAAATTTATATTATTAAATAATTATAAATATTTTTATTGTTATACTAATAGTATTAAAAAAAATAATATATATAATTATTTTAATTTGATCATTAATAAAGATAATATAATTAATATGATTTCAGATGGATATAATTATGCATCATCTAAAAAAGTAGATAATATATAAAATATAATATAAATTTTAATAATATATATTTTCATAAAAAATTAATATATCTTAAAAATTAATATATATAATATTATAATATTATATATATATATTATAATTTTATAAAAATGATTCAAGAATATGATATAGATAACATAATCTATAATATTAATGATTTTATATATAATAAATCTATAAATGATTATGAAATAAATAAAATTAATTTATCTAATTTAGAAATTAATAATATAATAATTAATTTATCATTATATGATAAAAATGTAAATGATAAAATTATTAATAATATATTTACTAATTTAAAAT
>Ga0214919_10008343_pt1 | contig 13675 bp, 14 predicted proteins | sample LL1503_MetaG_FD_177994 | JGI IMG/M metagenome (GOLD analysis project Ga0214919, IMG submission 177994) | Freshwater microbial communities from Lake Lanier, Atlanta, Georgia, United States - LL-1503 | ecosystem: Environmental > Aquatic > Freshwater > Lake | place: USA: Georgia | collected...
CATTTGCTACATTACTACCACCAGTTGTATTACTATTAAGCGCATAATAACCAATTGCGGTATTTCCGAAAGCGGTGGTATTGCTTTTAAGCGCAAAATGACCATTTGCGGTATTATTAGATCCAGTATTTAGTCTAAGCGCATCATAGCCAGTTGCGGTATTATAAGAGCCATTGGTATTACTTAGAAGCGCATTTGCGCCATTTGCGGTATTATTGGTCCCAGTGGTATTATTTTGAAGCGCATTTGCGCCATTTGCGGTATTAAAGGTCCCAGTGGTATTTGCATAAAGCGTTTGATACCCATTTGCGGTATTATTGGTCCCAGTGGTATTGCTTTTAAGTGCCCATACACCATTTGCGGTATTTTGATACCCAGTGGTATTTAAATAAAGGGATTGATAACCATTTGCTACATTATTGTAGCCAGTACTATTTGTATAAAGCGATTGATAACCATTTGCGGTATTACTGGATCCAGTGGTATTACTTCTAAGCGATTCATAACCACTTGCTACATTATTAATGCCAGTGGTATTTAAATAAAGCGATCGATAACCATTTGCTACATTATTGGATCCGTCAGTATTATAATAAAGCGATTGATTACCATTTGTGGTATTATAGGATCCAGTGGTATTTGAATAAAGCGCAGTTGCACCATTTGCGGTATTATAGGATCCAGTGGTATTTGAATAAAGCGTATTTGTGCCAGTTGCGGTATTATAGTTCCCATTGGTATTACTTAGAAGCGTATTTGCGCCAGTTGCTACATTCTGAGTGCCAGCGGTATTTGAATAAAGCGATCGATAACCATTTGCGGTATTATATGAGGTGGTGGTATTTGAATAAAGCGCACTTTGACCATTTGCGGTATTATAAGAGCCAGTGGTATTTAAATAAAGCGATTGATAACCAATTGCTACATTATTGGTGCCAGTGGTATTGGAATAAAGCGAATTATCGCCATTTGCGGTATTATAGGACCCAGTGGTATTATTTTGAAGAGATTGATTACCATTTGCTACATTACTACCACCAGTTGTATTACTATTAAGCGCATAATAACCAATTGCGGTATTTCCGAAAGCGGTGGTATTGCTTTTAAGCGCAAAATGACCATTTGCGGTATTATTAGATCCAGTGGTATTAGAATAAAGGGATTGATAACCATTTGCTACATTATTAATTCCAGTGGTATTTGAATAAAGCGAATACATACCATTTGCTACATTATTGGATCCGTCAGTATTATAATTAAGGGATTGATAACCATTTGCTACATTATTAATGCCAGTGGTATTTGAATAAAGGGATCGATAACCATTTGCGGTATTTGAGGAGCCAGTGGTATTATTTTGAAGAGATTGATTACCATTTGCTACATTATTGGATCCAGTGGTATTAAATAGAAGCGCATTTGTGCCATTTGCGGTATTATTGGTCCCAGTGGTATTTGAATTAAGCGATTGATAACCATTTGCTACATTATTAATGCCGGTGGTATTTGAATAAAGCGATCGATAACCATTTGCGGTATTATAAGAGCCAGTGGTATTTGAATAAAGCGATTGATAACCATTTGCTACATTATTGGATCCGTCGGTATTTAAATAAAGCGATTGATTACCATTTGCTACATTATTAATGCCAGTGGTATTGGATTTGAGGGATTGTCTACCAGTTGCGGTATTATAGGACCCAGTGGTATTGGAATAAAGCGAATTATCGCCATTTGCGGTATTTGAGGAGCCAGTGGTATTATTTTGAAGAGATTGATTACCATTTGATGTATTATTGGATCCAGTGGTATTATTTTGAAGAGATTGACTACCAGTTGATGTATTATTGGATCCAGTGGTATTATAATAAAGCGCACTTTGACCATTTGCGGTATTAAAATTACCAGTGGTATTGGATTTGAGGGATTGATATCCAGCTGCGGTATTATAAATACCAGTGGTATTATAATAAAGCGATTGATAACCATTTGCTACATTATTGTAGCCAGTGGTATTATAATAAAGCGATTGATAACCATTTGCTACATTATTGTAGCCAGTGGTATTTGAATAAAGCGATTGAAAACCATTTGCTACATTATTGTAGCCAGTGGTATTAGAATAAAGCGATTGAGAACCATTTGCTACATTACTGGATCCAGTGGTATTAGAATAAAGCGATTGAGAACCATTTGCTACATTATTAATGCCAGTGGTATTAAAATAAAGCGAATTCATACCATTTGCTACATTATTAATGCCGGTGGTATTTGAATAAAGCGATTGAAAACCATTTGCGGTATTATTAGAGCCGTCGGTATTTGAATAAAGCGATTGATAACCATTTGCTACATTATTAATGCCGGTGGTATTTGAATAAAGGGATTGTCTACCAGTTGCGGTATTATAGGACCCAGTGGTATTGGAATAAAGCGAATTATCGCCATTTGCGGTATTTGAGGAGCCAGTGGTATTATTTTGAAGAGATTGATTACCATTTGCTACATTATTGGTTCCGGTGGTATTATTTTGAAGTGCGCTTCGTCCATATGCCGTATTAAATGAACCAGTGGTATTTGCATAAAGCGCACTTACACCAGTTGCTATATTCTGGGAGCCAGTGGTATTGGAATAAAGCGCGTTTACACCAGTTGCTATATTCTGGGATCCAGTGGTATTTGAATAAAGCGCATTTACACCAGTTGCGATATTTGAATAGCCAGTGGTATTTGAATAAAGCGCGCTTGAACCATTTGCTACATTATTGTTTCCAGTAGTATTAGAATAAAGCGCACTTACACCATTTGCGGTATTTGAGGTGCCGGTGGTATTGCTTTGAAGTGCGTTTACACCATTTGCTATATTTTTGGATCCAGTGGTATTGGAAAACAAAGCATTCGTCCCAACCGCAGTATTACTAAAACCTGCTAAATTGTTATTTAAAGAATTTTTACCTAAACATGTATTGTTTGTACCAATACTTATATTATTATAATTTGTTAAAGAATCTTCACCAACAGCGGTATTATTCTTATTACTACCACTAGCATCTAGCAATGTTTGAAAAATTGGCTCTGTAAATGAAGGATTAGTTACATTAATGGCACCGAGTTGCGCATCAATATAATTGCTTAAAGACATATCTATGGCACTAATTTGCTGATCAATATAAGAAGTAGTGACTAGTGGTTGTCCGCTTACAGTAAATTCATTTGAGTTCGAAGAACTAATTTTGACTTTATTCTGAAAAGGCATAATATAAATTATAAAAATATAATAAATTAAACAATATTTTTATTTTAATTTTAAAAATTTAATAAAAATAAATTATAAGTATCATTGTAACACTTTTCTAATGGTTTATTTATTGAATTTATTTATTGAATTACTAAATAAATTCAATAAATGAGTATTTCCAGAATAATAGGTTTTTTGCGTGAAGATTTATATTATAGAACGCTATCATATTTTTTAAACTTTTGCGTATTGTATCCTTTACCTTTGCTTGTAACATAATGAGTCATTTAATTGTACAAATCTAACACAATTTATATTTTTTTTGCGTCATATAATTGTATCCAATATCAATAAGCTCTTTACCATAATTAAAATTCATACTACTATATCCAGTTAAATATTTCCCCTCAACATAAAATTTATTAATTTCGCCTATAGGGTTTATACAATTCTGGTTAATTGAAGCAAGAGGATTATTGAAATTCTTACTAACAATAGTAAACACTCTTTTCAACATATTTTCTAAAGAATCAATGGGTTCATCATTATACATATAACTTTCACTCGGAGTAATATAAGTAATGTTAATGTATTCACCACCATTATGTTCAACTTGAAGCAACTCGTTACTTAATGTACCACCATCGGCATACAAATTGCCTTTATATGTAATAGGCGGAAATATACCCGGAATCGCAGACGAAGACATCATTAAAAGCACTTTATTGGAATCATCATTGTCTTCAAAAGTAAAAACGTCTAAAGTTCCAGTAAATAAATTAGTGGCACCGATTAAAGTGTGAACAGCCGGTTTATTTGGCATTTTATCAATGACTAAACTTAACGTTTTATAAAGAGGCTCTGTATTTAACACAGAAACACCAGTAAAAGGCGCCACTTCAAAAATTAAAAAATTGTGTATAGTTGAATACAACTTTTCCGCTGCTATAACCCCTTTATTAACGTCACGATAATATGACAAAAACCCTGAATTTAACGCACCTGCTGAAATGCCGGTATACAAATCGTATTGTTTGTTTCCGTCCATTTTCGCAATACGTTTTAAGATGCCGATTTCGACTGCCCCGAATGAGCCACCACCGCTAAATGACAATTGATTGAAATTTGCGCTACATGTGTCAAAAAGAAAATAAGACATAAAGAGAAAAAGGAATACATTGATGGTTGTAAGCATTTTATATAATATAATTATAATAAATATTTATATTATTTTATTTTATCTTATTATTTATAATATTATTTATCATATTATTTATAAAAAAGTTTCTTAATTATTATATTCTCAAACGCAAACTAATTAATATGTATGCGTTGTCATTCATATAATATGTAAAGTAATAAAGATTTTAAACAACAGGGATAGCCCCACCTCATCCTCCTTTCATTACGCCTTTCATTAGAGGAACTTGTTGACTAGGAGGGGTAGTTATAGTCCCGCCTCATCCTCCTTTCATTGCGCCTTTCATTGCGCCTTTCATTGCGCCTTTCATAAAACGCACACGGCGCTTCTTGTTATACCTAGTCTTAATATTTTTTCTTCTACTTTGTTTGCCACGAAAACGTTTTGTTTTATTGGTTTTACCAAAAATAGAACTTAAAAAATCAGTAATGCTCATTATATATAATACTTTTAAAAAAAGTATAGCAAAACAATTAATTAAATTATACAAAATTAAAATATATTTAGTACCATTGCTTACTGTGTCCAATTCGGTACACTTGGGTGCCATCAGGTAAGTCTGGTTTATAGTCAGTTTTGCGTGTTCCAACTATATAGGGTTCTGGTAGCATTACTTCGGCAAACTCCACATCGGAGTAGAAACCGCTTTCGGTCATCACTAATTTGGCATCAGGTGGCAACTTACTCAATGCTTCAATCATCTCCGCTACGGTTAGCGTTGTAACTGGTTTTACTGGTTGCTTATATACTTCTTCTTCATCTTCATCTTTCTCATAACATCTTGACGTTTTTTCTGCTTCCCATTTAACCTTAAAATCTCTATAAGCTTCTTCAATTTTTGCGTGAAGCAACTCTTCACTTTCTAATAAAGGTATCAATTCCTCAACGCCATACCCAAGCAACCGGTCAGTTATCTTACGCGCATTTGTCTTGCCTCCCCATTGACAATATTCGGTTTCGTATATAATGTCCTCAATATAGTCAAGCTTATCTTGATTATTATCAGGGACCCTTTTACTCCACTCGGTCCAGGTCTCGTCGTCGTTCTTCTTATACAATATATCTTTAAATGTTGACATTTTATTTGAATTTATTATTATACATTTATTATTTTATAAAAAAACATTTCAATTTTTTGTTTTTAAATTAATTAAATTATACAAAATATACAGTCGGGCAAAGCCCTTATAGAGTCGGGTTTTTAACCCTTATATTTCACCCTTAACCCAATTTCCCTCAACCTTTTCGTCATTTTCATATTCTCCAACCCAAGTTTTGTTTTTACGCTTTGAATACTCTGCGCCATTTCCGTGATACTTACTGTCTTTCCACTGACCTTTGTAATAGTCTCCGTTGCCATAGTGATACTCGCCTTCTCCATGATATTCATTTCTCTTAAATTCGCCTTCATAATATGGCTCCATCATTTCCCAAGTTTGTTCGAAAGTCTGTTTACAGTGCCCCTCTGCTAATCCATCTATAAAATTTCCATCAATATATGAATCATCTTTGTAGATATGCTGGATTCCCTTGCCATTTGGCAGTCCGTTTTTCCATTCACCCATGTATCGCCCTTTTCCTTCTTCTGTAGTGTACCAGGTGTTAGAGTCATTTTCTAAGCTTTCCTCTTCTATGCCTGCGTCAGAGCTTGCGACAGAGCTTGCGACAGAGCTTGCGTTAGAGCTTGCGTTAGAGCTTGCGATTTTTCTCCTTTCTTCTCTCTTTTTTTCCTCCATTTCGCAGTAGTTCATGTTAGTAATGTTCATTTTAGAATGGTTATATTATTATTTTATACATTAAAATATATTTTAAAAAAGTATTTCAATTTTTTTAAAATCGTAAAAAATTGAAAATTTTGTAAAAAAAAATTGCACCTTAAAGCGGTTACAACTTTTTAATTAATTAAAATATACAAATTATACAAATATATACAGTCGGACTATCGTCCTTATACAGTCGGACTATCGTCCTTATACAGTCGGGATTTTATCCCTTATACAGTCGGGATTTTATCCCTTATACAGTCGGGATTTTATCCCTTATACAAACACCTTATACAGTCGGGATTTTATCCCTTATACAGTCGGGATTTTATCCCTTATACAAACACCTTATACAGAGTCCTTATATCTCACCTCTAACCCAGTTGCCTTCAACCTTTTCGTCGTTCTTATATTCACCAACCCAAGTCCTATCTAACCGATTGGAATACGCTGCGCCTTGACCGTTATACTTACCGTCTTTCCACATGCCCTTGTAATAATCTCCATCGCCGTAATAATATGTGCCTTTTCCTTGATACTGATTTCTCTTAATTTCGCCTTCGTAATATGGCTGCGTTTTTTCCCAGGTTTGTTCGAAAGTGTGTTTACCGTAACCATCAGCAAATCCATCTACAAAATTACCATCAATATATGAGTCAGTATTGAAGAAATGCTTGATTCCCTTGCCATTTGGCAGACCATTCTTCCATTCTCCCTTGTATCGGCATTTTCCGTCTTCTATAGTGTACCAGGTATTGACGTCTCTCTTTTCTTCCTCTTCTAAGTTTACGACAGTGCTTGCGATTTTTTTTCTTTCTTCTTCATCGGTATCCTCTTGATAAGCCATATTCCAAATTCGGCTCTCGTAATCTTCCTCTGTCTCTCCATCATTTTTCGAGTTATACGCTCGTAGTCGTCTTAATTGTTCGCCGGTGCCCTCGAATTCATAAATCTCGAGTGTCTCCATGTCTTCCTCATCAGCTGGACGAATAAGCGTGAGGTCCTCTTCTTCTGCTTCGTTAGAGCTTGCGACTGGTTCTTCTTCTTTTTTGTTAAAGTACGCATTTGTTATCATGTAATTAACCATAAGAATACACGAATATATCATAATATAATAGGAACATAAATATAGCACATATATAAATTGTATAATTGACCTTGACGAAATGATACTATTATCCATTTCGCAATAGTTCATGTTAGCAGTGTTCATTTTAGAATGGTTCATTTATTATTTTATACATTAAATTATATTTTAAAAAAGCATTTCACTTTTTTTTTATTTTGAAAAAATGTTAAATTATCTCACTTGGAATAGCAGTATTTTTTTCAATTTCTGGCTCAGGTAAAGCAGACAAATCAGTTGTTTTTTCTATATTTACTGATTCGTCAGCATTTACTACTACAGGAAGAGGACCAGGTTTTGCCTCCATATTAAGTTCTTCAATACTGGCTTTTTTTGCCACATTTCGCTTAACATTTTGTATTTGCAAAGCATACATAGCAATATAAGGTGAAATCGCAATGTTGTTCATATAGGTACGATAACGGAAACAACTAATACTCGTATTTTTATTAAACTTAATGGAATACCACCAAAAAGCAGGAATAAAAACGGTTTTCCCGGGTTGTAATGTAAACTCAAGGCACTTAATCTTATCAAAATCAGCACTATAATTAGGCTGAGGATTCCACGGATTAACAGGTGAACGAAACTCGAAATTCTCATAATCATAATTTGGATACAAATATCTGGTGCTTTGTGGTGGTGTCATTTTAATTTGCGCACTACCTTGTGTCAATAGGAAGAAATTTCTGTAATTAACTTCGTATCGAAATGGGGTACAAGTTCCGTTGCTTCCCATTAGCAAATCATAATTACAATTTGATACCATATATGGTCTCAAAAATTCATCGTTATATTGAAGAGTTTTAACGACGCCAGTTTCTTGTAAAAAATCCATGTTATTTTCGGAATAATATGTGCTATTTTTGTCTTCATCAAATAATTTTACGGCTCCGTGAAATGGAAGCGGTATATACAATTCATTGTCGTTATTTGTCTCTTTAATATTCCTAATTTTGACTTCAAATGCGTTGTAATTATTTGCTATATATGTTTTATTTGAGTTTTCCATTATTTTTTGATTGTCGAAATCGAATAAAACCGGTTGCCTAATATCGCAAATTTCTTCTAATTTTTCCTTAGATGCTTGGTCGATTTCATACATTTCTAAATCATTGCTTGTTTTTAGATGAAATTGGACGTGTAAATATATAAAAAGAACTAAACAAAAAATAAAGAATCCAATTAGTATTTCCATTAATAATCTAAACTAAATACATAATAATTTTTGCTAAGTGGAACGAACAAGATACAAAAATCAAAAATCAAAAATCAATTTTATAAATTGAAAAAATTACTTCTAGTCTTCTGCCTTTGGAGCAATATAAAACAAAACAGCACTATCATCGCCCAAATTGTATTTTATTCTCATCGGTCTTTCAGCGCTAATAGAGAACTCAATGTTACTAGATAGTCTATTATTTAGGCACATTTTGCTAACATAATTTAAACTATACTTGAGATCAATAATTGCACCTTCGCTAATGCTATATTCTGACAAGTCATCAATACAAATATTGACCTTCATTTCACCAGTAATTCCGTTTGTAATTAAATCAATTTTGTCTTCATCACACTTGATATTTATATCATTGCCAAAAATTAACATCTGCGAAGCAATCTCGCAAATTTTCTTAGAACATATTGTAAATTCGGCGTCATAATCTGTGTCAGGAATATTCATCAGTTCACATTCATAATCGATTAAAGGGATTTTAAAAAATTTACTGATTTCACCGTTTGTGTTGCCATTTGCTAAAATATCAATATTAATATTGTCATTATCATTATGACTAAAATTGATAACAAGCTTATGATTTTCTTGCTTGCTGCTAATAATAGTGTAAAAAATATTCGAATTAAAACAAATACTCTCAATGTCATTCATTTCTTTTTCATATGAATCGAACCAAGTCCGAAATATTTTAACATCATACAGGCAAATATGGGTTTTATCCATACCCTGAATATAAATATAATTATCATACAAATTTAAGCAAATCGTTTCGGAACAGTTTTTAAGAGTATGAAATAATGCTATAAATAATTCTTTTTTATTATGATCGCTTAATACTAACTTCATGTATAAAACATATTAAATAAATGTATTTAATATGTTTTCTAAATTTGTATTTTTTAATTTGTATTTTTTAATTTGTATTTTTTAATTTTTACAAAGGTGATGGTTCAACAATCTTGATTTTCTTCTGTGTTTCTTTATCGACAAAAGCAAAAATTAACTTAAATATATTAGTAAACATGCTAGGCGCCTCATATATATAGCAAATATCCAGTCTATAAGGATATTTTTCTTTTAAAATAATAGATGCATTTTTAATAAACTCTTTATTTTTATCTACATCAAGAATAGATATAGATTTAACATTTATGTGAAATTTAAATACATTGTATTTAGTCAAGACCATGTCAATATTTTTAATAATATGTTCAATCAAAAAATCAATTGATAATTGTTTATTTAATAATTTCAAAGATTTACAATTAAGAGTTATATCATTTTCATTCGAAGAGATATAACAAAAATTGTTTAATAATTCAGCGATTTTTATAGCTTCATTGTTTAAATTATTTTTAACTATTTGTGATGATGTTATATTCATTTAATTATTATATAATTTTAATATAATAATTATTTTTAAATTTATTGTTTATAATTAAATATTTTGTTTTATTTATTGTTTTTATTCTTTATTATCGTCAATAATTAATTGAACATTATTGTCAATTATTTCAGATGAAGTTCCTAAATTATTATTATTATTAATTTCCTCACCTTGAGATGCCTCCTGAATAACAAGGTTTTGTTCTAAATCAACAAAAGCGGAATCAATGTCTTCAAAACGCTTTTCATTTGATTGAACATAACTATCAAAATTACTCTTTGTCGCATTCAACAATTCTCGAATACTTCTAATTTCATTTTCAATTTTTCCAATTTTCTCATTCATATTTGATCCATCTCTTTTCTCTAAACTATCGATTCTACTAATAATATTTGTAATAACACTCTTGTCAATTAATTGTGCGTTATCGGGTATATCAAATCCAGTATTGAGTCCGCCTTCTTCTTGAAGGCGTTGAATAAATTGTTCGACTTTTCCTAAACGTATAGTAGTCAATCCAATTGCGTCAGAAATAGTAATTTTACCGCCTGGTTGTCCATAACCTACAACAGGTCTTTGTTGTTGTTGCTGTTGCTCTTGCTGTTGTGGTTGATTAAATGCCTTTGCGGATGCGATTGATGTATTTGGTCTTTGTTGTTGCATTGGTTGTTGTTGCTGCTCTCCTGAACGTCTTGCTCTAGCTGCGGCTATAGATTTTGAACTACTCATTTATAATTTAATATACAAATTGTTTTTAAATTACTTACGCATTTTTATTGTTAAATAAATTATTTAGCAATTTATTTACTTATTTTAAATATTTTAAAATGTTTTAAAATATTTGATTATATTATAAAATGTCTTACAGTTCATCATCTGGAAATAAACCTAGTTACTGGTCGTCTAATAACAATTTATCTAGTTATAGTCAACCCGCAACTACTTATAATAATAGTCAACCTGGTTCATACAATGGATATTATGGGTCAATGACTTCATCTGGTACATACACTCCTCCAAGTTCAAGTGTGATTGGTTCAACTGGTAATATGGGATGGCAAACAATCAATAATTGGAAACCATCCAAAGGTGGTATCAAACGTAAATCTCGTCGTGGATCAAGGAAAAATAATAGAAAGAAAACAAGACGTCGTCGTTAATTAAGATTTTCGTTTTAATAAAAATGTTTATTACAATTTTGAATAAACATTTTTCATATCTTTATTATTAGGCAATCATAGCAACTTTAATTGCCTCGTGACTTTGATAATTCTCTAAAATAAAATCATCAACTTGATAATCATTAATATTCTCTCTAACTTGCTTAATTGAAACTGTTGGAAATGGAAATGGTGTTCTAGTAATTTGTAATTTACAAGCATCTATAGCATTTTCATAAATATGACAATTACCCATAAAATAAACAAATTCGTATGCTTCTAATCCACAATGTTTTGCTATCAAATGAGTAAGAAAACTATACGAAGCTATGTTTATTGGCTGACCCAAAAATTCGTCCGAACTGCGTTGATACATAGAACAGCTCAATTTGTTGCCATCATGGACATTAAATTGACATAAAATATGACAAGGAGGTAGTGCCATTTCATCCAGCTGACACGGATTCCACGCACTCAAAACAAGACGACGATTTGTGCGCGTTTCACAGTTTTTAAGCTGGTCAATAATATATTGAAGCTGGTCAACACCTTCCCCGCTATAATCGTGATTATCGCCTTGCCATTTAGCATTAAAATGGCGCCATTGATGACCATAAACAGGACCAAGTTCATCAACTTCATATTCTTGTAATCCACGTGAATCTAAAAATTCGCGAGATGAATTACCGTCCCATATATGAACGCCTTGTTCAGTTAATAATTTATTGTTTGTTTTACCGCGAATGAACCACAATAATTCCTTCAAACAAGTCTTCCAGGCAGTTTTTTTAGTAGTTAAAATAGGAATTTTACCATCTTTAAGAGAGAAACGCATCATATTCCCAAAAATAGCCTTAGTTTTGCCATTTCTGCCGTTTTCCCAAGTGCCATTTTCAAGAATATTTCTAATTAAATTTAAGTATTGTTGCTCTTCGTCGTTTTTAAATTCCATCATTTTAAATTCACTCATTTGTAAATTAAATAGTAGTAAGTTTTTAATATTATTTTTGAAAATTAATATAATTACTATATTACTATATTTTACTATAATTACTATAATTACTATAATTACTATAATTACTATAATTACTAAAAATATTATATTATTCTTTATTAATTTAATTTCTTATTATACCCTATAGATAAATGGATATTTCGAATGATTCAAAACCCAATTTTTTTAAACATGTATTTAATTTTAGTGATGACAGTAAATCGGAAATGTTGAATATATGCCAGTATTCGATAATTGCTTTAATACCAGTAGTTATCTTAAATAAAGTTATGCAAAAATATGTACCGGAAGCAGAAGATTCAAAATCAAGTTTAGAGATTTTAGCAGAAATAATAATACAAGTATTTGGAATGTTTTTTGGATTATTAATTATTCACAGAATAATTACATTTGTCCCCACATACAGTGGCATAAATTATCCTGAGTATAATATTATATTTAATATATTAGCAATTTTAATGATTACATTAAGTTTACAAACAAAATTAGGCGAGAAAGTAAGTATAATAGTGGACCGTATAAATGAGTTGTGGAATGGTAAGCAAAATACAAAAACAAAAACGGTTACAGTAAATGGTAAACAAGTAACTGTTAAAGTAAGCCAACCAATATCTGGACAAACACAACAGCAATATAGTCAAGCTTCAAATCAATCGGCAATGAATCAGTCAATGTATGCGGATGGAACCTCAATCAATTCTTTGCCAACGGATACATCAATGCCAGCACAACAGATGCCAAATTACAACAATATGTATAGACAAGATACAACCCCCTTAGTTGCGGCGGCTTCGCCTGCGATGGTTCAAGATTCAATGGGGCCAGTAGCGGCAAACGAAGGATTTAGTGGAGGCATGTTTGGTGGCAGTAGTTTCTGGTAAATAAACTTAGCACATTTAAAACGTCAATTTTCTATAAATCACTATTAAATTACTATTAAAACACTATTAAATCACTATTAAAACACTATTAATACAATATAAAAATTATAATTTATATTATATATTATAAATTACAATATGGATACAAAAAATTTATTAAAGGCGCTGGATGATGATACAAATGAAAACCTTATGAATTTTACAACGCAAAAATTGAGAGAAATGATTTTGAAAATATTAAAAGAATTAGAATTACCTAGAAACGAAACACTAGATTTAATGAAAAAATTAAAAGATTATAAATACGTAGATGAAATGAAAGATTTAAAATATGGAACATATTTACGCTGGATAGCAATTAGTGACCCTGAAGATATACATTTAACAAAAGGTGCGTTATTTTGTGAAATGAAAGTAAAAGAAGATGGTATTTATATAATATGTAAAAATTATGGATTTAATCGAAAACATTTTCAAATTAAATTAGACGAAAATTTAATATTCCAAAAACTAACAGAGCAAGAATTGGTTTTGTTATCCGCTTTAGACCATTTATCAAAGTAAATAGTAAAATATTAAAATAGTAAAATATTAAAATAGTAAAATATTAAAATAGTAAAATATTAAAATAGTAAAATATTAAAATAGTAAAATATTAAAATAGTAA